>JAEIGA010017735.1_pt1 | contig 10843 bp, 6 predicted proteins | sample 9270691 | NCBI WGS metagenome assembly JAEIGA01 (sample SAMN17057246, study PRJNA624740) | gut metagenome | biome: biome; isolation source: fecal sample | host: Bos grunniens | place: China: Xizang | collected 2019 | reverse complement strand
TCTTCCTTCACAATAGGTTCGAGCATACCTTCCATAGCTTCCTTCGCTTCTTCGATAGCGTCGTATATGATAGAGTACTGACGGATGTCAACACCTTCGCGCTCAGCCAACTTGCGCGCACCCTGGCTGGGACGCACCTGGAATCCTACGATGACAGCCTGAGATGCAGCAGCGAGCGTAACATCGTTTTCGGTAATTTGCCCAACGCCCTTGTGGATAACGTTAACAGCAATAGTTTCGGTAGAAAGTTTGATAAACGAGTCAGAAAGTGCTTCCACCGAACCGTCCACGTCGCCCTTAACCACAATGTTGAGTTCCTTATACGTACCAAGTGCGATACGACGGCCAATTTCGTCGAGCGTAAGAATCTTTTGTGTACGGAGATTCTGTTCGCGCTGGAGCTGCTCACGCTTATTAGCGATTTCGCGCGCTTCCTGTTCAGACTCCATCACATGGAACTGGTCGCCCGCCTGAGGAGCGCCGTTGAACCCAAGCAATGTTGCGGCACACGCAGGACCAACTTCCTTAATGCGGTGATTACGTTCGTCGAAGAGCGCCTTTACCTTACCGAAGTTTGTACCAGCGAGGACTACGTCGCCCTGTTTGAGCGTACCGTTGCTCACGAGCACTGTGGCAACATAACCACGTCCCTTGTCCAAAGACGATTCGATGATTGTACCGTTCGCCTTGCGGTTGGGGTTCGCCTTAAGTTCGAGCATTTCGGCTTCGAGGAGCACTTTTTCAAGAAGTTCATCAACACCGATTCCCTTCTTTGCGGAGATGTCCTGACTTTGGTATTTGCCGCCCCACTCTTCTACGAGGAAATTCATCTGCGCGAGGCCTTCCTTAATCTTATCGGGGTTGGCCGCGGGCTTATCTATCTTATTGATTGCAAAGACGATGGGCACACCTGCTGCTACAGCGTGGTTGATGGCTTCCTTCGTTTGGGGCATGATGTCGTCATCAGCTGCAATGATGATAATCGCAACGTCAGTCACCTGCGCACCACGAGCACGCATCGCTGTAAAGGCTTCGTGACCGGGAGTATCGAGGAACGTTACGTGCTTGCCACTGCTGAGCGTCACGTTGTACGCACCAATGTGCTGCGTGATACCACCAGCTTCGCCCGCAATCACGTTTGCCGAGCGGATATAGTCGAGCAACGAAGTCTTACCGTGGTCAACGTGACCCATCACTGTAACAATGGGCGCGCGTTCGAGGAGGTCTTCCTCCTTATCTTCTTCAACAACAATTGCTTCCTGCACTTCGGCTGAAACATATTCTGTCTGGAAACCGAATTCCTCAGCTACGAGGTTGATGGTCTCAGAGTCAAGACGCTGGTTGATAGACACCATAATACCGATGCTCATGCAAGTACCGATAACCTTTGTTACAGGTACGTTCATCATGGTTGCCAATTCGTTTGCCGTAACGAACTCTGTGAGTTTCAGCACCTTGCTTTCAGCATCTTCCTGCGCCATGAGTTCTTCCTGGCGTTCGCGAGCAGCGTCGCGCTTTTCTTTGCGATACTTCGCCCCCTTCTGCTGAACGTTCTGCTTACCTTGCAAGCGCGCCAAAGTTTCCTTCACCTGCTTTGCTACGTCTTCGGCAGTCACTTCAGCCTTTGGAGCCTGCTGAGCCTTGCGGTTCTTATCCTTCTTCTTGCCGCCGGCATTAGCATTAGCAGCATTCTGGTTGTTATTGTTGTTGTTTTTCTTAGGATTGCCACCGTTTGACTGATTTGCAGCATCATTGACGTCAACACGCTCTTTACCGATGCGCTGACGTTTGCGCTTCTCGCCATTTGCTGCGTTTGCAGCCTGTCCCTTAGCCGCTTCTGCGCGCTGCTGACGATTCTTTTCTTCGCGCTCGCGCTTCTTCTCTTCCTTAGATTTCTTCTTAGGACGAGTATTCTGGTTGATTGTTGAAAGGTCAATCGTTCCAAGCACAACAGGCCCCGACACTTCGGGCTGCGACTTAAGCTTAAACACACCGTCCTCGCCTTCGGTCAAGATTTGTGCGGCACGCTCCTCTACACTGGGCTTTTCCTTTTTAGGTTTAGGCGCAGGCTTGGGAGCTTCTTGCGTTGGTGTTTCGACCACAGGTTCTGCCTTCACAACGGGTTCTGCGGCTACAGGCTCTGCAGGCTTTGCGGGTTCTTCCTTAACAGGTTCGGGAGCAGGTTTCTCAGCTGCAGGTTCGGGTTTCTTTACCTTCTCGGGCTTGCTGAAAATCTGCGCCGCCTGGTTGTGCAAATCTTTGTCTGCGCCAAAGTTCTGCTGCAGCAAGGCAACCATCTTATCATCGATTTTCTCGTTCAAATCTCCGCTAAGGTTTGCTCCATTAGCATTTAAAAAATCGACAATTGTTTGTTGCCCAACATTAAATTCTTTTATTGCTTTACTAAGTCTGATACTCATTATCTGATTAAAATTTAAGTCTGATTAGGGATGATAAAAATTGAATAAAACTGCTTCTTCATGCGCTTTGCATGTTCAGCCCCTAACGACTATTTGGCGTTTTCTTCAAATTCAGCACGGAGGATACGCAGCACTTCGTCAACAGTATCTTCTTCCAAGTCGGCCTTTTCAATGAGCATCACGCGAGGTGCGTTGAGTACCTGTTTAGCTGTTTCGAGGCCAAGTCCTTTTATGGCATCGAGCACCCACTGGTCGATTTCGTCGTTGAATTCGTCAAGTTTATAGTCATTTTCTTCGCTACCGTCCACTTCGCGGAACACGTCGATGGTGTAACCCGTAAGCTGGCCTGCCAACTTAATGTTCTGACCGCCCTTACCGATGGCCAAAGACACCTGTTCGGGCTTCAAGAATACATCAGCCTTCTTTGTTTCCTCATTAATTTCGATACTCGAAACCTCAGCGGGCGCCAAAGCACGCGCAATAAGGATTTGAGGATTAGCAGAATACTGAATCACGTCGATACTTTCGTTGTGCAACTCGCGAACGATGCCTGCGATACGCGCACCTTTGACACCGACGCAAGCGCCTACGGGGTCGATGCGGTCGTCAATGCTATCAACTGCAATCTTAGCACGCTCGCCGGGAATACGAGCCACGCGCTGCAGACGAATCACACCGTCAGTAAATTCAGGAATTTCGGCTTCAATCAAACGTTGAAGGAACATGGGCGACGTGCGGCTCAAGTAAATCTTAGGATTGCCGTTGGCATTTTCCACGCGGTCGATGACTGCACGAACATGGTCGTTCTTGTGATAGAAGTCGCGAGGAATCTGTGCATTCTTCAGCAAGTGGAGTTCGTTGCCATCTTCGTCGAGGAGCAACGCTTCGCTCTTCCAGGTTTGATAAACCTCTGCTGAAATCAATTCGCCCACACGGGGGAAATACTTGTTGTAGAGGGCATCGTGTTCGAGTTCAAGAATCTTGCTTGCCAATGTCTGACGCAAAGTGAGGATGGCGCGACGTCCAAACTTGAGGAAGTCGATTTTCTCTGTCACTTCTTCGCCCACTTCGTAGTCGTCAGCAATCTTCAATGCTTCCGAAAGTGGAATTTCTTTGTTCTCGTCCATCACCTGACCGTCTTCAACGACAACACGGTCGCGATAGATTTCAAAGTCGCCCTTCTCAGGATTCACAATCACATTGAAACCTTCGTCAGAGCCATAGATTTTTGCAATTACACTGCGGAAACTCTCTTCGAGCACACCTACCATCGTTGCGAGGTCAATGTTCTTTGTTTCCTGAAAGTCCAAAAAGGTTTCAATCAGGCTGGGAGTTAATTCTTTTTTCTTTGCCATAAAAAAGATGTCAATTTTTCGTGTCCGAACCGTTGGCTTTATCAGCATCACCCTTGCTAAATCCACACTGCCATTCAGCCGAACACACTATATATCAGTTTTTTAATTATTTAAAATCGATTACGTACTTCGTATATTTCACGTCTGTATAAGCAAATGTGTGATCCACTTCCTCCATTACAGGACGCTTCTGCCCTTCCTTCTTCACCTTCTGCGTAGTAGCTACCACAAAGTGTTCGGGCGTCACTTCCTTCAACACACCAAAGAGCTTCTTACCATCGCAAGTAAGCACTTCAACATCCTCTCCGACATGGATTTCGTACTGACGCAACACCTTGAAGGGTTGTCCGATACCGGCGCTACCCACTTCGAGTTCAAAGTCTTCCTGCTCGCGATCAAGGCCTTGCTCAATGTGCTTGCTGAGTTCTACGCAGTCCTCAATCCACACACCTTCTTCGTGATCGATTTCAACAACGATGCGCGAGTCCGCACTAACCGTAAGGTCACAAAGGAAATACTCCTTGTCTTCGAGCCATTCGTCCACAAGACGTTTAACGATACTTTTATCAATCATGTATAGTTAAGATTAAAGTACAAATATTCGATTGAAACAAATGATTACGCACGAATATTTACATTGAATTAATGAAAAGTGAGGAACCTCAATCGGCCCCCCACTTCTTTCATCTGCAAAGTTACAAAATTTTGAGTTCCCAACAAAAAAATAGCTCCTATTTTCGCTTGTTTTTGAGACGAAACTACGCTCTGGGCGTAAATTTCTGAAAATCTTGGCACAAATGCCATGTTCAAGCGATAAAACCAATGCGAGGTCCGCTCTTCTCAGCCGGACCTCGCATTTTTATTTCAGTAGCATTGCTTCGATTTCTTCAATCTCGCGGCGGTATTCACTGACAGCCGCGATGCGCTTCGAAATCTTAAGGCAAGCATGGATTACCGTCGTGTGATCACGTCCGCCAAAGCGGCGTCCGATTTCGGCATAGGGCATAGCGGTGAGTTTGTGCACTAAGTACATGGCCACCTGACGACATTGAACGAGTGCCTGCTTACGACTCTTTGAAACAACCTCACGTTGCGACACCTTGTAGTGCTCACACATCGCCTGCATGATTTCGTCGAACGTGGCGGTGCGCTTTTCAAGATTGATGGAGCGCGCAATAATTCGCTTCACCAAATCGAGGCTTATCTCTTCACTGTCAACGATTGAGTATGCCATGATTGAATTCAAAATTCCTTCGAGTTCGCGCACACTGCTCTCCACATTTTCAGCAACATAAAGGATTACTTCCTTCGGGAATTTCGACAAGCCGTTGCGCCTAATCTTTGCCTCAAGAATAGCTTTGCGCAAGGTGACGTCGGGCTTTTCCATCTCAGCAATCATCCCCCACTTGAAGCGCGTAAGCATGCGGTCCTCCATCCCTTCGAGCTGCACGGGTGGGCGGTCGCAGGTCATGATAATCTGACAGTCGTTTTGCTGCAAGTGATTGAATATGTGGAAGAACGTTTGTTGCGTCTTGGCGGTAGAAACTTCCTGTACGTCGTCGATTATCAGCACATCGATGGACTGATAGAAGTGGATGAAGTTGTTGACATTGTTCTTCAGTACGGCTTCAGTGTACTGCGTTTTGAAGACGTGCGCCGAAACGAAGAGCACACGCTTCTGAGGCATCGTTTCGAGAATCTCCACGCCAATGGCATTGGCCAAATGCGTTTTTCCAACGCCCGAAGGTCCGTAGATAAAGAAGGGATTGAAGGTTGTCTGCCCAGGTTTTTCGGCAATAGCCTTGCCTACGGAGCGCGCCAGCTTGTTGCTCTCGCCAGTCACGAAGTTTGCAAAGGTGTAATGCTTATTGAGTTGCGGGTCGATAGGAGGTAGCTGTCGCTGCTGCACCGTGTTGGGCACGGGCGTAGCAACACTGGGCGTAGGCTTGCGTTCTTCCTCGCGTGGGGGTAAATGGAAGCCCAACTGCGTGTTGTCGCCAAACACCTGCTTCACGACGTGCAGAAACAGACGCGCCAACTTCTTATTCTGCTCCATGCGCTGAAACACCTCACGACTGGGCACGACGACACGCACTTTATCGTCCTGATAGTCGAAAAGCTTGTAGTCGCCAAAGGTGCTGGCATATTCTTCGGGAGACAGGTTGGCCTTCAGTTGTTGCAGGCACAAGTCCCAACGTTCTTGAGGAGAGAGCATAAGTGGATGCTGAAGATAAGTTTCGGATAGGATTTATTTTGTACAGGCTCGTCCTCAGCACCATTGTTTATGGGAGTGGCGAAGGGCCTATTTGTCTTTCTTGCCAAACACTGAGAAGTGGATGTAACGGCCGGGGCGACTCTTCATGTCGCGCAGCAGGCTGTCGGCACTTCCTACGGTGTTGTTGAGATTATCGTAGAGATTGCGATTATTGAGGAGCAAGCCCAGCGAATTGTCTTCGCTCACGAGGCGCTGACGAAGGTCGAGTGTCAGAGCGTTGAGCTGACCAGTGAGCGTATCGGCGTTGTTGAGCGTGGCTTGCAACGTAGTCATGGTTGACTTCAGGTCGCTCTGAGCCAAGTCGCCCGTGATGGCCGACAGGTTGTGCGTGAGCGTATCTACATTCTGCACGAGTCGGGGAATGTCGTGTGCCATCAGCTGGTTCAACTGCTGCGTAGCCTGCTGCATGTTTGCCGTGATGAGCGCCAGGTTGTGGACCATCGAGAGGAGGGCAGAGTCGCCCGTCAGGCGATTGACGTTAGCCATGATGGAGTCAACCTTGGGCAACATCTGTGCCACCTTTGGCAGCATTTCGCTTGCCTGCTCCATGGCGCCGCGGTGCATACCGCCCATGAGCGTATCGCCTCGCTGGAGAAACTCAAGGGGATTCGGACCAGTCACAATGTGCATGGTCACTCCGCCCATCATCGACGTTTCGAGCTCAGCCACGCTACCCTTGGGCACACGCATATTCTGATTGAGTTCCACGCCTACTATCACATAGCCGTTCTCCACATAGTCGTAGTGAATGTCGCGCACAATTCCCACCGCATATCCGTTAGCCATGACGGGGGTAGAAACAGTAAGTCCCGCAATGTTGGTGAACTTCACATAGTAGGAATTAGTGGAAGTAAACACGTTGATACCTTTCAGAAAGCTAATTCCAACGTATAGCAACACGACGGCAACGATGGCTGTCAATGCAATTTTAATTTCTTTTTTCATAACAGATTTATAAAACTCGCAGCTCGGCATATCCGCCCTCGCTGCACACTCTTACTTTGCACGGCGTCGAGCCTCGTCCAAATCCACTCGTTGGTCGCCTTCGAAAGCCACTACAAAGCACCCCTTGAAGCGCTTGCTCAGCTGTTTGCGCAACTGCTGCATTTCCTGAAAGCTGGCAGAGCTGCCGCAGGTGTATTTATACTGCTTGCCGTCGCGATAGTATGCTACATTCTTCAGTCCCTTAAGGCGTGCGTCCTTTGTAGAGAGCTTGCGGTCGCTCACCAATATCTGAACCTTGAACACAGGCTTGACCGATGCTGACTTTGCTGGTTTTGCCTGCTGAACAGGCTGGGCGGGAGTTGTCGCAACTGGCTGCTGGGGTTGCGTAGTTTCGACCTCGGGCGCTGGCTGGCGCACGATGGGGGCTGTACCCTTGGCCTGCTGCTTGTAGTACTTGACAAAACCGTTGTACAGACTGCGCGCCAACTTCTCCTGACCCTGCTTGGAATTAAGGAATCGTTCCTCCGAAGGCGAAGATATGAAGCCCAATTCCGTAAGCACGGAGGGCATGGACGTTTCGCGCAGCACGAGGAAACCGGCTTGCTTCACGCCCTTGTTCTGACGTCCGGCGTGGGCGCTATATTGCGACTGGATGAGGCGGGCAAGCTCTACGCTCTGCTCCATAAAGCGGTCCTGCATAAATTCGAAGATGATGTAGCTCTCAGGGCTGTTGGGGTCGAAACCCTCGTAGCGTTCCTGATAATCGTCTTCGTAGGTAATCACGGAGTTTTCGCGCTTGGCTACTTCAAGATTTTCGTCGGCGCGCGCAATACCGAGCGTATAGGTCTCCGTACCGACTACGTTGCGACCACGCGCCACGGCATTTGTGTGGATGGAGATGAAGAGGTCGGCATGATTGCGATTGGCAATGGCTGCACGCTCCTGCAGGGTGACAAACTTGTCAGTCTTACGCGTATATACCACCTTCACGCCCGGACAACCGCTTTCCACCATGCGCCCGAAAGCCAGCGCCACGTTGAGATTGATGGTCTTCTCCTTAGCCACCTTGCCTACCGCGCCAGCATCCTTGCCACCATGACCAGGGTCGATGACGAGCACAAACTTACCGTTTGCCACAGCTGTGAGGGCAAACATAAATGCGGCAACAAGCAGTGCCAACGTATGTGGAATAGAGATTTTTCGCATAAGGGACTGCAAAGTTAGCATTTTTTTAGAAGTTATCCACAGAATAAAAAATAAAGTATCGCAGCATGGCGCAAAAAAAATCAAGAAAACGCACACTCGCAGCACGTAAATTTGCGCAATTTTTTACTACCCGCAACACGCTCAAAAATGAGTCGAGTTTTCTAAAAATCGAGGTCTGCGGAAGGGGCGATAGTTAACGAAACGTTAACTTAATCTTAAAAAAATGTTAAAACGACATTTTTTCCCGATTTGGATTTCGCCGAAAAATGTTGTATCTTTGTAGTACAAAGGGAGAGCCACGTCGGCTTTCCCTATTTTTTTGCCTAAAATACGGAAAAACAAGGTCAAAGGTTGTTAAAACAAGGTCGGATGTTGTTAAAATTACCTCCGATGTTGTTTTTCGAAGGTCGGATGTTGTGAATTTTTCCTCGCTCTTATTATTTTCTTCATTCTATTTTGCAATGCCAATATTACATTTTAAAGCAAAATGAAAATATTTTTGAAAAAGTGAATTTAACATTTAAATGTTAAAATTTCGGAGTGCGATTTTGAGGTCAAAATGCGTCGAGTTTTCTAAAAACAGGGGTATTTTCAGAGGCGAATCTGAGCGCAAAAAAAATGTTGGTACGAATCGCCAAATTCGAAGTCGGCAACACTTTATCCACACCTGAAAAATATGAATTGCAAGATTCATCCACGTGCGCCACACCCTGTCGCTACAAAAAAATCCGCATGCGCCACAACCGAAGTTGCACGCATGCGGACTATGGATATTGAATTTTCAACTACACACGATGGGGAATCAAATCATGTGGCTCGTCTGGTCGAGGCGCACGGTGAAGTGCGACAAATCGGTCATCTCAGCACAAATCTGCTCAGTTTCCTGAATGACGTGAAGGAGGAGCGTCAGCGTAGAGAGGTTGGTCTCGTTGTCCTGCATGTTGACCAGCACTTCGTGGCGGAAGGTGCGGAGGTCTTCGCGGATTTGCTCAAACGTGAGGCGGAACTTGTCGTTGTCAGCAAAGTTGAGCAAGCGCAAATTGGTTGCCACCTCTTCCATCGCCTTGATTGCACGCAGGCGGAGCGACACGTAGCGCTGCATGTCGGCCTTGCCGATGGGCGTAAAGTTGTTGTCAACATGGTCGAGCGCAGGTTCGGTCAAGCGGAGCAAACCATAGAGCATCTGGCGCAGAGAGTTGTGCACCAAGTGGAAGTCTGTTGACAAGCGCACAGCCTTTGATGGCTCAACACGGCGCAGACAGATGGACTCGCGACGGCGCAGATTCTTGATTTCGCGCTTGGTGAGCGATATGACGCGCGTAGTCTTACGCAGAGAGCGGAGGTTTTCGGTGAAAAGTCCGTCAGTCGATTCGCGCAAGCAGTTGGCGTAGCGGAACACGAGTTCGGACGAACAAATACCGATGTGGCGCTGAAGCATAGGCAGCACCGCCTCGCGGTCGGAAGTCTTGAGGATTTCCTGGAAAAGGAGGTCGCCTTCCTGTTCTTCCTTATCCTTGCTAATTCCAATGTGGCTCTGGAACAATGTGTAGAGTCCCACAGCGATGAGTGCGAAGACCGCAATCCAACCACCGTAATTCATCAGCGCAGCTACGAGGCAGCCGGCAGCGAACGCTACTCCGGCAGTAATAAACCAACCACCAATCACCGTAATCACACCCGTGATGCGGAACACGGCACTCTCGCGCGTCCAGGCACGGTCAGCAAGGCTCGTACCCATTGCCACCATGAACGTAACGAAGGTTGTGGAGAGGGGAAGTTTGAACGACGTACCCAAAGCGATGAGCAACGAAGCCATCACAAGGTTGACTGAAGCACGAAGGAGGTCGTAGGCTACGGTATTGTCCTGAACCTCGGGCGCAGCAAAACGGCTGTCAATAAAACGTAGCGTGCGCTCGGGGATAATCTTCACGATGCTGTTGCCGAGCGAGTTGCTCCAGCGCACCATGCTGCGAGCTGTGCGCGAAGAACCAAACATTTCGTCGCCCTCGTTCTTGCTCGAAAGGTCGATCGACGTCTTAAGCACTGTATGAGCCTTCTTCGACGTAGCGAGCGCCACGACCATCACAATTCCGGCAATCACCAAGTAGATAAGGGGCGTTGAAGCCGACTCTAAGAGCGAGGTCATCATAAAGGCATTAGGGTCGGTCACGCCCGAATTGGTGAAATCCGTAAACGAAGCCAAGCCTGCGAGGGGCACACCGATGAAGTTCACAAGGTCGTTGCCGGCAAAGGCTGTGGCAAGCGCAAACGTACCGACGAGCACCACGATGCGGAACACATTGACCTTGCACCAGTGCAACACCTGCATGATGAGGGAGAACACCACCAAGCAAATACCCAATATCAATACCACGTTTTCATCTATATAAGCCTTGACGTCATCGGTCATAAATGCCAGATGCTTCAGCCCCTTGAAGAGCATGAAATACACGATTGCCGTAATAGCAATACCGCCAAAAATACCGATTTTAAGGCCTAATCCCTTGTGAATGTTGAAGGTAAAGAGGATTCGGGCCAGATACTGAACTAATGCACCGAAGATAAATGCAATGGGCACTGAGAAGAATATACCCAAAATCACCTCCAGTGCCTTGGCTGTGTTAAGGTATTCAGAGAAAGGA
>JAEIGA010017734.1_pt1 | contig 10843 bp, 10 predicted proteins | sample 9270691 | NCBI WGS metagenome assembly JAEIGA01 (sample SAMN17057246, study PRJNA624740) | gut metagenome | biome: biome; isolation source: fecal sample | host: Bos grunniens | place: China: Xizang | collected 2019 | reverse complement strand
GCATACTTTTTAGCTTGTTGTTGGCTAGTTCGGTAGTCGCACAAGGACAAATCAGAAATGATGAATTGGTGGAATTGACTCATATCAATCAGGCCAATGTCCGTACGGAGATTGCCATTCCGGGATTCGACGGATATGAAACTTTGAAGTGTGATTTCCATACACATACCGTTTTCTCTGATGGAGCCGTATGGCCCACTATCCGTGTAACGGAGGCTTGGCAGGAAGGTTTGGATGCTATTGCTATGACCGACCACATCGAGTATCGTCCTTACAAGAAGATTGTTATTGGTGATTTGAATGAATCTTTTAAGATTGCCAAGAAACAAGGAGATAAAATTGGTTTCATTGTAATTCAAGGTACGGAAATCACTCGTAGCAAACCGTTGGGTCACTTGAATGCTCTTTTCATCAACGATGCCAATGTGATGGATGTGGAAGACCCGTTGGTAGCTATTGACAAAGCTTTGGAACAAGGTGCATTTATCCAATGGAATCATCCGGGATGGCCAGACGATAAGTCGACTTTGTATCCGGTGCACGAAGAATTGTTGAAGGCTGGCAAGATTCATGCTGTAGAAGTGTTGAATTACATGGAATATTATCCGGTGGCATTCGACTGGTGCAATCAATACAACCTTGCTCCAACTGCGAATACCGACATTCACGAATTAATTTCAGGCGACTATGGTTGGGGAGGTGGAAAGATGCGTCCGTTGACGCTTGTCTTTGCAACCGAACGTAGTGAAAAAGGTATCAAAGAAGCTTTGTTTGCCCGTCGCACCGCAGCTTTGTTCGATGGCAAGTTGGTGGGTAAGGAAGATTATCTGATGAAACTCGTTCAGGCTTCGTTGAAGATTCGTCGCATCAATGGAAGCACGATTGAAGTGACTAACATTTCGGACATTCCGTTTGAAATGACCAATGGTGGCAAACTCTATCTCTTCCCTTGTCGAAAGACCGTTCGCATCGGCATCCCGAAGGAAGGTGCATTGGTGTTTGAAAACTGCTTTGTAGGAATGAATCAGAAGTTGAACATTCCGTTTGAATATTGGAATTCTATTTTGTAAATGTAAATTATATGAAACATTATCTTTTAGTTATAGTGATGGCTATTGTTGCTTGTGTATTTACGGCTTGTGGCTCGAAGGATTCGGGTAAGAAGGCGCTCGTATTGTATTATTCGCAAACGGGAGCTACGGAATTGGTAGCGAAGGAACTTCAGAAAGTGTTGGATGCCGATGTAGAGGCTATTGTTTTGGAGAATCCTTATACTGGCACATACGCTGAAACGATTGAACGTGTCGGTAAGGAACGCCAAAGCGGTAACTTGCCGAAGTTGAATCCTTTGAAAGCAGACTTGTCGAAGTACGATGTTGTTTTCTTGGGTTATCCTATTTGGTTCGGTACTTATGCTTTGCCAATCGCATCGTTGGTTAAGGAATACGATTTCGCAGGCAAGCAGATTGTGCCTTTCTGTACCTTCGGTAGTGGTGGTTTGGAACCGGCTATTCAAGACTTGAAGAAGGCTTTACCTAAGGCTGAGATTGCAGAAAATGGTTTTGGTATCCGAAATGCTCGTATCTCTGCTACAACAAAGGAATTGAACAGATTCTTGATTGAGAACAATTATGTGGAAGGAACCGTAGAAGCCATTCCGGGATATTCGGAAATGCGTCCGGTAACCGAAGAAGAGAAGCAGATTTTCGATGCAGCTTGTGGCGATTACCAATATCCATTGGGTACACCGGTGTTGGCAGGCAAGCGTGGCACTCCAGATGGTGTGGACTATATCTTTAGTGTAGAAAGCCGAGGTGGAACCAGTACCATTTATGTAACGGTTGGTCACGAAGAAGGTGCAAAACCGGAATTTACCAGAGTGGTAAGATAAGGTTCAGTAGTATATAACGAGGGTGTGTCAAAAATGATTTTTTCTATCATTTTGACACACCCTCGCAGCATTCTCTTTTAAAATATATAATCATTTATTTGTGGTTTTTCTTCTAATCAACCAACCGCTCAGTAAAACTACTAACATTAATACTCCAATGATGAATATATACAACAAAGTACTGAAGATACCCAAAAATGTAAATATTCTACCGGTATGGACTTCCAATGCCAAATTCCATAACGATATTGGCAGGGTGTTCATCCAAACGGGTTGTGGAAGCGGACTCATTTCATCAGGATTACCCAACAGGATACCTTCGTCATAAGAACAGAGAATAGACGGGAATACATCTGTGCTATAACCTGACACTTTTACACTTCCAAAAGGCATTGCCTCTGCATGGGGAGGTAGAGTAATCCCATTTGTCATATCATAAATCTGATTGGAAGGTCTGTGCCAAGCATATAGCCCACTAAACGAACCGACAATCCAAACTTGTTGCTTCCACCTTTCTTCTTCCGTATAAGTAGAGGGTGGGAACTCTCTACAAAATACATTTATGCCCATTACTCCTACAGGAGGCTGGACTTCTGTCTTTCGAGGAGAAGAATTCAATGACTCTAGCGAGTAGAAACCGTCGGATGTATACAACAACCAATCGCCCATTTGCTCATCATATTGCAAAGCGCGGAGTTTGTCGTCCCATACATTTTCATGTTTAGCAGATAACTCCATCTTCTGAGAAGCAATGGCTATCAACAATGGTGGACGGAGAAACCAACCGGTTACTACCACAAACAGCGTCAAGATAATCGTTACACGTCCTATTCTGTCATGCCACTTTCCATTCCACCGCATCTGACCGATTATCCTTTCTTTGACAGCAGACAGACCACCCAAACGTTTGATACGCTTAGGCCAAAGCCATAATATCAATCCGCTGATACATAAGAATATAAAAACAAGGGCAATAGAATCGACAAACAATTTGCCTCCTATTCCAAACATCTCACCGCTATGCAGTCTCCAAAAGATCCGAAACAAAGATATGGAAGGTTGTTCTCCTATTGGCATTTGCAAGACTAATTCTTCTGCTGTATTCTTTTCCGGATGATAAACATAAATATGAGAACGGCTTGTCAAAACAACAGAATCCCCCTTTATTGCTATATCTGTCAGTCTGGTACCATCAAAGGGAATCACACTTTCATCACCTTCGTCCAAAGGAACTACAACTTTTTCCCAAACATTTCCTTTTTCTTTTTTATAAAGAGAAAACTGGGCTGCTGCATATAAAGTACCATTTTCTGCTTGCACAATCCGACTGATTGTCCGATTATCGACTCCTTCCGGAAATCCCTCGTTATAATCCGTAATTTCCTCCGATGACAAATCCGCTTCCCAAATACCGGCTCTTCCATAAATCAGCAAATGAGTGGAATCCACTTGACATGTCCCCTTCAATAACCCATTGTTCCAATTTTTGAAATGATAGACTTCCGGTAAAATTGCACGTGACACATCAATATCCGCCCATAAAGAACGATGGTTAAGTATAATTCCTGAAAGGCACATCAACAATAGCGGTATGCCTACCAACAAACTAACCCATTTATGCCACACACGAAATTTTCTGTTCATGTTTCCCTTTTTATTCAATTCTTCCATATTTCATCTCATCACCATTCTTGTCGTATTGTTTTCGTTTACCTACCGGTTCTCCAATCAAAGTAATACGCACTACAGCTGTCCTTCCCAATGATCTTTTTATTGCGCCATCAAAAGCATCCATGTGGTGAGGAAGAAAACGTTCACTTATAATTCGTAGAGCTTTGATTTTCTCCTGTTCATCATCCACCATTTCTGCAAGTCCCATAGCTATGGCTGATTTGTATTGCATTGTAAAAGAAGCATCTTTCGGACCAACCGTTGGACGACATAGAGTTACTGCGGATAAACACACTGTCGGTTCTTGAAAAATACAATCCAATTTTTCCCCTTCTGTTGCACAATGGAAATAAAAAGTCCGTTCATCACTTCTTGCTAGAGACAATGGCACTGCATATGGAGTTCCATCCGGTCGTGTCATACTTACGGTTATATATGGGGCTTTACTGAATACTTCCAGTGCAAAAGTAGCATTCATTTCTCTTTCAGACCTTCTCATTGTATCTATGCTTTCAGTTGTTCTTCTACTTTAATGGCACGAGGAAACAATAATTCATTTTCAATATGAATGTGCTCTTTCAGCCCTGTCACAAGATTATTCAGAAAGTCCAATATCTTTATATGATTATCAGAAACATCGTTTTTGAATAATTTTAAGAGACAATCATAACGGCCCAATTCATTTTCGTGCTCATGCATCATCGCATGAATGGGATGAGCCACCGAACCACAATGAAACTCTTCGGGGGGACGTTGTTCATTAAAAGCTTCCTGTAGCTCCTTGATATAAGGAAACAGTACCTGCTCTTCCTTCATAAAATGCATCTGCAAATCATGATAAGAGTCCTCTAGTGATGAAATGACTGACAGATAGCAGGAAGCATCCTGCATTTGTTCACGAATCATCGTTATCAATTGTTCCAAATGTTCCAATGTGCCGGTATGGAAATGACTTACGATAAAGTCAACCAATTGATCCATTGTCTGCTCGTGTACTTCCTTTGGCACTGACAAAAATGTAAAATCACTCATTGTTTTTATTTTAATTCAAATTATAAGTATGAACGCTAGTTCCTTGTGCAGAAGGAAGATAGTTGATACCCCACCAACACATTTGCAGACAAATGAAAGAAACAACCAAGATCCACATTGAAAACTTTATTTGTTTAGGACGGCTATATCGGTGATGAATATAAACCAAATATAGTAGCCAAGTAGCAGCCGCCCATGTTTCTTTCGGGTCCCAAGACCAATAATGCCCCCATGCCTCCTTTGCCCAAATTGCTCCGAACAACATACCGAAAGTGATGAACACTAATCCCGATTGAGTAAGGTTGTCTATCATCTTTACATCTATATTCCGAAATCCCGAAAACCGTTTGTGTGAATTTCCCACCAACTTCGCTATAGCCAACAATGTACCGGCACCCATTAACGCATACGAAAACATGTAGACAATGACATGTGGTGCAAACCAAGGAGATTGCAATGCCGGCATCAGGGCCTTGTTGTGTATTTCAGGCTTGAAAAGATTCACGCAGATAAACACCAAACTCATCAACGTGGAAAATGAAAGAATCCATTTATATTTCCACTGTATATAAGTGATGACACCTGCTACCGGCATAAAGAACGAGTACCAAAGACGAGTTTCACCCATGGAGCGCAAGGGAGGACGTTCTAGGCTTATCCATAAACTTATTATAAAACCTGCAAAAATCAGAGTTCCCAGAATCGTTGCCCCCAATGCCCCATTCCGTTTTTCACGTATGGCCCAATAAGCACCAATCATCCAGAAAAGGAGAGCAGGTATGGCAAACCAACTAAAATTATCCCAACTAATCATTAATACCTCCTTTTCTTGGATTCCGGAAAAACAATAGAACAGCACCGACCAACATCAAGATAATTCCTGTATAGACAACAGGCAACCAAGGGTCGCGTACCAGTTCAAAAACACTTGTATCACTCCAACGACCTAAATTTTCGTCATAAGAAACCTGATAAACTTTCCAACCTTCTACCTCCAATGGCTTGTTCACTAAAATAGTATCAGTCAATTTTTCACCGGATTGGGTGTAAGCACTTACTACCGATGCATATTTCTTGGGTTCACGTTCAGGCATGACGATAGAATACCGTTCATCCAAAGTCAGCCCATGATATGGAAATGCAAAAGAACCACAACTTACCCAACCTTCCTTTACGCTTCCGGTTTTGGTATGTCTTGCCGTAAGGAAGACAGCCGATGTAGCACCTACACTTGGCCATTCTTCATAACGTACATTCACTCCTGCACTATCTTCAGCAGTAACTTGCGCTGCATAATCGATACGTTGTCCCACTTTTATATGCCAATCCAAAAGCATTCCTTCGGTTGCAGAATTTTCCACTACCATATTCTCCGGATGATTTTCCGGCTGTACCTTACCGTTCGTATTGTCGATGATGACCAATTTGGGAGGATATTCATCGATCGAGAAATCATGAAGGGTAACAGCCAGCGGCAATTCAACAGCTTTCCCGTCATTGTCCATTGCACGCCATTCAGGTTTTCCTAGTTTCACCGTCATTTCCAACCGTTGCATGTCGGCATTTCCCAAAGTACCGGCCACCAATGCTATGAACAAGCCGCAATGGGACAATAACGAAGCCAACTGATTCCGTTGATGGATAAAATAAGCCAGTTGTTTCAAACCGACCAATCCGACAATTACTGTTACCCACAAATAAATCAGGACAAACGGCCAGAAAGAAAGCATCCGGCTGATACCCAATAAATCTGCATTCCCTACTGATGAGGTCATGACTTGGGGGGTAAGTCCCATTAGAACAGTAAGCGCTGCCGTATACAGCAGTGCCGGCACAGCAGCACTTCCTGTCATTGAGAAACGAATCCAATACATACGTTTATGCAAGGCATATCCCCACACGATCATTACCAACAGACATAGGGCAACTGCCACATTGAAAGGGAAGGCAAAAATTGTCCAATCCACAGGTCCGACACTGAATTGAAGCAAAATGCCGATTATCAGCAACCCAGCTCCAATCATGAACCCCTCTTTAAATGTCCATGGTTTTATCCACATATCAGTCATTACATTTTTACAATCCGTTCCTTCTTTTCATGGTCTGCTTGCCATTGAGGACGAATCTCTTCCAAGAATTTCTTTTTCTTCATTTCCTTATCGGACATATCCAGTCCAATGTATTTCTGTGCCTTGGCTTTTGTTGAAATATCAGGCATTGCTACATTGTCGATATCATGCTTCATCAGCACTTTTGCCAATACAAGGCGAGCTTGCTGTGCATGATCAAGACCATGGCTCATGATACGGGAAATCTCTTGCGGAGCATGGAATGAAGCTCCATGACTTGCCACTGCAAAATCCCACCTCCATTGACCTTTCCGTATAGCAGAAAGAACAGGTTTCATTTCCTCTTCAGAAGCACCTGCTTCCCAGGCAGCCTTTGCTTCTATGTGAGCTTTGGCCAATTCTTCTTCCAGACGGTCACGAATCTCCAGGCACTTCTGCTGACGTTCGTATACATTCAGACGCAATGTTTCTTCACTTTGGCGGTGACATTGCTGACAAGTACGGTCAATATTCGCCAAAGGACTTTGGATGTGATGATCGGAGAATTTCACTCCACCTTCTGCGGTATAAGGCATGTGACAGTCCGCACAGCTGACTCCCCGTTGGGCATGGATACCCATACGAGTCGTTTCATAACCCGGATGTTGGGCTTTCAGAATCGGAGTCTTTGACAATGCATGAATATAATCGTAGTATCCTGTTTCATCGTAATATTCTTCTATGTTTTCAACGGTAAGACCTTTATCCCACGGGAATGTCAGATATTGGTCATGTTCCGGAGTATTATCGTTGTTTTTGAAGAAATATTCCACATGGCATTGAGCACAAACAAGTGTTCTCATTTCTTGTTGAGTAGCTTTGGTTATATCTTTTCCCTGACGCTGGAAAGCTTCTATCAAAGCCGGTCGTGAAATACGGAGATCCATGGTTTCGGCATCATGGCAATCCGAACAGCCAATAGGATTGGCTATTTCATTTCCCCACATAGCCCAGTTGGCCTTGTAGTAATTGGCTATACCTTCTTCTTGCATCACACGCGGTACATCAGGTGACTTGCAAGTCCAACAAGTACCCGGCTGGACACTACCGTCTGTTGTTGTTTCAGGTGCTCCCGTACGTAAAGTACGCACCATATCTTCAATGGCGTGCATGTGACCGCGAGGAGACTTGTATTCCCAAGAGAAAGCATAACCGGCCCATAGGATGACCATATTAGGACGTTCTTCCAACACATCGACATCATCACTGGAATTATACCTGCTTTCGAATGTCGTATCGGCAGTAGCAGCCCACGTTTCATATTCACGTGGAAAGTCACTCTTGAAAAGCTCATTCCTTGGCTCCTGTCCATTGAATACAATCTTCCGGTTCTGATAAATGCTGACCACTTCCGCTCTACGTTCAGCAAGTGCAGAAACCAACAAACCCAACATAAATACGGCTATCATGGCAGCACCGAAAATGCCCCACATTTGCCACGGTTTCAATTTCCTTTCATTCATAATCTATCTGTTTTTATATTTCTTACTTCGATTGTATCATTTTCTGAAGCCACTCGGGTACCGGACTTTCCGGAAGAGGGACAATGGCATTCGGAGTAGCAGACAACGAGTTCTTTCCACCATGGGGAACAGACCGATGACAATCCCAACACGCCTTTCCATTACCGACCTGTGTCATCATATAATCTACTTTACCCGTTGTAACCAAACGGCTGTTCAAATCCGTATGGCAACGTATACAATTATTCATAATAACTTGCGATGACTCTTTTTGGGCTTCCGGAGTCTGACGTTCGCCATGAGTTAGAAATGCAAACACATGTTTCATACCGTCCACACCCTTGAAATAGTATTTTTCGGCAATATTGTCGTTGGGTACATGACAATCATTACATGTGGCATCCCTTCCATGGGAGGAGTGCATCCATGTTGAATAATAAGGAGTCATGATATGACAATTGATACAAGCATTAGGATCATCAGCGATATATGTATGTGCTCTAAGCAAGTAAAGGAAATACAAACCTCCACCCACAATTATACCCCCCAATAGCATCAGCATGATTTTTTGGATATATGACAACTTAAAAGAACCCTTTTTTTGAGCCATTTTTTTATATTTTTATTTATTTGCCAACAAAAATAATGTATTTTTGCATATCTAAAGAAGTCCAAAACATTCAATAATTAGGATACCAGTTATGAAAAACGTTCAATTGACTATCGATTTTAGCACTGAAAACAAAGAAGTTCCTATCTATCAGCAAATAGTTGAATCCATATCTCTTAAAATTGCTTCTGGTATCCTTAAGCCCGGAACACCGATACCCTCTACGCGGAAATTGGCAGAACAATTGCAAGTCAGCCGGAAAACCATTGTTACAGCTATGGAGATATTACAGACAAAAGGGAAATTGGTTTCCCGTGATAGAGTCGGATTATTTGTTGCTCAAGAAGTATCAAGACACAATGCCGCTCAGTACTACAATACACCAAAGATAGAAAAAAGAGACGGAGGCACGGCCTTCACATTGGTCATAGATGACGGTTACCCTGATACTCAACTACTTCCTTTCCGGGAATTTTCACGTTCGTATCGCAAGTTGTTCAATCGTGCCGCCTTATGGCATAAATTAGGCTATAATAATCCTATGGGATATCCCAAATTGAGAGAATACATTGTAAATATATTGGGGCATAGCCGAGAAATCCCCATAGAAAACGAAGAGCTATGCATTGTTCGAGGAGCACAAATGGCGCTCTTCCTTGTTGCCAATGCAATATTGGAACCCGGTGACCACATTGCCGTTGAAAGTCCGGGCTATTATCGCGCATACGAAACATTCCGGAAAGCAGGATTGAATGTGCACGAAATTCCGGTAGACAATGAAGGAATAATTTCAGAACGATTGGAGGAACTATGCCATGAAGTAGACTTAAAAGCCGTGTATCTGACTCCCAGACATCAATATCCAACGACTGTCAAACTATCGTCAAAGCGTCGGAAACACATCAGCAACATTTCCAGAGAATACGATGTTGTCATTATAGAAGATGATTTCGGTGCAGAATTTCAGTTTACAGGCAAACATCTTCTGCCTCTTTCAGCCATTATAGATAAGGGACACTATATTTACATCGGTACATTCAGTAAAATATTCGCTCCAGCCATAAGGGTTGGCTACATTGTTTCATCCATAGACCGGATTCAGAAAATAGTCAACTACCGTTCTCTGATAGACATACAAGGCGATACGATTGCTGAACGCGCATTATGTGAACTTTATGAATACAACGACATGCAGCGGCATATCAAAAAAACAGCCAGAATATATAGAGAACGATTGGAGTTTATCAGTAAAGAAATCAACCAAATACAAAACAATCGTATCATTTATAAAAAGCCTCATGGCGGATTGGCCATTTGGTTAAAACTTGACGTTACCTCCAATGCCAACAATCTCAAAAAAGTATTTGCAAATAGAGGTATTGATATTCCTATCTTCAAATTAAGCGACAGCAGCATTGGATTACGCATAGGTTATGCATCATTGTCTTTTGAACAAATGAGTGAGTTGGTCCATTCTATTTCAGCTATTGTAGACTCCTTGCCTAATTGTTAACACAAGGGAATGTGTTTCGAGACTGGTATGATGAAACGATACTGAAAGCAGAGCCTTTTCTGCTTTTAGTATAACTCTCTATTTTTCAACGAATTTGAAGCGTGAAAGCAAAATAATAGAACTCACTGAGTAAGAGCTTCTTTATAGAATAGACTAAACCTATGCTTGATTTCATCCCTCACCCTACGGAATTCATAAAAGAACAAGGGAACATGTTGCATAACACATTCCCTTGGCATATCTTGTCGTTGATTGATTACTGACGATAATTGTCCAATTGTTCGGCCGTAAACTTGCGGATGAAGTTGAAATGCTTTTCAATTTCTGATTCTGCATAGTTTACATAAACCAAAGCCGACTTGCTGAACATATCCGGAGCGTTGGTTGCATCCTGGATAATCAAGTGCGACATGATACAAACAGCTGCCATTTCGTACAAACGACGAGCTACGAAGTCGAGCAATTCCTGATTAGCAGCTTCCTTCACGGCATTGGTACAAGCATCAAACTTGCAAGCCATGCTCTTGATGCGGTCTTGCAAAGGTTGCATTTCTG
>JAEIGA010017733.1_pt1 | contig 10843 bp, 15 predicted proteins | sample 9270691 | NCBI WGS metagenome assembly JAEIGA01 (sample SAMN17057246, study PRJNA624740) | gut metagenome | biome: biome; isolation source: fecal sample | host: Bos grunniens | place: China: Xizang | collected 2019 | reverse complement strand
ATTTCGGAATGTCGGCCCCCCCGGCGCTAAATGAGTGCCGCGGGGTTGCAGGTTGGTGGTCGAACCGCTTGGCCATCGCGTCTGCCCAAGCCGATTGGCGTTCGGTCTGCCGCTGCCTGACCACCTCGCTGCTATGGTAGCGCTTTTCCTTGTGGTGGTTTGAATGGCATTCGTGGCAAAGGGCCACGATGTTGCTCCGACGGAACATCAGGTCGCGCACTTCGGCTTCGGTCTTTCCGCTTTCAGCCTCGACGATGTGGTGAAGCTCTCTGGCTGATACCACCAATCCCTTGGCCTCGCACCATTGGCACAGCGGATGTTCGCGCAGCACCTGGATGCGCAGCTCGCGCCACTGCTTCGAGTTGATGAGTTGTTTATATAGTTTCGAATGTGCCATTGCCATCAGTTCGTCTTGTAGATCACCCTTCCATCCATTGTTACATGGTTCACCTTCCACCCTTGCGCCATCGCCAGCATTGCCAGCACGCGCTTGATTCGTTCGCTATGTTTGGCTCGGGCTTCCTTGTCGCGTTTGTCCGGAGTGTGCATGCGGCACCAGTGCAGGTTGTCCTTCATCCACGATGCGCGATTAGCGCTCATCCTTTTGTGCTCAAGCCACAGGGCGCCTTCTGCATGCTTCTCCTCCGGCCATATGTCTGGCCAGTTCTTGAGGTATATACCCTGTTCGATATAGGGCTCGTAGTCCTCGTAATTGGGACAAAGGATTTGCACTACCAGGTTGCTCATTTCTCCAGAACGATTTTGTAGTATCGGACGGTCTTCTCGATCGCCGTTCCGTATCCGTCAGTCAGGTAAATCACCTGTTCACGCTTCACGGCCTCTCCGTCACGCACCATGCGGATGATGGCGCACTCTGTGATCAGCGGCGATTGCTCTCGCTGGATCTGCGTCCATGTACGCACCAGGCGCTTCCGGACAACGGCGGGCAGTATCTCAATGTTGGGATTCCAACCGTCTACCTCTGCGGGGTTCTTTTTCTTTGTCTCCATATCTTAGTCCTTGTCTTGTTCAAATATAGTCTCCTGATGGTGGCGCACATAGGGCTGACCTTCGTGTGGTTTCTGCCCGAAGTCGCCTCTGTCGTTGTCCTCAAATCCCTCGCGCAGTTCCTGTTTGTGGGCTTCGGTTTCCAGCTCGCACACCACATCCACCAACAGTTCGAAGATGCTCTTACAGTCACGGCTGACGGCGATGTATCGCAGACGGCGATACAGGGATGGAAATGCGCAGCACATAAAGCGCTCCAACATATCCTGAACATTGTAGTTCTGTTTCCATACGCCGAAAAAAGGCTTCGTCACATGAACTGCACGGCATCCCTTCTTCTTGCCTTCAGGGTCGAATAGGAAGTAGAAGGCTTCGCCGATCTCCATCTTCACCGTGGGGTCTGCCAGGTTCAGGGCATCGCCCCAACCTTCAAGGTGTTCAAATGTGGCCATAACCTTCTCCATCTCGGGGGTCAGATTGTGGGCACTGTCTGCCTGACGAATCAGGGCATCGATGAACATCTGCATCAACTTGTAGCTGTTGATACCGATGCGGCGCTCTATGGCTGACAACCTGATGTCTGCCTGTGGTGACACCTTGGTGCCGCGCACCTTGTAGCTTTCTGTCTTTTGCATTTTATAAAACTTTCAATTGAAATTCGTCGTCCAAGGCAGTCAGGGCTGCACTCTTACGCTTCTTGTCATCCAGGTTCTCGTTCAGTATGCGCACCACGATGTCTGCCACATCGGCCTTCTCGCCATCCTCAGGCATCCAGTGTCTGGTCACCATGTCGGTCTCCACCACCACATGGGGGTAGTTGAGCGCATGCGCACGGCGCTGCCATTCTTCTATGCCGTCGCGGTCGGGGTAGAGGACTATCTGTCGCTTCTGCCTGATGATGGGTTCCAGCTTCTCGCGGGTGATGTTTCCCATGCCACCGCATGCCATCCACACATGGTCCTCGTTGTTTCCGTATGCAGCTGCCATGATGATTGCCGTCTTCTCACTCTCCACGATGCACACATCCGTTTTGTCCTGACACGAGTTCAGCAAGTGCAGGCCGAACAGGCATGGCTTCACTTCACACTTGTCTGCCGACCATTCTTCCCTACCCATGCGGAACAGTGCGCTATGCACCCAGTCGAAGTTATAAGATGCATCTTTGTCGCGATGGCCGTCTGTCTTGTAGAGCATCATCTTACCAGTGCGCACAATCATGTTGTTATCTATCTGCCAGAACATCACGTGTCCCTGCCTGGCACCACCTATCCGATAGTCGTTGATGGCCTTCTCAAGGTTGGCGCGTTGGCTGTCGGACCAGTTCACACCCGATCGCAACCACTCAACCAGTGTGTTTCCCTGGCCCAACTGCCGTGCGCTATGGGTGACCATACTGATGGGCAACTGCAGCATGGGCAATGCAGGCAGCGCCTTTCGCGGGGTGGCAGGTCGCACCTTCATCTGGTCGGTGCCTTCCACGTCGATGCCGTACTTCTTGCCGAGCCATCGTATGGCATCTGCGAAGGACAGGTGCTCATGCTCCATCAGGAAGTCCACAGGGCCACCCTGCCATCCGCATGCAAAGCACTTGGCGAAGTTCTTCTTGGCAGACACCTTGAAGTTGCCCAAGTGCCGGTCGTCATGGAAGGGGCAACGGCATTCATATTCCGTGCCGCTTCGCTTCAGCTCATAGAAGTCGCCTATCACGTCCACGATGCTCGCAGCATCTTTCACTCGTTGTATGGTCAGTTCGTCTATCATATATTTGTTCATTTGCCCGCCTGTGCGCGGTGTGTTGCAGTTGTCTTAAATCAAGCACATCCTATAGGCCATTTATGCATGCGTGCGCGCGCTCGCCCGTGTGTGCCGGCAACCCTACCACCCCCAGTATTTATATTTATATATATAAATACAGGGGGGGTGGGGGTAGCCCGGTCTAAGCGGGGTGAGTTTAGAATGGTGCTTCATCTTCTGACTTAGTTTCAAAGGGTAAATCTTTAGTCTCGTCAGGCAATTGGTTCCCAAGTCCAACATAGATATACCTGTTTCTGGAGTTCTTGGTGATGATACCTGCCTCCATGGCAATGTTGAACAAGTTCGATATCTTGCGGTTGCTGGTCTCCCCAGTGCTTCTGATATAGCGCTCCAAATCCATATATGTTGCACCACCACGCGTCCACCTTGGGAATGACTTGAAGTATTTGTCGGCATCTTCCCTGTCGCGCCTTGTCTTCTCTTCCACCAGGTTGGCGCTCTCTGCTGCGCCCAATATCCGGGGGATGCCAATGCCACCAGCTGCGTCGCACACCTCAAACTGCCAGTCCTCGACATCCTTGCCACGGGCGTCCAATTGTTTTACGGTAAATACGACGCCTTGGGCATCCTTCTTCTTCGATGATGTGAAGGTATCTGATACCTTGTTGCCAAGTTCCGTGCCCAGGTGACCGCGCATCTTGCTTTCGTCATCTGCCCCTGGGCGTGGGTTCATGTGCAGCACGTTCCATATGGCGATGTTCTTCTGAGATGCCAGGGACATCATCTCGCCGACGATCTCCGACGATTCTGTGTTGTCATTGAAATCATTCACAAGGTCACGCAAACCATCCACGAATACCAGGTCAGGCTCCACACATTCGATTGCGTTCTTGATCAAGCGCCAGCGCTCATGGTTGGCACTCTCCTTCTCACCCTTGGGGACCTCGCGCAGCCACAACACGTGGAAACGGTCACTCTGTGCGCGCATATCCCAGTCACATAGCCAATGCACGCGGCGCAGCACCTTTGCGGTGTTGAGTTGCTCCATTTCGGTGTCGCAGTATAATACGCGAGGTTCGTGGCCCAACATGTTGATGGTGGATTGACGGACAGTCAGCCCATGAAGGTAGGTCTTCACGCGCTTCGTGTCATGCCCGAGGGCCACTGCCATCAGCTGTGCCAAGACAAATGTCTTTCCGTTCTTTTTCTGTCCGCTGATGGCCTGTATGCCGCCCAATGGTGAGAAACCTACACCATTGTACTCAAACAGAAATTGTGGTTCAGGATAGTCTTTCGTGGGGTCAAGCCAATACTGGCTCAACTCCTCTTCGTAGATCTGCTTAGATGTGCGCAGTTCGGGAAGCGCTTGTTCGCTTGTCTGTTCCATTGTTCGTGATATGTTTGGTCAGTTTACACCCATGGAAGGTCGTTCACGGGCTGCTCCTCACTTTCAGATGGCTGCTGCGGTGCCTGCTGTGGCTCCACATTGCCCACCTTGCGCAGCTGGATAATCTTGATGTTGTTGTAGGATCGTCCGTTGTACTCGCGCACCTCATGCTCGATGTACACGTCCACAGTATCACCCTCCACCAGGGAGTGCTTCTTGATGCTGTACGCTCCAAACAGGGTGAGCAGAACTGTGTCGTAACCAAATTGTCCAGGAGTCTCCTGATAAGCAACCACGAAGTTCTGTCGAGCCTTCGCGTCGGCACCCTCTCCAGTCGTAACCGTAGGGAATACCCTCGTAACTTTGCCTGTGATTCTCATTTGCTTTAGTTTTAGGTTCGTTTATGTTATCTTGTAGCGGTAGTGTGAGTCGAACACACCCTCATCCTAGGTCCCTATGTGGTAGATTCAAAGCATGATTTCTTCCGAAACTGGTTTAGTGGGATTGCTGGTTTGTACCTCATATTCCAGCTTTTACCGCTTCCCATCGTCTTTCCGATGTGCCACACGAACAAGATGCCTGTCTTTCCAGGCTGTCATTTACGGTTTCCGCCGACCTATTGGTGTGTGTGTGTGGGATTCGAACCCACCCTCATGCGAGGCTCTAAGACATAACCGCTTGCGCAGCCGGTTTGGTAATCGGAGTGTTTGTTCCTCATATTCACTCTTTACACACACTTTAGTAACTATCCGGTTACGGTCTCGGTTTCCTACGACCTATTCATCATCTTTCTCTTTCGACATCTCCTTGATAATTGCATATGCCCATGCAGGCATAATCCAGCGGAACCCACCAAAATGCAGAAAAGCTGTGTAAAGTAATCCGGCCAGGTTTATCCAACCAAGACTCTCTATACCATACGCTGCGTTTGGACCACTGCTTATCGTCATGATGCAGGGTGCAATCACTACAAGTGCGAGAAGCACTGCCAAAATTTTCTTTTTCATAGCTGTTTTATTTTGTGGTTGTACAAATTCCTGTTGCAGGCACAACGAAAGTCAACTTGTTCTCGCTGATCAGGCGCTGTATCTTGTTCCTGGGATATGCCCAGCTGGAGTGGCTGACATTGTCGCCATCCACAACAGTGACCCTGGCGCGAGGAATAACGCTGCCGTACTTCTTCAAAAGGAAGGGAGTAAAACATGAAAACTGCTCGCACAATTCACGGCCATCCACCCACTTCTCATTCACACCTTCCATCGCGTGGCGAATGGCGTCGTTGATGCAGCGCTCAATCTCAAATCGTGTTTCCTTGTCCAGTGCCATATTGTTATATTTTGTTAAGATTTCATTTTTCGTTATTGAGATTCGGGTGGAAAGCCGTATATTTGTAACCCACTTTCAACAAACCCGACACCGCCGTGTCGTACGACCTTCCGTTTCCCGATTTCTCATTGTCGAGAGCAAAGGTATATAAATTATTTGACAAAGTAAATAAAATACTTGATTTTTTAAGTTTTCTTAACATTCGGCGCTATGGGTAACACAATTGAAAAACTGCGTGAATACTGCAATAAAGCTGGAATCACGCAAACTGAGATGGCTGAAAGGCTTGGTGTAACCAAAGCCTATGTCAACGCTATTTTTACCGGAAGAAGCAACATCGGTAAAAAGATGGCTACGAAATTTGAAGAGGAGTTTGGTATATCATCTGTATGGTTGCTTTCAGGACGTGGAGATATGATTCTTAATGCAACAGAAGAACAAAAAAACATAATTCCACTCATCCCAACAGCTGCCATTGGTGGTGCCCTGTCAGGTACGGACTTCTCCTTCATGGAATATGAGTGCGAGCAATACGTGGTTCCAGCCTTCACAAGGGCCGACTACCTCATGCGCGTGGATGGGGACAGTATGTACCCCAAATATTGCCGTGGTGACATCGTGGCGTGCACAAAGGTTCCCCTGACGGACCTTTGGTTCCAGTGGGGCAGAACCTATGTTGTCGCCACCCGTCAGGGCGCCCTCATCAAATACCTTGAGCCAGGCAAAGACGAGGGGCACATCACCCTCGCATCAGAGAACCCCAAGTACAAGCCATTCCAGCTTCCAGTCACAGAAATCAATGGCGTGGCCCTCGTCAATGGCCTCATACGTGTCGAGTGAAATATTTATGGAGAATATATCCAGATAAAAATAACCTAACATCCACCCGTTTACCCATCCTCAAACAACCACTACTGACACTCAACCACTTACAAATATCGGATGACCCCATCCGAATCACTTTGGCAAAACACGTAGAAGTCAATATTTATCGGCAATGTGCGATATCTATTAGGGGTTCTCAAAGTGTAGGCGGTTGTTAATATTGGTAGATATTGGGAGTTTTTGGTAGTAATGTTTCCCCATTGTTTTCCGCAATGTATGGGTGGGTAAACACAAACAAGAAAAAGCATGATAACAACCGCAATTGTCTTCGATCACCGGCATCGTACCGGAAAGGGTAAGGAAGGTCCGCTTGAGGTCCGTGTGACCGTAAATCGCAAACCTTATTACATTAACACGGGTGTACGCGTGCGCAAAAGCCAATGGCTATTCAATCGCGTGGTAGATCATCCTCAATCTGATGAACTGAATGAGCGCCTGGACATCTTGCTTGGGCGAGTTATGCAGAGGATCAACCACTGCATTACATCAAATCAGGATATAGACGTTCAGAAGATACGGCATGAGATATGGAAAGCTGATAGTGATTCTTCCTTTATCGAATGGCTGCGCGATGAGATCAATCTTCTTGGCGTGCGCGAGGGAACCAGAAAGCATTATGTTTCCCTTGTGCGAAAGTTGTATGAATGGGGAGAAATGTCTGGTTGGCCCGATGTGAATGTGGAAAATATATACAAGTTTGATGCGTGGCTCCGTAAGCAGCCTGGAAGAACATGCGGGCAGATGTCACAAGCCGGCGTATATAACCATCACAAGTGTCTCCGCACATTGCTGAGCAGGGCGGAACGTTGTGGAGTGCTCGACATCAATCCATACCATCGTCTGCGTGGGGAATTCGTGAAGGGCGATCGGGAAAACACAGAATACCTTACTGAAGATGAGATGAAGCGAATTATGGAGTTCACCCCTACCCCAGGAACCTGGATGGAGCGTGCGCGTGATCTGTTCATCTTTCAAATGTTCACGGGATTAGCTTATTCGGATGCTCTGGCTTTTGATATATCCCAATACAAGGAGATAGACGGGAAGTGGCGCATGGTTGGATCTAGAATCAAAACAGGTCAGCCATTTGTCAATCAGCTGTTGCCACCAGTGGTCGAAGTCTTGAAAAGATATGATATGAAGGTGCCACAGCTGTCCAATCAAGTGTACAACCGGGAATTGAAGGCTGTAGGGATAGCAGCTGGCATAACCACACCACTGCACTCGCATCTGGCCAGACATACATTCGCCACATATATGCTCCGTAATGGAGTGAAGATTGAGAACCTGGCCAAAATGCTCGGTCATGCCAACATCAAGCAAACGCAGCGCTATGCCAAGGTCCTGGCAGAAAGCGTCCATGAAGATTTCGACATGATAGAAAGCATTTTGTCTAAAAAGAAGTAAGGCCAACCTATTGGTTAGCCTTACTGTTCATTTCGCACATCATCTGTATCAGCTCGTCACGTTCCTCGTCGGTTATCGGAGAGGCTTGTGGCTTGTCTTCTTCCCATGGGAATGTCATCAAGTCCTTGGGGCCATGTATGCCGGCCTTCTTGATGTCAGCCATGCCTGTGCACATGATGTTGTACGTCTGCCATCGAGTGGCGCTCCACAGATCGTGATATCGATTCCTGTATCCTCGAATGATGCGACGCACCTCCCAGAACTGAAGCTCATAAAGGAACTCCCTGCGAGGGATTCCAATCTCGCCCACGAACAATTGGTAGATGTCGCGGGCGCTTAGGCGTTTTTTTCTTCTCCCTCTTCCTTCTTATCCTCGGGTTCGTCCTTGGGGAGGTGATAGAACTCTGCGCGAAGTGCGATGATGGTTCCGAGCGCCATGCCTATCTCTTCGGGCGTGGCATCGTTCATCAGATCGGTGTCTGCGATGATTGCTTCTTCGCCCTTGGCGTTGCAGTATGCCATCATCGAAGCCAGGATAGCGAAGATGGTCTTCTTTATGTCCGGCATGCGCTGTTCCTGGAGAGCAGTCACAGCTTCGACCATCCAGTAATTGATGTCCTGATCTGCGAGATCCTTGAAGCCGATCTCTGTGGCGTAGCAATAGGCCAGCGTGACCTGTTTGCCTGCGATTGTAATTTCCCTAGTTTTCATATTATAGTTCCTGATTGATTAAGTTTAAAACGCCTACCGACACCTACCACGAAAAAGAGTGGTATGGTGTCGGCAGACGATAATATTAGGCACCAACTGTGTATGCCCCATACCCGGTCAGTGTGGCCGTGTAATCAGCATTCTGCTTGTTGGCGGCATTGGCCTGGAGCTGCGTGATAACGACGGAACCGCTTGCAATAACGGCACCCTTCGTGCGCTGGTTGTCACCACTTACGTTGGCTATCTGCCATTTCACTGGGTTCCCTGCCTCTGCGATAGCCTGGAGATCATTAAATGCCTGAGCTCCGGTTGCAGATGTAATGGTGTCATTGCCACGAACCAAGGCACCCGTTGAGATGTCATAGCTGAGTTCTGTGGGCTCCTGGATGTCCCATGTTCCAGGTGTGTCTTTTGTCGTAGCTGATTCAAGACTCATGGACACATGGAGCGAGAGCGTGCGAGCTGCTGCTATAACTGCTGTCGGTGCTGTGGTGTTGTCGTTGCTCAGGAAGAGGCGAACAAACTGGCCCTTAGTGTAGCTGCCTGCGCTGATGGATGCGAACGCTGGCGATGTGGACAACGTCTCGAGAGGCCCGCTTCCTGTGAATTGGAGGCTCTTGGAACTGTTGGCACGATCGTCGAATGTCAGCGTCAAGTCATTGAGGTAGGCAGTACCAGTGCGCGAGAAATCGGCCTCCTCAGGCGTCTGGTTGTCGGTCGTACTGGTTTCATCCCACAGCAGCGTGAATGGAGTCAAAGACTTGATGGCTGTCAGCATGGCGCCGGCATCGCTCACGTTAAGGGAGTCAACCTGTACACTCCAACCCTGAGACGTAACAACCGGCTTTGCAGCCATGCCGACATCATCTTTTGTGCTGCCGTCGTCAGTGTTGGAATTAAGCGTGATGGAGCAGCTTGTGGCCATTCCCACACACTTAAACTTCGAAGCGGTTGTGTCGTAGGTTAAAATACGAAAATTCTGTCCTTTAAGTATCATAGTTGTAACTGTTAGATGGTGATATCAACTTGGAGAGTATACACAGCTGCAGTTGGGTTAAATCCGACTGCACCTGCAGAATATCTGCAATCGGCGGGGATATCATTAAGCATTTCTGCCAATCTATCCCTAGTGCGGGCTGTCAAGACCGTGGTTCCGTTGGTCAGCAACTCTTCGATATATCCGGGTTGCTTTTCAGTCGTTGTCGTTGTCTTCTTCTTGCTCATCGTCAATATCACTTAGAGTTATACATTGATAGGTCAGGAGCTGGTGATAGCAGGGTTTCATCCAGTCCCATGCCAAGCCATCGCTGGAGAGCGATTCGAGTTCAGGTATGCACTTGCCGCTTACGTACATCGCTGTGAGATATCTCTCAACGGCCTTACGTACCATCTTCACGATTCGCTTGACCTCCTGCGGGCTTGTGGCAGCGACATCGACTCCCACTTGGACGCGATCTTCCATCGCCTCCCAGACGCTATCCTTCGTTGTCGTCTGGTTCTGAAAACCATCGTCTGTGATGATAATGTTTGGAACGGGCGTATTGTCGTCCTCGTCTGGTGGCACCTCGAAGCAGGTTGAAACAACTCGACCGCCAATGGCATCCATCAGAGTCTCGTCAGATCGTATTGCTTCGTATATGATTTCGTCTATATGTGTCATGTCGCTTTTTGTAGGGAAACCGGGAGAGCAACAACCTCAGCCTCGCATCAGAGTGCCCTCCCGGTCGTCAGGAACTATAACCTGCTATTCCAATTAGATATCTTCAGATGAAGAGAGAGGATCAACGACCTTGATCAACTTGAAAGCCTGGGGCTTGTGTGGGGTGTTGGTGTCTCCGCCATTAACCAGCTTGCTCAAGTCGGTAAGGCTGTAGTCTGTCGACATACCGATGGATACGCAGCCACGGTCGAAGTTGGCCTGACTCGTGCCATCGATATTGAAGCGCAGCTCTCCATGCTGTTGCTCCTGGAGATAGCCGAAGTGACCGATAGCGATGTAGCGGTCAGCGTCCTTCGTGGCAACGCCGCTGCTGTTAATCGAATAGTCAACGTAGGGGCTAACCTTGTAGCGATATCCTACGCAACGACCATCCTGTACGACAGTGCGGTTGGCGTCGGTGGAACCAGGGATCAGCTTGGTGAATGCCAGGTCTACCTCTGTGGTCTTGTCCATGATGAACTCAGGATCGCCTTCGAAGCCAAGGTCGTACATCTCGGCCACTTCCTTAGCGAGGTTCTTACCGATGTTCTCGTCGAGGGTCAGTGTCTTGACAGTTACCTGAGCGAAGGGGCTCTGCAGCTTGGTGTACTCACCATGAGCGTAAACGTGGAGTGCGCGGAACATTGCCCAACCCTTCTGGAATT
>JAEIGA010017732.1_pt1 | contig 10843 bp, 12 predicted proteins | sample 9270691 | NCBI WGS metagenome assembly JAEIGA01 (sample SAMN17057246, study PRJNA624740) | gut metagenome | biome: biome; isolation source: fecal sample | host: Bos grunniens | place: China: Xizang | collected 2019 | reverse complement strand
TCTTGAAAACTATCGCTCAATGCACTTGTCTCATCGCCGATAGCACCTGGCAGTAGTCGTACAATAGCATCAGTCATAATTGCAGCTGGCATCTCTCCACCTGTCAGAACAAAGTCGCCGATAGTGTATTCCTTGGTAATAAGGTGGTCACGCACACGTTGGTCCACGCCTTTGTAGTGTCCGCATAAGATAATGATATTTTCTTTCAGCGACAAGGCATTGGCTTCTCGTTGTGTAAAGCGTTCGCCATCTGGCGCCGTGAAGATAATTTCATCATAATGGCGTTGACTTGTGAGGTGTGCTATAGCACGATCTATGGGTTCTACTTGCAACACCATACCTGCACCAAAACCAAAAGCATAATCATCAATCTTGCGATGTTTATCAAGTGTGAAATCGCGCAGATTGTGCACATAAATCTCCGCCAACCCTTTGTCTTTAGCACGCTGAATGATAGAGTGGTTGAGTGGTGACTCCAATAATTCAGGACAAGCAGTAAGAATATCTATTCGCATAATTCCAAATCCTTAATTCCTAATTCTTAATTCAAAATTCTAAACTCTCTCATGGTACAGGATCATAACCGCTACCTCCCCATGGATGGCAGCGCATGATACGCTTGATACCCAACCAACCACCTTTGAATATTCCATGCTTCATCACTGCTTCTACCATATATTGGCTACATGTTGGGGTGTAGCGACACGATGGTGGGGTCAGTGGCGAAATGCAATACCTGTAGAAATAGACAGGCAGGAGAAATATTTTTCGTATCAGTGTCTTGACGGTCATTACTTTTTCATTTGCCTTTTGGTGACTCTGCAGTTGATATTCGTTTCAGGGCTTTACAGATGGCCTTTTCTATAATGGCATAGGGTTGCTTCTCTTTGTCAATATAGTTAAATGCCAACTGATAGTGCATATTCTCTCCTTCTATAATACCTTTGTGCAATCGATAAGCCTCTCGCATCAGTCGTCTCAAGTGGTTGCGATCTACCGCCTTCTTGAATAGTGACTTTGGTGCCCATACCAATACTTGAGTAGCATCTTCGGTGGGCATATAGGTCACTCGCAATGGCCACGCTATGAATCGTTTGCCATTGCGATATAGGTGGTCGATACTTATTTGACCACACAACTTCTCTGATTTTGGAAAGGTGTAGTTCAAACTCTATTGATTTTGTTGGGCCTCCAAATAGTTTTTAATGGCAGTAGTGATGCTGGGGCATTCTGGTGTAGGTGCTTGGATATTTGCGGTCCATCCATTCTCCTCTATAGCAGCCAATGTGTTTGCACCAAAGCATGCTATCACCGTGTCACCTTGCTGCCAATCTGGGAAGTTTTTCTTTAGTGCAGCAACTCCTGAAGGAGTAAATAGTACAATCATGTCGTAGTTGAATGGTTTGTCTGCAGGCCATTCTGTAGCTACGGTTCTGTACATGATAGCAGGTTTCACCTGAATCTTGTTTTCTGCAAACATATTCAGGTCGTCATCGTTGTGCACATCTGACATTACCATTAAATACTTTTCATTGGGGCGGCGGAACATCGCAGGTAATAGATCCTCGAAACGATTGTTTTCTGCTGTAAATACTTTACGCTTGCGATACTGAATATACTTCTGCAAATAGTTGCCGACTGCCTCTGATATGCAGTAGTAGTGCATGGTTTGCGGAACGGTATATCTCGACTCTTCGCATAAACGGAAGAAGTGATCAATACCCAACCTAGAACTAACAATCACAGCAGTATAGTCCTCAAAATAGATGTGTTGGTCTCTAAATTCGCGTACTCCAATACCCTCTATGCGAATCAATTGCTGAAATTCGCATTGTACGCCGTACAATGATTCCATATCTGCGTATGGATTACGATCCGACAATGGACGTGGTTGTGAGATAAGAATATTTTTTATTTGTTTCATAATCTTAGTGATAGAAAACTATATGAATAAACGTGAAGTATATACCGCAAATAGAGGTATAATCTCCAGAGTGATGAAGTATATCAAGATATATGTAATTGACGCTAGTTTGGTGTAGAATAGTTGTGCTCCTTTCCATATCAACGCCACACTAAATAGCAGAAGTACACAGGCGCACAAAATCTTCATCACAATAGTATTGGGCCAATTTGCACCTACCAACAGCACGGGATATAGTGCGCAACATGCCAACATGCGCAGGTGGTAGTATTGCTCCATGGCTATGGTCATTTGCTTTGGGGATATAAATACCCATCCAACTAAGCGTACTATCAGGGTTTGCAGGATATAAACCACTGCCACCACACCTACCATCTTAGCATAATCTACAAACAAGAATGTCCCACCATTATAGTGCAATATATTGATAGCCAATGCTAATACACTAATACGAAACAGCCATGTCACAACGGCATTACCAATTGTTTGAGAGGTGTTGCTATACACACGTTCCGAGCGACTAAAGATACCACCGATTACCACCTTCAAATCGCCCATACACAATACCCCTATCACCAGTAGGCACATCAGTGTCACACTTACCCAAGTGCTAGTGTATAAGGATGATATGTGTAATGATGAGGACAATTATATCGATGTTTTATGAATTTTTAAATCGCTGCCAATCGTCTGGTGGTCGAATCCCATTCTGCGGCTGATAGAATTGCAGGTAATACTTCTTCTGGAGTAGATACCACGGTAAACATCTCACGATGAATAGGGCGCATCATTTGCTCCTCAATCATATAGTCCAAGCATGCCAATAGTCGATCAAAATAGCCATCTGTATTCAAGATCACCACTGGGTTGGTGTGCAACCCCAATTGCTTCCAAGTCAGACATTCTAGTAGTTCCTCAAATGTGCCTATGCCACCAGGTAATGCCACCATAGCATCCGCTTCGCGGCAGATGGTAGCTTTACGTTCGTGCATCGTTTCAGTAATAATGGTCTGCGAACTTCGTGGGTTGTTCCATCCTGCATCCACCATAAATTGTGGAATGACGCCCAATACTTCTCCCCCTGCATCTAATGCTCCTTTGTCTGCTGCGGCCATCAGACCAATACCTCCGTCTCCGTAGATCATGCGTATGCCAGCTTCTGCAAACAATGATCCTAATCGTTCGGCAGCTGTCATATATGACTCGCGTACCTTGTTCGAACTAGAGCAATATATAGCCACAGAATGTATCTCTTTCATACCTATCTCTCCTATTTTATCATATAACACCACAAAATCGGCTGCAAAATTACAAAAAAATATCGACATATTTGTTTTTTCTAGAAATTATTTGTAATTTTGCACCGAAAATGTGCATTTTTTTATATTATGGCAGTAGAAATTAAGAAAATCACGACTCGTCGTGAATTAAAAGAGTTCGTATGTTTTGGAAATGACTTTTATAAAGATTGCGAGCATTTTTGCCCTCAGTTGATTGCAGACGAACTCAACACTTTTGATGAAAAACACAATCCCGCTCATGAAGTATGTGAACATGTTCTGTTTATGGCATATCGAGACATGCGTCCAGTAGGGCGTATAGCTGGTATTATTAATCATGCTGCAAATAAGAAGTGGAATGTGAAAAAAGTCCGTTTTGGATGGATGGATTTTATTGATGACCAAGAGGTTAGTTTTGCATTACTTGATGCGGTAGTAGAATGGGGTAAGTCCAAAGGAATGGATCATTTGAATGGCCCTGTTGGGTTTACTGATTTTGATCACCAAGGCTTGCTGATTGAGGGTTATGAGTACCTTGCTCCAATGGCTTCTCTATACAATTATCCATACTATGTGCGTCATATGGATGCATATGGATTACAAAAAGAGGCAGACTGGATTGAATATCAGATTAATCCTTCCGTTGAATTGCCTGAGCGTTTTTCTCGCATGGATAAGATTGTGCGCGAGCGTACTAAGGTGCGAGTAGATAAGGTGCAGAGTTGCAAAGAGTTGGTAAAGAAATATGGCATGCAATACATGGATGTGATTGACCAAGCCTACCAAAAGCTCTACAATTTCCAACCCTTATCAGACCGCCAAAAAAAGCACTATTGCGATATGTATTTCCCACTGTTGAACTTCGATTTTGTAACTGTGGTTGTCAACGAGCAAAACGAAGTAGTGGGTGTAGGTGTAGGTATGCCTGATATCTCCAATGCATTGCGCAAGTGTAAGGGAAGATTGTTCCCATTTGGATGGTATCATATGGTGAAAGCGCTTCGTGCAAAGCAGATGGAAGCATTTGATTTGTTGATTATTGCTGTTCGCCCAGATTACCAAGATAAAGGATTGAATGCTGTGATTATAGCCGACCAACATCCATATTTCTTGAAGTATGGAATTAAGCGTGTTGAAACAACGGCTATTTTGGAAACGAATAGCAAGAATCAATCGCATTGGGAGATGTTCCCACATAAGATTCACAAACGACGCCGTGCATACGTTAAAGAGGTATAATGCCACACAAGAAAATAGATATATTACAGGTTTCTTGTGATCAATTGCGTGCTTACTTAGATGAGCACCAGATGAGGCATACGCCCGAGCGTTTTTCTATTCTTGCTTCGGTTTGTAAGTTACATCGATTCACAATAGATGAGTTGCGCGAGACGTTGACTGATCTAACTATCAGTCGGGCAACTATTTACAATACTTTATCATTATTTGAGGATGCGAAGTTAGTACATAAACTGAGCAAAGAGTTTGGGGTGAGAACTGCTCAATATGAGTTGGTTACATCTTCCGACTCTTCGGTTCGGATTATATGCCAGCAATGTGGTCGAGTAGGTATTGTCAAAGACCCTACTATCAACCGCATGCTTGCTGATAAGCGTTGGACTAACTTTGTACCTGACCATTTCTCTTTGTATGTCTTTGGCAAATGCAAAGTATGTCGCAGAGGTAAAAAATAAGTAACATCCTTAACTTTTAACTATCAACTAACAGTATGTATTTCTTTTTATTTATCACCATTGCTTTGTTGAGTTGGGGCGTTAGTGCTCTGCTTGACCATCGTTTCAAAAAGTATTCCGAAGTCAGCATCGCGCTCACTGGTCGTCAGGTAGCGGAAAAGATGTTGCGCGACAATGGTATAACAGATGTGCAAGTCACCTGTACCCCAGGTCATTTGACCGACCATTATGATCCTCGTACCAAGACGGTCAATTTGTCGGAGGGGGTATATGATTCGGCTAATGTGGCTGCAGCTGCTGTAGCGGCGCACGAGTGTGGTCATGCCTTGCAGCACGCATTGGAGTATGCTCCACTGCAGATACGTTCTTCTTTGGTACCTGTGGTTAGTTTTGCTTCACGTTGGGTGACTTGGATCTTGCTTGGTGGCATTCTGATGATTGAGACCTTCCCTCAGTTGTTATTGCTGGGTATCGTGTTGTATGCATTAACCACGTTGTTCTCGTTCATTACCTTGCCAGTTGAGATCAATGCCAGTACGCGTGCTGTAGCGTGGTTGGAGCAAGCGGGCATTACTGATCGCCAAACTACTCCTATGGCTGCCACTGCTTTGCGCAGTGCTGCATATACCTATGTAGTATCTGCCTTAGCATCGTTGGGCACGTTGGTATATTATATTTGGATGTTCATGGGGCGTCGCGATTAACGCGACAATCCTAAGTTAAGAGGAGGAATCGCGGTCGCCCAACGACGTTGTTAGACGTCGTTCATGCGGAAATATGAATATAAATGAAGAAAGATAAATCGAAACGTGTTTCGATTTAAGAGCGGAGGCATTGAGTGCCCTAATGTCGCAGCGCGACATTCTATGCACGAAATTGCCGAACGCGAAGGGCCCTGTAGCTTAGCTGAATAGAGCGTCAGATTCCGGTTCTGAAGGTCCTGGGTTTGAATCCCAGCGGGGTCACAAGACCTGTTTCGCTCAGCGAAACAAGGTCGCCACGAGCCAGCGGGGTCACAAGACCTGTTTTGCCCAGCGAAACAAGGTCGCCACGAATTAGCGGGGTCACAATGAAAAAAGTATTCTCCATATTGCTCTTGTGTGTTGCACTGATAACTTCTGTGCACGCAGAGGTCATTGTCTTGCGTTCGGGCAAGACAATCAAGGGAGAGATTCTACTCAGCAACGATGAGGTTGTCATCGTGCGCCAGAAGGATGGTACGCGTTTTCAGATTCCTACTACTGAGGTTTTGCGCATTGCCACTAACGACACCAATGTGGAGAATACGGGTATTTCTTCACAAACCAAGATATCTGCAAAGAAGGTGGCCATGCGTATGGAAATAGGTGGTGGTGCTGCATATTTGCCTTACCAAGGCTGGGGTGGGGCAACTCAAGTGGATGTCATGTTGGGCTCGCACAACTTATTGAATAGGCAAATCTTCTTAGGCGGAAGCATTGGCTATCATGGCGTTTTTGTGTTAGATCAGTCTTATTCTTGGATTCCGCTGCGATTGGCGGTACAGGTGCCTGTCTTGCTGCCAAACACTCGTTTGTGCCCTACGATTGGTGGCAATATCGGCTATGCCTTTGCAACGAGTAAAAACTGGGGCAGTGGCATGTATGCGGGGGTGAACATGGGTGGTAGATATACAATTAACGAACGAAGCAGCATGACCTTTGCCTTTAAGGCGCAATGGCTACAAACGCGCATTGATGTAACGGAAAACATTCAAGGCATTGACTACCAAAATCATATAGGTATTCCACAACTGACTTTAGGGGCAAGTCTGGGAATACAATTCTAATCATCGAACGGCATGAAAGACAAGAAAACATCATCGCTCTCCACGCTCAATCGTCCTCGCATTCGTCAGGCGCGCAGTCATCGTGTGAGTATTCTGCTCAATGATAGCGAAATGCGTGCCTTAGATCGCTATTGCGACAAGTATGGTGTGCGCAACCGTTCTCGATTTATGCGTGAGGCGCTGATGCGTTCCGTGCTCAAGCAGTTTGAAAAGGATAGCCCTACACTCTTTGATTAATGCGGCATTTTTACTGACCCCACCACACAATAACCATACAATAACCACACAATAACCACACTATTCTTGGCGGTTATAGAACCCAGAAGGACCACTTTTATTAGAGAGATGGGTTACTCTTCTACCAATTCAAAATCGATTTTCTTGCGTTCTACATCCGCTCTCACTACGCGCACGCGCACGCTATCTGATAAGGTGTAGGTCTTTCCGCTGCGGGCTGCTATTAGGCAATAGTTCTCTTCATCGTATTGCATATAGTCATGCGGCTCAATGGTACGAATTGGTACCAATCCTTCGGTCAGGGTGTCGGTGAGTTGCACGAACAATCCAAATTCTGTCACACCGCTGATAATGGCATCAAATTCTTCTCCCACATGCTTACTTATCCATCGTGCTTGCATCTCTTTGGTGGAGTCGCGCTCTGCCATCTGCGCCATCTGTTCGGTGTCGGAGCAATGTACGCACGCTTCCTCTAGTACCTCTTTGTCGTGGCGGCAGGTGGCTTTGGATTGCAATAGATAGCGTGCAACTAGGCGATGCACCATCATGTCGGGATATCTGCGGATAGGCGATGTGAAGTGGGTATAATAGGGGAATGCCAGACCATAATGCCCAATGTTGGAAGTGGAATATACGGCTTTTGCCATAGCGCGAATAGCTAGTGTCTCAATGAGAGTCTGGCTATTGCTGCCTTGGCAGTCGGTCAATAGGTTGTTGATATGTTTGTTTTGTACGCTTCGTTTCGAGGAGGTGCGCAGATGAAAACCAAACTGACGGATAAAATTGCCCAACTTTACCAATTTCTCAGGGTCGGGCACATCATGCACGCGATATACCATTGGTCGTTCTTCTTTCGACTTTGCACCTTCTTCTTTTGGTTTCTTTCCAATCTCTGCGGCTACAATGCGGTTAGCAAGTAGCATAAATTCTTCAATCAGGTGATTGGCATCGGTCGATTGGTGGAATACGATATCTGTGGGTTCGCCTGCTTCATCCAAGTGGAAACGCACTTCGGGCGTTTCGAAGTTGATGGCTCCGTGTGCGAATCGGTTGGCGCGAAGTTTTTTTGCCAAACCATTCAATACTTGTAATGCCTCTTTCAAGGTTGTATTATCTGTTTGCGGCTGTGGCAGATTGTCCAGCATCTCTTGTGCTTGTTGATAGGTCAGGCGATAATTCGAGCGGATGACTGTTCGGCATATCTTGTGGCGAATCACTTTGGCTTGCTGATCCATTTCCACGACGACGGACATGCACAGTTTATCTTCGTTGGGGCGCAAACTGCATAGTTCGTTGCACAGACGTTCGGGTAGCATAGGGACAACGCGATCCACTAGATATACGCTAGTGCCTCGTTGATATGCTTCTTCATCGATAGGCGAGCCCTCTTGCACATAGTGGGTAACATCGGCAATATGTATGCCAATTTGGCAGTTGCCTGTATCTAATGTTTGGAAGGACAGTGCGTCATCAAAGTCTTTGGCGTCATTGGGGTCTATAGTGAAGGTCAGTATGTCACGCATGTCGCGGCGACGCATGATTTCCTGTTCGCTGATGCTGGCGTGATGGAACTGCTTTGTAGCTTCTAGTACGGCATCAGGGAACGAGGAGGGTAGTGTATATGCTTCGTTTTCAGGCGCGATAGGCGCTTGTGTCTTAGCATCTCGTTGTTCGCGTGCATGTTTGCGTTCTCTGCGTTCACGCTTAGCTATTAAGTCTTTTGTTCTCATTAGCATTCGATGTTTTAAATATTTGTACAAAAAGTGTGCAAAATAGTGTTGCCTTAAACAATCCATTTTTCATACATCCTATACATAAGTCCGCCTAAGAGAAACTCCAAAATCATATATCTAAATTGTGTTCATCTAATAAGAATTGGCGCAGTCCAAGCATCAAAATACCAGCTTCATTGCGACGAGGAAGAATATCCTCCTTCACAATTATTATCTTCTTAAAAGAATCGGGAATTGCACGCAAGGGGCGTTCTTCTTGTTTCACTTTTTCCTCCGAAGGTAATGCATACGCGGATTGTATGTAATAGCGCTGACTACCTCGATTAACCACAAAATCTACTTCTATCTGCTTGCGGACCGAATTGCCTACATCATTGAGTTCGCGGATTTCAACAACCCCAACATCTACACTATATCCACGCATACACAATTCATTATAGATAATATTCTCCATAATATGAGTTTCCTCTATTTGACGGAAATTCAATCGAGCATTGCGCAAACCCATATCGGTGAAGTAACATTTATAAGGAGTAGAAATATATTTTTTACCTTTTATGTCATAACGCTTGCTGCGATGTATCAGAAAAGCGTCTTCAAAATAATCCAAATACTGTTTGATAGTTACCGCAGAAAGTTTCATCTTACCTGCACTATCAAATGTATTCGCCAATTTTTGAGGATTTGTAAGTGAACCTATTGATGATGAGATAATATCCAATAAATACTCCATCTCCATATCATTTTTCACTTGGTTGCGCTCTTTAATATCTTTCAAATAGGTTTCAAAAAACAGCGACTTGAGATAGTCTATCTTTTCCTCCTCAGATTGTTGTAGTACACACAAAGGCAAACCGCCATAGTGTAGATATAACTCCCAAGCATTTTTCCAGTCCAAATCAGGTTGGGCTTCGCATATCTCATGTAGCGAAAGTGGATATACCCGAATCTCATCACCTCGTCCACGGAATTCGGTAATCACATCTTTACTGAGGAACTTGGAGTTCGAACCAGTAACATATACATCCGCATTGGGCACTTTAAGATAACTATTAAGTACATCTTCAAATTCATCAACTAATTGCACTTCATCCAGCAGGATGTAATACATTTGTTGATCAATCATTAGGCTATCAATATGTTCCAACAACGTATCAGGATTGCGCAATGCCTTGTTGCGACGATTTTCTAAATCAACACAAATAATATGATCTTCCTTTACGCCAGATTGTAATAAATGATTGTAGAATAAATTGAATAGCAAATATGATTTGCCACATCTACGAATTCCAGTAACTACTTTAATTTGGTGATTGTGCTTGTGCGCAATCAATCTATTAAGATATTTTTGACGAGAGAATAGCATTGTACTTTATATTTTTGCCCATTTGGATGTTTTTCTAAAGTGATGCAAAGGTACTGAAAATCTTTGATATAAGCAAACATTTGTCACTTTTTCTATGATTTTTATGTATGTTTTTGTCACTTTTTCCATGATTTTTGCATATGTTTTTGTCACTTTTTCTATAATATCAACATTTTTAGAGCATAATAATGGGCTCCCTCGGTAGAGGAAGCCCATTTTATATTCCCGTTTCTAACTTTTAACAGCGCGAAGCGCGGTCAAATAGCGAAGCGGTCTTAATTCTTAATTAAAATTACTTCACTTCTTGTCCCATCATGTTGAAGGTCTTGCCATCACGGATGATGAGTACTTGACCATTGCGCACGATCTTCTCTACTTGAGGAGCAACAACGGTGTTGTCCACTGCAGTACCAGGACCTGGGTCTTGGGTCAATTCTACGTTCAATGTATAGAGGGTAGCATCACCCACGAGAGTAACGGTCAATCCGTTCTCGACAACCGTCACCGCAGTAGCTGCAGTGGCAGCCTCAACAGCAGCAGCTAGGTTTGCAACCTTAACTTCGGTGGCTGCATCAAAACCTGCGGTAATATCAATAACCTTAACACCTGCTAATTTGCCTTCTGCATCCGCGTAAGGGGCTACCATCAAGGCTTCCTCGTTGTATTTAACATAAGAAGCACCATTGTATTTCTTACCCAATTCTGCCTCTGCTGGCAATTCTATACCATCGTATCCTGCTTCTTTATCAGAAGGAACGGTAAATGCAGCCGGGTTTGCCAAATCACCATCCATAGCCCAAAT
>JAEIGA010017731.1_pt1 | contig 10843 bp, 6 predicted proteins | sample 9270691 | NCBI WGS metagenome assembly JAEIGA01 (sample SAMN17057246, study PRJNA624740) | gut metagenome | biome: biome; isolation source: fecal sample | host: Bos grunniens | place: China: Xizang | collected 2019 | reverse complement strand
TTGCCCCTTGATATAGTTGTTGACCACTTCGGCACTGTCTGCTACAGAACCATCAACATCCTTTGACCCCAGATCAGGAACAATCGACAAATAGTAGTATTTTGTATTGGGTGATGTGGTTTTTGCCACCTTGAGAATCTCAATTATCCTCTCTTTGGTCTGCTGTACACTGCATCCCCTTTTGAGATCATACAGACCTGTCGATATTACGACAGTGGAGGGTTTGTTCTTCACAATATCCCTAATCCTGTACAGAGTACACTCTGTCCCCTCCAGAGCAATACCTCTGTTCCTGATATTGTCCGCACCATAAAATGCATCCCACATCCCCCTGTCGGCCACATCATCTCCCATAAATACAATATCACCCTTCTCAACTGGAAATGTACGGTAGAGCTCATGCTTCTCCTGAAAATAGGTTATCTGTCCATGAAGTGTAGGGTACTCCCCTGCACTCTCCTGCCTTTGTGAGCACGATATTGTTAGCAGCCCCAATAAAACAAAGGAGATAAAATGGATGCACTTTTTCATACTTTACCCTCTTATTAAACGTTAAACAGGAAGTGCATTACATCTCCATCCTGCACTACATACTCCTTACCTTCAATACCGAGTTTTCCTGCTGCACGGCAAGCTGCCTCAGATCCATACTCCACATAGTCTGCATATTTTATCACCTCTGCACGGATAAAACCTTTCTCGAAATCTGTATGGATCACACCTGCAGCCCTTGGTGCCTTATCACCCTTATTGATGGTCCAGGCCCTTACCTCAGGTTCTCCTGCAGTGAAATATGTCTGAAGGTTCAATAGTGAGTATGCAGACTGGATAAGTCTCTCCACACCCGATTTCTGGAGACCAATCTCCTCAAGAAACATTTGTCTCTCCTCATAACTGTCAAGCTCTGCAATCTCAGATTCAATCTTCGCTGCAATGACAAGGACCTCTGCCCCTTCATCTGCAATGGCAGCCTTAAGTCTCTCCACATGAGCATTGCCTGTAGCGGCTGAAGCCTCATCCACATTGCAGACATACATCACTGGTTTGTTTGTAAGGAGGAAAAGACCTTTTGCAAGTTTCTCATCCTCTGCATTGTCAAACTTCACAGTCCTGGCTGACTTGCCGTTGAGAAGTACCTCCTTGAACTGAAGAAGGATATTGTAGAGCCTTTTAGCCTCCTTGTCACCACCAGTCTGAGCTTGTTTCTCCACCTTTTTGATTCTGTTCTCCACTGTCTCAAGGTCTTTTATCTGAAGCTCGGTATCTATAATCTCCTTATCTCTGACAGGATCAACACTTCCATCCACATGGACTACATTGGGGTCCTCAAAACACCTTACTACGTGCAGTATGGCATCTGTCTCTCTGATATTTGCAAGGAACTGGTTACCAAGACCTTCTCCTCTGCTGGCGCCTTTTACAAGACCTGCGATATCCACTATCTCCACAGTGGCAGGAACTACCCTTTTAGGATTAACAAGCTTCTCAAGGACACTGAGCCTCTCATCTGGAACTATTGTAGAACCCACATTGGGTTCAATAGTACAAAATGGGAAATTTGCAGCTTGTGCTTTTCCGGAACTGATACAGTTAAAAAGGGTCGATTTGCCAACATTAGGCAACCCTACGATTCCACAACGTAATGACATATTCTATATTTTTTATCTTTCAATATTTTTGCAAAGGTACAAAAAAACCATCCTTCTCAAAGGATGGCTTTTCTGATATTTCAAGTTTGGTTTCTAGAAGAAACGTGCTCTGTTGTCTTTTACATCACCCATCTCAGAGAATACATATGGCAATACATTCATCTGATAGGTTGCTACCTGGTTCTCTCTCAATTTGGCATCATCTTCAGTATAGAATGAACCGGTTTCACGACCGTTCACTTTCAATACATACACACCGATGTTACCTTTTACAGGTCCTACCACTTTACCCTCTGGAGCACCGGCAATGGCACCTACAAGAACTGGGTCAAGTGATTGTGAGCTTACAGAACCGAAAGCTACGTCATTCTTTGAAGATACTGTAGTGTTAAGTGCCTCAGCGATCTCTTCCATAGTCGAAAGACCTTCAATCTTGGCTTTAACCTCACCTGCAAGTTTCTCTGTCCTCTTCTCGAAAGCTACGCTGCTCTCAATCTGTGAGTAGATAGACTTAAGAGGAGTGTAACCCTCTTCGCGAACTTTAGTAACTGCTACTACGAAGAAGTATTTGTTGTCAACAGTGATGATAGGTGATACCTCACCCTCTTCTGCCTCATAAATCCATCTTGAAACCTCACGGGTATTCTCATACATTGAGATCTTCTTAGCACCTTCAAGGACATTGTAAGCTGGAACTACTGGGAGTTTCTCTTCATCAACGATCTGGTTGAATTTCTCAATCTTACCCTCACTGCGTGATGCAAGATTGTTTGCCTGACCGTAGTACTCCTGGAATGTTGCCTGGCTTGCGATAATCTCTTTGGTAAGGAGAGCAAGCTGAACTTTCTTCACTGGTTTGGTCCTTTCACTAACCCTTACAACGTGAACACCGTAGTTGGTAACCATCTTCACACATTTGCCAGGAGCCATAGATAGAACCTCCTCCATACCAGGAATCATCATATTCTGGGTCATCCAGCCTATATCACCAGCATTTACTACATTAGGGTTCTTGTCAAGAGAGAATTTGACAGCCATCTCTGAGAGGCTGGTACCTTTGTTGATAACCTTCACAAGGCTGTCAGCTCTTGCCTCATCTGTAGAAGCCAAAAGGATGTGCTGTACAAATGCTGAGTCAGACATCATTTTGGTGTCATTTACTCTGGCTGCAATGAACATATTATCCTGCTGGAATGGCTCCAATGCATTTACTTTCTTGGTTGCAAAAGCGAAATCTGCAAGTTTTGCATCTGTTCTCTCCAACTCCTCCTGTGTGAAATAGTAGTTCTGAAGAGGGGTATCAGAGTTGTGTGAAAGGAATGTTTTAAGATTCTCTGCAGTAACAAACTCAGCATAAGCCTCGTCAATAAGTGCTTTTGCCTCATCGATATCCTTCTGAGAAGGAACCACCTCATAAACTACGAACTCGATATCGCGTGATGCAGTCTGTTTGTATTGCTCTTTGTGCTCTTTGTAATAAGCGTTAACCTCACTTGAAGAGACTTTGATGGTGCTGTCTGGCTCAAAACCGAAAGGAACAACCACAAAGTCTACAATAGAAGTCACGTTGTTGTCCTCGATACCTTTTCTCAACTCAACTGGGTTAAGGATATTACTCTGAGACAAAAGTGAATTGTATTTTGTGAAATATTGCTGCTCCTCCACACTTCTCTTAAGGAACGCCCAATATGTTGCAAGATTGCCTGACTGGTCATTTCCAATAGCATCAAGGAAGCTCTTGAACTGAACTCTGCTGAAGTTGCCGTTCTCATCCATGAACATACCCTCCTGAGCGATAACAGGTGAAAGGGCATTACCCTGAACAAGGTCAAACATCTCATCCTCACCAACTACAACACCTGCTGACTTGATTGCAGGGAGAATCATAATCTCATTCTGCAACTCTTGCCATGCTGTATTGTAGATGTTTTCCAACATCTCCTCAGAAATGGCTTGTGAGCCTGTTGTTAGGGTATAGATATTTTTGTAATACTCTACTTTTTCGTTGAAATCCTCATATTTGATAGATTTGCCGTCGATCTGACCAACATCATACTTTGATGAGAACGAACGTAGAGTCATATCCAAAGTGCTTGGATCGATAATAAATGATAGTAGTGCCACTGCGATAAGTACTGTAATCAGCACTCCAAGTTTGACACGTATCTTCTCTAAAACTGCCATTTTAAGTTATTTATATTAAATTTTACACAATTTCTCAAATAAGTTGCGAAGATAATAATTTATTTTTACCTACGCACCAATGGCCCTATAAAGTTTGCAGAATCTACATAAGAAACTTTGGTGGTGTCGTTGTTTATTATTGCATATCCGTCAAATGGATTCAACAACACAGCATTTCTGGCCATCTCATCAGACTCCATCCCTATCCCTTGCATAAAGCCCTGGGGAGAGAAAAGCTTCACATAACAGTGGGTATATATCTTCTTCTCCTTCTGATCCCAGTAGATGGTATCGGTCTCCATCTGTTCTCCTTTGATGAAGTTTTTGATCACCACATTTCCATAAGCCGACCACTTCTCTTCACCTTTTTTGGTGATGTGCTTCGCCTCATTGGAGACAATTGATGTCTCGAGCAACCCCTCCTCATTGTAACCATAGACATTCAACCCTTTGGGAAAAAGGTCATAAGATTCCTCGGAGTCGCTGTCATACCTCTCCAGAAGGGGGGCCTGCATCCTGAATTCTGCCAAAGAGTTCCGGGACTGGACCATGACAATATTCTCCACCACCTGTGATGGGGTCTTCTCTATGTCAATGTCCTCAGTTTGAGAAATCTTGTTTCTACACGAAACAGCAATGGTAGCAACTATAAAAACAGTTGCTACCATTCTGATTCTATTTGTATGCCGGTATAAACCGATCATAAATTAGTCTTGAGTTCTAACCTTGGTTGCTTCACGTAGACCGTTGCAAGATACAGTGTAAGTAGCACCGTCAAGAAGGTCAAACATAAATGCCTCAGATTTCAATGGGAAGTATTTGCGATACTGGTTGATAAGGTTAGTTGCCTCTGCTGCAAGGTTCTCATCTGCATTTTTAGCTTTTGTCAAGTAGTCAACAGCCACCCAGTATGGTGCTCTGGTCTCAATATCGTTACCATGACATTTCTGTGAACCCCAGATTGTACCTGCAAGAAGGTAAGCTCTACCTGCGTTTTCTGGATTAAGCTCTGCAGCTTTCTTAGCAGCCTCAACAGCTTTTGCATCCTCACCTGCTGATTTGAAGCAGTAAGTACCAAGCTCAAGGCAATAGTCAGCAGCCTGATTTACCAAAGTGTCACCGCAAAGTGCGATAGCCTCTTCCATATATGCGATAGCTTTATCAGCAAGGTTTCTCTGAGAGTAGAGTTTGTAAAGAAGATATGCAGAGTTGTGTGAAGACTCCATTTTGTGCATCTCCTCTACAGCAAGCATAAATAGATCCTCATCAAGACAGTTTGAAGCTGAGAACATAGAGATAAGGTTACCAAGCATATATCTGTCGGTAGGGTTTGCCTCGAAACGTGGGGTAAACATCTCAACAAGGTTCTCACAGCTTGCAACACCACTGATCATAAGAAGGTTCTCAATATCCTTCTTAGCATCGGTAATAGCCTGTGATGGTTTTGCTTTTTCGATAAGTTCTGCAGTTGAATATGCTTTGTTGTAAGCAGCCATAACCTCTTCAGCGCTCATTGTACCAGCTTTGTAAAGGTCATTTGCATAGTTCATATATCTTACAGGGATAACTACAGCAGTTTTACCCTTAGCTGTTTCCATTGCATCACCAAGAACATTGAATACCTCCTGCTCCTCACCTTTGGCAGCATAAGTAATCATATCCATAGCTTTGTTGATCTTTGCAGTAACAACATACTTAGGATAAGTTGCGATTCTCATCTCGTGAAGCATCATCAAAGAGTCAACAAGAACCTCTTTTCTGATAGGGTTGCTTTTGAATTTGTTGATTTTCTTTCTAAGAATCTTCATACCGTCAAGCAACATATTCTGGCTTGCAGTTGGAGGACATAGTTGGATTGCCTGCTGCCATGCAGGATCAGCTGCTTCAAGATTACCCTGTTTGATGTAATCCTGATAGAATGAAAGATACTTGATACACGCAGCACTATCTGCTCCATATTTGCCTTGCGCAGAAACATTCACTGTTGCAAGGAAACCTAGTGCCAATGCAAAAAGGATTGTTAGTTTTTTCATAAAAGCTTTTATATTGAAATTAATAATATACTATTTTTTACACTACTTCATTAATCATATAGATATTTGACAAACCAAACATCGTGAAGATTAATGTTCACCATGAAATTTATATATCTCTCTCTTACCAACTGGTTCTGTTGTGAACCTCTCTGACCCATATCCACCGCCACTGAAACAGCATTGTACCATCTGTAAATGGGCAATGTTGTTCCGAATGTTATACCCATAGATTCCACCTGCTTGCCATTGAAGCTGATGTATGATTTGTCGTAATATACACCACCTCTGTAGGTCATCCTCTTATGGTAGTACCTAATGTCGTATCTGTTGGGAACTATCTCAAATCCGGCTCTGAAAGATTCACTTACCTTTGGCTCAAAACGGGCATCTGAAGTGTTGAAGTCACTCTTGGTCCAGTCCTGTCTCACATAATCAAAGCCTATCATCCATTTGTCCCTATGCCTGTACGATATACCTGCTGCCAGTTCTGGGGAAATTTTGAGTTTGGCATGCTCGATATTGTTATACATCACTGTATCTTTGGTATCCCCCACCTGGGTATATGCATATCTTATATAATCACCTTTCAATTCATTGCCCAGTCTGTAGGTGGCACCAATGGTTAGTGATGAGTTGTTTTTCAATGGCTGGTTGTATTGTATACCGAACTTCCCTGAAAAACTACCTACATTATACTCCCACCCTGTGTAGATGGAGTTATAGGACGACTCCTCACTGAAGACCACATCACTGTGCCTGTCTATGGTACCGAAATAATATATCGCCTCCGCACCTATCGAGATGTATTTGAACATTACCATAGAAGCACCCATAAACAATTGGTTGATGCTTCCTGTACCATACTTCCTATACCTTACATCACCCAATTGTGACACTATAAGATCATCTTCCTCAACACTCTCAAACTTATAGCCCGTATTGCTGAAAGGGGAAACTCCAATTATGAATGCTGATTTCCTATAGATAGGAGCAGTAAATGCGAAGTTGTTCATATTGAACACATTGTATGCTGATTTGGTCTGATAGTCAGAGATGTAGTAGTTCTTCTGAGTAATTCCAAAATCAAGCATAAATGCTAAAGTATCCCTGGCTGTAATGGCCGCAGGATTCGTATAGTTTATGAATCTGTTGTCCCTTACACCTACACCGAGACCGGCCATTCCGTAGTTGTATGCGTTGCCTTGCTTGACAACATCACCGATACCCAACATAGAATAAGGTGAGTATGTACCAAGAGCATCAGTATTTTGAGCACTGACTGTCAAAGCACTGAAAACTACTGAAATAACCAGTAAAAATTTTATTGTTTTTTTAGATTGCATTTGCTTTTGCAATGTGGGAAAGCCCCATTAACACTAAATTACAAACCACAAATATCGGACTTTTAAGTTTTTTGGCAAAAAAAATTGCATCTCCACCCGTAAATATGAAATTATACCCGGGATAAGTCCTGATATATCCCTCTATTTCAAAGATTGTGCCTAAAATAACACCCGATTCCATAGCACCTGTGGTACAGTTCCCAATCTGCTCCACATCTTCAACCCTCTGAAGGAGCGGAAGCTTCCCTGTAAAATGGTTAAGGGCTCTGAATCTGGTATTAAGTCCAAGTGAAATATTGCCTCCAAGAAAATCACCCTCCTTGGTGAGGAAATCAAATGTGATGGCTGTTCCAAAATCCACTATAACACAATCTTTGCCTGGAAAAAGGGCGTGTGCACCTGCCGCAGCACATATCCTGTCGGGCCCAAGTGTCTTTGGGGTACCATATCTGTTGTTGATAGGGAGACTAATGTCACCTTTAACCCTAATCACCTTTTTACAGATCTTGTCAAGATGGGTATAAACTGTCTCGGGCAACCCCCTGACATCAGAGACAGCAACTACACATATATTTTGATACTTATGGAAATAACTATCAATCTCCCCTATCAACAAATCTGCATCACATCTTTTTTCATCTGTGATCTCATCCCCACGGGATATTGCCATCTTCACAGAAGTGTTTCCTGCATCTATCAATAAATTTATCATATCTATAGACTTGACATTACTTTATATGCACCTTCGATAGTTCTTACCCTGTTGACTGTAAGATACAATTTGCCGTTCTGCTCCTTGAATGCGTACCGGTCACCTGGCTTCTGCTGGATATAATTGATAATATCCGCAAATTTTCTGGTCCTGTAGTATGGGGACATCTGGTTTCCTACAAAATAGGCGAGCAGCTTCTCATTTTTCAGAACTATCTTCTCAAATCCTTTGGCCTTGGCCAGCCACCTTAACCTCACCACAAAACACAACTCCCTTACCTCATCAGGAATGGGGCCGAATCTGTCCTCGAGACTTGATATAAATCTTCCCAGCTCCTCCTCGTCCGATATATTGTCCAACTCCCTGTAGAGCCTTATCTTTTCTGCCTGTATATTTATATAGGTATCCGGAATCAGAAGCTGGAGGTCTGTCTCTACTGCACAATCATTTACATAACATTGGTTCTCCAGATCCTCCTGAGGTGTCTCATCAGGATTCTCTTTTGAATAATCCTGTTTAATCTCCTCGAAAGCCTCAGCCAGAATTCTCTGGTAAGTCTCAAAACCCATATCTGCAATGAAACCACTCTGTTCTGCACCGAGCATATTTCCCATTCCACGGATATCAAGATCCTGCATTGCAATATTAAATCCGCTTCCCAGATCAGAGAATGCCTCTATCGCTTTCAGCCTCCTTCTGGCATCATCTGTAACTGAAATAAGAGGGGGGACAATAAGGTAGCAGAATGCTTTCCTGTTTGAACGCCCCACCCTTCCCCTCAACTGGTGCAGGTCACTCAAACCAAAATTCTGTGCTTTGTTTATTATTATGGTATTGGCATTGGGGATATCGATACCATTCTCCACAATAGTTGTAGATATAAGAATATCGTAATCTCCAGCCATAAAGTTGAGGATCTTCTTCTCTATCTCGGTCGGCTCCATCCTTCCGTGTGCCACACAGGTCTTGATACCCGGACAAATCCTCCTTACTATATCCTCTATGCCATCAATATCCTCGATCTTGTTATGTATGAAAAATATCTGTCCGCCCCTTTCAAGCTCAGAAGTGAGGATATCCCTTATCACATCCTCTTCAAAATCTATTATCTCTGTCTGGACAGGGATTCTGTTGGGTGGAGGGGTATTTATGATGGAGAGATCCCTTGCTCCCAGAAGAGAGAACTGTAGGGTCCTTGGAATAGGTGTTGCAGACAATGTCAAAGTGTCCACCGAGAGTTTCAAATGCCTCAACCTCTCCTTGGCAGCCACACCGAACTTATGCTCCTCATCAATTATAAGCAGACCCAGATCTTTGAAGAGGAACTCCTTATTCAATAATCTGTGGGTACCTATAAGTATATCTATTTTACCACTCTTTAACCTCTCTGCAATATCCCTCACCTCTTTAGCACTCCTCAACCTGCTCACATAATCGATATTGCAGGGGAAATTCTTCAATCTGTCAAGGAATGTATTGTAATGCTGCAGGGCCAGAATCGTAGTGGGGACCAGAACAGCCACCTGTTTGCTGTCTGCAACAGCCTTGAAAGCAGCCCTTACTGCCACTTCTGTTTTACCAAACCCCACATCTCCGCAGATAAGACGGTCCATCGGGTACCCCTTCTCCATATCCTCCTTAATAGCTTTCAGGGCCTTCAATTGGTCAGGAGTCTCCTCATATATGAAAGACGATTCGAGTTCTTTCTGCAAATATGAATCTGGAGAGAAAGCAAAACCCTCAGCCACCTTTCTCTGAGCATAAAGACGGATCAGGTCTGCTGCTATATCCTTTACTTTGGATTTGGTAGTAGTTTTTAGCTTCTGCCATGCCCCTGTACCCAATTTATATATTTTGGGAGGTGTAGAATCTGCTGATTTGTATTTTGATATTCTATGGAGACTGTGTATGGATACAAAAAGGACATCATTATCCTTGAAAATAAGCTTCACTGCCTCCTGGATCCTGCCATTGATATTATTCTTGACGAGTCCGCCAAACCTACCCACACCATGATCAATATGGACAATATAATCACCTTCATGAAAAGCATTCAAGTCATTGATGGTAAGCCTTTCACTCTTCTCTACAGATCTTTTTAGTTTAAGACGTCTGTACCTGTCAAAAATCTGGTGGTCTGTATAGAGACATATTTTAGTATCGTAATCGATAAATCCTTCGTGTATAGTGTACGTCTCATAATTCAAAACCAGATTGTGTGTGGAAAATATACTCTTCAGACGCTCGATCTGGGATATGCTCTCACTGAGTATATATACCGAAAAACCCTCTTCCCTTTTGGACCTTATATCATCTGCAAGCACCTCAAAATGCTTGTTGAAAGTAGGTTGGGGTGCTGTTCTGAATATTATCTCCTTATCATAAGTGATATGTTCATTTCCAAGAGTTGAGAGATAAATATGTTTGTGAGTACTGTCATAGATATCACTCTTCTCCACATCAGAAAGCCAGATAACGCTATCCTCCGGCAAAAACTCGAGAACAGGTACAGATGTTTCGCTTTCAAGTGATGAGGTGATATTGGGATATATATCCAATACCTGTACCTCTTTCTCGGATCTCTGAGTGTTTGCATTGAACATTTTTATGCTCTCTATATCATCCCCGAAGAAATCTATCCTGTATGGCTGGTTGTCTCCGTAAGAAAATACATCTATAATACTGCCTCTGATGGCAAACTCACCTGGCTGCGACACAAAATCTGCTTTGTTGAAACCCGAATCAAAAAGGAGTTCTTTAAGAAATTCATGGGAAATGCTATCTCCCCTCTTTATCGATATAATGCTTTTCTTCAACAGATTGTCATCCAATATCCCCTCATCAAAAGAGTCTCTGTATGCCACAAGTACAATAAAAGGGAATGGAGATTTGCCGTTTTTATAATCAGATACAGCCCCT
>JAEIGA010017730.1_pt1 | contig 10844 bp, 9 predicted proteins | sample 9270691 | NCBI WGS metagenome assembly JAEIGA01 (sample SAMN17057246, study PRJNA624740) | gut metagenome | biome: biome; isolation source: fecal sample | host: Bos grunniens | place: China: Xizang | collected 2019 | reverse complement strand
TGAATTCATTAAAGATTATGGAACATGGGCTGCTGAATTCTGCGAAGCTAATGGTAAAACATTCGTTACATTAGTTGACGGTGTTCCAACATTCTCTGGTGATGGTAAACCAATCAACAAAACTACATGGTCTGGTGCTATGGAAAACGTTGTTGGTAATGCTAACTGGAAATATACTACATTCTTCGAAGATGAAAGATTCGCTGAAAAATGGGGTTGGTTCATTGATTTCTATAACGAACAAATCACTACTACTCCAAAAGCTGATGGTTCTGCTTACGCTTACACTATTGATAACAAATATGCATGGCGTCAAGCTTTACAAGCATACTTCACAGCTGAATACTGGGGTTCATGGCCTTATTCTCCAGACTTCTCTGGAAGATCAGAAACTCCATATTGGGTTGGTATCAATGCTGTTTGTCCAACATGGGCTGAAGCTGAATTCGTTTTAGGTGAAGCTTATGATCTTCATGACAGAATTCCTCTAGCTCTTGAAGTAACTAACAAAGCTACTGGATTCGTTGATTCTATTGAAATGGAATTTGTTATCGTTGAAGATTACACTCCATTATTAAAAGTTGATACTGCTGCTTTAGAATTAATGCAAAGTGAAATCTATGGTGGTGCTACTACTATCGATTTAAGCAAAGCTCTTCTTGCTTATGATGGATATTATGATGCAAGATTAGAAAACGTTTATGGTCATAACATTTCTAGACACATTGAATGGGATTTACCAGAAGGATTTGATCCTAACGCTTTAACAGCTGGTAAATGGGTAATTAAAGCTCGTATCCAATCTCAAGTAAATGGTGCTAACAAATCTGCTGAAGTTGAATTTGTTGTTTATGTACCAGATAATACAGCTCCTGTATTCAAAACTTTAAATAACGGTGTTATTTATGTTCCAGTTGGTACTCCATTAACTGCTGAAATGGTATTACAATTTGCTTATGACAACGTTGATGGCGATTACTTAAATGATTGTCAAGTATATCATAACTGGTTCTCAGTTAAAACTGATTACGATCCATTAACAGCTCTTGTTTATGATGAATATGATGCTGAAGTTACTGTAAGTGACTCTAATGGTATTAAAGCTAGTGAAAAAATCACTATCATTGTTACTGGTACTTATGTTGATTTAGATTCAATTGAATTCCCTCCATATCCTGAAATTAATAATGGAAACAACACTAACAATAATAATGGTGGTGAAGGAAATAATAATACTACTCCTGCTCCAACTACTGGATGCGTAAGCTTCGCTTATGTTTCAAGTTTCATTGCTGCTGCTGGTTTAGCTTTATTAGTTTTCAAAAAAAGACACTAATTAATAGTTAAATAAGGGGGGCTTGCCTCCCTTATTGCAAGTAAAAAACATTTATGAATAATAGTATTTACTATGTAAATTTTAAAAGCTATTCGAAAGAAAAAGCTTTAAAACTTCACAAATTATGGAATGAAGAACTTGGTTTTATTTTTCCAATTAGTGATGAATTAATGCAAAGAAATACTTATGATACTGAAGGATTTCTTGAAGAACAATCATTCGTAGCCATTTGTAATGAAGAACCAGTTGGATTCATTATAAACAAAATATGGTCACACAAGTATCAATTAGAGGCTTATTTAAATACTGGATGGATAAGTTTAATTTATGTAAAAAAAGAGTTTAGAAACAATGGAATTGGAACTTTACTCTTACAAAAAAGTTTAGATGTTTTTAAATCATTAGGATGTACTAAAGTATTTCTTGGAAAAGATTATCAAAACTTTTTCCCTGGGCTTCCAGTTGATTTAAAAGCACATGTTAAATGGTTTACTAATCGAGGATTTAGTGGACTATATGATACTAATGATTTAGTAAACAATAATTTAGTTTCTAAATACGAATTAAGAGAATATTTAGATGATACTAAATATAAAATTCGTTTAGGAAATAAATTTGATTTACCAAAGATTGATGCATTTTTTCAAAAAAATTTTCCCAGCCGTTGGCACGTGGAATATTTAGATTATGTATCAAACGGAGGGAACGGATCTGAATATTTAATATGTTTAGATCAATTTGAAAATGTTTGTGGTTTTTGTAAAATACAAACATTCGAAACGCCAATTAACCTAATTGGATATAGTCTAACATGGCGGAAACGCTTTGATAGAATAGGAGGAGTAGGACCTCTTGGAGTCGATAAAGATTATCGACATAAGAACATTGCGTATAATTTGCTCGTTAGTGCTATCAATGAGCTAATTGATAGAAATTGTCAGAAAGCAATAATTGACTGGACTAACTTAATGGAGCTTTATCGCAAATTCGGATTTGAAATATGGAAATCCTACACGTATTTACAATTTAATTTTTAAAAAGGAGAACTAAAAATGAAAAAATTTTGGCAATTAATATTAGTTGCTGTATTCGCATTTGTTCTTGTTGGTTGTGATAATCCAAATAATGGTACTGAACAACCTAATGAACATACACACAAATATGTTGATGGTAAATGTGAATGTGGCCAAAAAGATCCAAATGTTAATGATCCATCTCATGTACATGAATATATTGATGGTGTTTGTTCTTGTGGTGCTGAACAACCTGAATATGAACCATTCCCAGAAGGAATGTCATGTGCAGAAATGCCTGAACTTGAAAGATGTGGTTTCGTTGATGGTTGGGAATGGAATTATAACCGTTTAGACTTTGACGGTAAAGGTATGGAAATTGTACTTTTAAGTGGTGCTTCTGAAGAAGTTGACCCATTTAACCAAAACTTTACTGGTGAAAGAAAAGTTGACAAACAAAAACAACTTACAAAAATCGAACAAGCTTATAATATTGATATCGTAATCAAAAACTATCCTGACTCAGCTGCTTGGGGACCAAGCCGTGTTCAATGGTTAAATGACAATGCTGCTAGTAACACATTATTAGCACAAGGTCATATCTTTACAATTTCTTCTGACTGGGTACCATCTTTAAAACAAGGTAACTCAATTGCTGAACTTGAAAACACAGTTAAAAAATCAGGTATTTTTACTGATTTAAACTATGTTCAAACTAAAGAAAAGAATCAACAATATTCAGTTGGTGTAAAAGTTTATGGATATTCAGCTGGTGAAGCTCATGCTGACTACTTCTTATACTACAACCAACAATTAGTTAAAGACTATGGACTAGAAGATCCAGCAACTCTTTGGAATGAAGGTCGTTGGGACTGGTCTGATTTCTATAGCTATATCACAAATGCTCAAGCTGCATTCGATGCTAGATCAGAAGAAAAGATTTATGCATTCGGTGGTTTCATTAATGATATCGCTCGTGGTATGTTAGCTGCTCGTGGTCATAAATTAATCGACAACGAATCTGGTACAGTATTATTTACTAACCCTAACACAGTTCAACTTTACAACGATTTAAGAGAAATCCACGCTGCTGGTATGTGGGCTATCGATTCTTATTCAGCTGACGTTTCTCAAAGCTTCGTTAAAGGATTACAATTATTCGCTCATGGACAATTATGGTTCTTATCAAGTGAAATGAGATTTAAAGATCAAACTGGATTCAACATCGGTTTAGTTCCTTACCCAACTGCTGAAGGTGCTGCAAGAGCTGATGGTGAAGTTGTTCCTGGTTACTTAGTACCAATGGGTGCTGACTCTGGTTATGCATTCCCTAACGTAACTAATGGTCAAAACGGTTTAACTACAGCTGTTTTAGTTAACATCGCTGATGACTTTACTCGTGGTTTAGTTCCTGAATTTGATTCAACTGAAATGAGTTCAAGAGACCAATACATTGCATTCTTAAGTAAGAGAATCCAAGGTGATGACGCTATCGTTACTGAAATCATTAACGCTGTTATGAGTATCGAAGACAACGTTAAAGAATACGGTTATACTGATTACATGGACATCGTTTCTAAATCAGTAGGTGGTGGTTCTGACTGGAACTTAGACGGATTCGCTACTTGGGGTATGTCACTTGTAACTAAACAAGATGTTAACCCATCTGTTACATTACAATCTAAGAAAGACATCTATCAACAAGCATTAGATGAAATCTTAAATAGCTAATTTAGCTTTTTAACAAAAACACTATGTGAGAAATCACATAGTGTTTTTTCATTTAAATAAAATATTTAAATGCTTTAAAAAAACTTAATTTTTTGGTAAAATATATAATGAGGTGAAATTATGAGTTTAGATAAAAAATTAAATTCTAAAACATATCGTTTTTTTGATTATTTATTTGGACTAGTAATTGTAAACTTATTTACAATTATCTTATCAATATTTATTATAACATTACTACCGGCTCTAACAGCTGCTTATCAAACAGTTGCTGATTTTAAAGAAGTAGGTCCAACAAAAGTTGTTAGAATGTATTTAAGTAATCTTAAAAAGCATTTAGAAAAATCATTTATTATTGGATTATTTATAATAATAATTATTGTACTTGCAAGTTTTTCAATGTATTTTTATAGTAATAAATTTGCTGCTGACAACATTGTTGGTCAAGCAGGGTATTGGATAATGCTAGTAGTTTTATTATTATTGGTTTTATTTAGTTTACATTTACCGCTTGTTATGATTAATTTCCAATCATTTGGAATTGTAGATACAATTAGAATATCGATATTTATTTGTTTTAGATATTTTATTTCAAGTTTAATTATATTTGGTATGAACCTTGTGATGCTAATTGGTGTATTAGCACTTCCAATTTGGGTTGTTATTGGTATTAGTTTACCGATCTTTTTAAGTATTAAGTTGACAGATGCAACATATTACTATTTAAGAAAAATCGATTTAGAAAAAATTATTGAAAGAGCAAAGGAGATTGAAGAAGATGAAGACGATTTTAGGGATTGAAAGAGTAGATGAATTTAAAGAATTATTTGAAGGTAAAAGAGTAGGGTTAATTACAAACCCAACAGGTATTGATTCTAATTTTAAATCAAGTATTGATATTTTATTAGAAAAAACAAATTTAGTAGCATTATTCTCACCAGAACATGGTGTTAGAGCTAGTATTCAAGCTGGTATGCATTTACCAACATATATCGATGAAGAAACTGGTCTTACAGTTTACAGCTTATATGGTAAATCTAAAAAACCAACAGAAGAAATGATGAACGCAATTGATGTTATGACAATTGATGTTCAAGATTGTGGTTCAAGATATTATACATTTATTTACACAATGGCTTATTGTATGATGGCATGTGCTGATTACAAAAAACCATTCGTTGTATTTGATAGACCAAATCCAATTGGACTAGATAAAGTAGAAGGTAATATTTTAGATATTAAATATCGTTCATTTGTTGGATATTATCCAATTCCACAACGTCATGGTATGACAATGGGTGAACTTGCTAAATTATTTAATGAAGAATTTGGTATTGGATGTGAACTTCATGTTGTAGAAATGAAAAACTATGAATCATGGATGAGCTTTGAAGATACAAAATTACCTTGGGTAATTCCAACACCAAATATGCCAACAATTAATACATGTTATGCTTATAATACAACATGTGTATTTGAAGGAACAAACGTTGCTGAAGGTCGTGGTACAACAACTCCATTTGAAATTGTTGGTGCACCTTGGATTAAAAGTGAAGATTTCGCAAAACTTCTTAACGCATACAATTTAGAAGGTGTATACTTTAGACCACAATACTTTACTCCAACATTCTCTAAATATCAAGGTGAACTTTGTGGTGGTGTATTTGTTCATATTACTGATCGTGAAAAATTTAATACAATGAAAGCTAGTTGGGTAATGTTACATGTTATTAGAACTCACTATGCTGAACATTTCAAAGTAAATAAACCTTATGTTGAAGGTCGTCCTTCATTATTTGAATTTGAAGTTGGTTGTGATTATATGATTGAAAACAGTTATCCACTTGAAAAACAACTTGAAATCTTAGATGAGGATGCAGCTAAATTCCTTGAAATTAGAAAACCATATATGATTTATAAATAGGAGTTTTTATGGAAAAACTAAAAGGCATTTCTGTATATGTAGGACTAAGTGATTACGATATAGAAGATACGCTAAAATATTTAAGTATTGCTAAAGAAGAAGGAATTGATTTTGTTTTTACATCAGCACATATACCTGAGGCTGATATTGAAGGATCATTTCAAAGATTATTAGATAAATCTGATGAGCTTGAATTACCGCTTGTTGTTGATGTTTCAAAACGAGTAATGGATAAATTTAAATTACCAAAATCACTTGGTGCACTTCGACTTGATTATGGTTTTACAATTGAAGAAATCGTAGAATACGCAAATAATTTACCATATTTAATTGAACTTAATGCAAGTAATTTATCAAGAGCATATTTAGAAAAACTAAAAAGCTTAAATGCAAACTTTTCAAATATTCGTGTAAGTTATAATTTTTATCCAAAACGATATACTGGTATGGATATCGAAAATGTAAAAAGATTAAATGAATTATACAAAGAGTATGGTTTAACAATACTTGCATATATTCCATCTAATAGTGGTAAAAGACCACCTTTATATGATGGACTTCCAAGTGTCGAGACACATCGTGATTTAGATATATGCCTTGCTTCATACGAACTTTTTGCTGTAGGATGTGATGGTGTTTGTGTTGGAGATGCATATATTAATTCTAATGACTTTAGTAAGTTAAAGAGTCTAACTGATATATATGAACTACCAATTAAAGTTTATAAAGACTTATCAAATGAAGAACTTGAAATATTAAATAATTTACATACTTTTAGAATAGATGAAACTAGTTATTTAAAAAGATCATCTAAATCAAGAGGTGTAAAAGTTGAACCTCACAATACAAATCATATATATCCTTATATGGTAACAATCGATAATATATTATATAAACGTTATACTGGTGAGGTTAGTATTGCGTTAAAAGAAATGGAAAACAAAGGTTTTGTTAACGTAGTTGGAGAAGTAGAAAAAGATGCTGAAACTTTAATACGTTTAATTAAACCAGGAAGTAGATTTAAATTTAAAATAACTGGCTTTATAGGAGAATAATATGAAACCATATTTTTTGTGTATGGAATCTGGTGGTACCAAAACCCTTACTTGTGGTATTAATTTAGACGGCAATATAATCTATGAATATTACAATGGTGTTGGAAGTCCGGCAGTTGATTATGATGAAGCACTGAAAAACATTTTTGAGGGAATTGAAAATGTATATAGTACTTTAAAAGAAGAATATGAATTAGTATTTATTGAGCTTGGAATATCAGGACTTGGAAGGGTTGATGATGTTGAAGCTTTAAAAAATCAAATACACAGTAAATATGGTGTCTTAGTAGATATCGTAACTGATGCTGAAATGAGCCTTCATTCTATTTTAAAAAATGAACTAGACTATGGTATTTTAGTAGTAAGTGGAACAGGTAATGCTACATGTGCTATTAACAATAATAAATTTATGATTGTTGGTGGTGGCGGTCAGTTACTAGAAGAAGAAGGATCAGGTTATTCTTTAATTCATAAATCAGTTTTAGAAATAAAAAGAAAATATGAACATGGTATACCTTACGATGAATATGATTTAGCGATTTTGAAGTGGACTAACTCATTTGACTTCCCAAATCTTAAAACATATTTTTATGCTCATACTAAATCAGAAATGGCATCGTTTGTATACAATGTTATGGATATAATAAAAAACGAACCAATTGATACTAAAATTTATCAAATTGCAAAAAACAATGTACAAAAACAAGGCTTTTATTTAGCTACCCAAGTAACTACAATAACTGATACCTTAAAAATCCCTAATGGCGCGATTTTGGGCCTTGTTGGCGGTTTCTGGCGTAATAATCCAGTTTTAACTGAAAGTTTTGAAAACCATTTAAAACTAAACAATAAACACTTCAATATTACATATGTTGATACTTTGGCAGTAATGGGATGTTATTATTTAGCTTTAAAGAATTGGAGAAAAACATGTTAATTGATTTAAAAGAAAAAGTATATAGTATTGGCTTAATGAGCGGAACATCATTAGATGGTGTTGATGTATGTTTAGCAAGTCATGAAAATAATCATCATGAACTAATTGCATTTAGAAGTTATCCATATAGTGAAGAATTAAAACAAAAGATTTTAAAAGCATCACGCCTTGATAGTTCTAATGTACAGTTAATTTGTTCTTTAAATAAAGAACTTGGAATTACATATGTAAATGCTATTCAAAAATTTTTAGAAGATACTAATACTTTAATTGATGATATATCATTTATTGCTAATCACGGTCAAACTATTTGGCATAACCCTGAAAGTATTGATGGAACATATCCTTCAACTTTACAAATTGGTGATGCTTCATATATTAGTTATAAATTTAATAAAACTGTTGTATATGATTTTAGAAGTTTAGATATATCTGCAGACGGTTGTGGTGCTCCACTTGTACCTGTTGTTGATTACTTACTTTTTAAAGAAAAAGCTCCTGCAATTCTTTTAAATATTGGTGGAATCAGTAATATTACATATATATCTAAAAATAAAAAACAAGAAGAAGTTGTTGCATTTGACACAGGACCTGGTAATATGTTAATTGATGGCTTAATGATGAAACTATATAATTTGCCATATGATGAAGATGGTAAAGTTGCATCAAGCGGTGTTCTTTCTAATGAACTTTTAGATACTTTAATGCAAGATGAATATTATGACTTACCATATCCAAAGTCAACAGGAAGAGAAAAATATAGTGATAGTTATATCGATTATATTTTAGATTTAGGAAAAAAACTAAATCTTAAAAATGAAGATATTATTAGAACTGTAACAACTCTAACAGCTTGTGTAATTAAGCACCAAGTTAAGAAATTCTTTAAAGATTTTGATGGTGTATTGATTGCAGCTGGAGGTGGATGTAACAATCCAGTTTTAATGAATGAACTAAGAAATAATGATTATACATTACAAAAAATAGATGATTACAATATTTCGGCTGATGCTAAAGAAGCCTATGCTTTTGCAATCTTAGGATATTTAAGATTAACAAATCAAGCAAGTAATTTAAGAAGTGTTACTGGAAGCAGTGATAACTTATCACTTGGTAGTATTATTTTACCGCCAGTTATTAAATAGGAGAAGAAAATGAGTATTAATATTAAAAATATCACAACAGAAGGAAGAAATGAATTAACAAGATCAATTGATACATTAAATTCACGTGAAATTGTTCAGTTAATTAATAATGAAGATAAAACAGTAGCATTAAGTGTTGAGAGCGCACTTGACCAAATTGCTCAACTTGTAGATGCAATCGTTGAAAAACTTTCACTTGGCGGAAGACTTATTTATATGGGTGCTGGAACTAGTGGAAGAATTGGTCTTTTAGATGCTGTTGAATGTCCACCAACATATGGTGTAAGTGATGAACAAGTTATGTGTCTTTTAGCAGGCGGACGTGATGCTTTCTCTAAAGCTGTTGAAGGTGCAGAAGATAGTAAAGAATTAGCAATTGAAGATTTAGATTTTGCAAAACTTACAGAAAAAGATGTTGTAGTAGGTATTGCAGCAAGTGGTAGAACACCATATGTTATTTCAGGTATTGAATACGCTAAGAGTAAGGGTTGCGTTACAGGTTGTATTGTTAATGCTAAGAACAGTGTAATGGCATCACTTGTTGACTTTCCAGTAGAAGCTGTAACTGGATCTGAAGTAATAAGCGGTTCAACTAGAATGAAATCAGGAACTGCTCAAAAACTAATTTGTAATATGATTTCAACTGCTACAATGGTAAGACTTGGACATGTTTATAAAAACTTAATGATTGATCTAAAAGCAACAAATGAAAAATTAGTTGCTCGTCAACTTGGAATAATATCAGAAGTATGTGAATGTGATACTGAAAAAGCCAATGAACTATTAAACAAATATGGTACAGTTAAAAAAGCAATTTTTGCACATATCTCAAATATTGAATGTCCAAATCAAGTTGAAGAAATTCTTGCAAGAAATAATTATCATATTCAAAATGCTTTAAAGGAGATTAAATAATGATTAAGTTAGTCGAACTTAAAAAAGAATATACACTTCGTGGAATATATAATGAAGTAGAAAATTCTAAAGGCATCGTTGTAATGTTCCATGGTTTTACTGGACATTTAAATGAAAATGGTTATTTATTTAAAGTATTATCAGATGAACTAGCAAAAAATGGTTTTAGTTCATTAAGATATGACTTCATGGGAAGTGGTATTAGTGATGGATATTTTAAAGATATGACATTTAGAACTGAATTAAATGATGCAATTAATATTATTGAACATGCAATCGAAATTAAAAAAGACCAACCATTAATTGTACTTGGATTTTCAATGGGTGGTGCAGTAGCTGGATGTATGAGCAGTCATTTCCAAAATAAAATTGACAAATTAATCTTAGCTGCTCCAGCTGGTTGTATGGATGAACACGCAAGAGCGTACTTTGAAAGATCTACTCGTTGGGTTGATGACAGAAATATCGACATGGGTGGATATTTAATGTGTTATGATTTTGCTGATTCATTTGAAGGATTAGACTTATTTGCAGGAATTGAAAACTTCACTAATCCGGTATTTATTATTCACGGAGAAGCTGACCAATCAGTACCAATTGAATATGGAAGAAAATATGCATCTATTTATAAAAATGCTTCATTCCATCAAGTAAATGGTGCGTCACACTGTTTTACAGATGTTTTACACAGAAAAGAATTTAACGAAGAAATAATCAAATTCTTAACTAAATAATAAAAAACCTCATTCTTGTTGAATGAGGTTTTTGTTTAATTTATAACAGTTAATTCA
>JAEIGA010017729.1_pt1 | contig 10844 bp, 25 predicted proteins | sample 9270691 | NCBI WGS metagenome assembly JAEIGA01 (sample SAMN17057246, study PRJNA624740) | gut metagenome | biome: biome; isolation source: fecal sample | host: Bos grunniens | place: China: Xizang | collected 2019 | reverse complement strand
CGTGGTGCTTCACAGCATACGACTCTCCAACTCCTATCACAGAGCATAGTTTAAGGGTGCAAACCCTATGCAGATGTACCATACTTGTACTACTACAACATTGACCTATTTTTTCGTTCAATTGTCAAGGAACAACGCAACAGAATACGGCAAAACACTGTTAGGTGTGCTATGGTGCAAGGCAGTAACAAGGCACATAAGTAGTCTGTTAGGACAGGGTGCAAAAGTGCTATGCAACATAGTTGTAGACTCAGATCTACGGCAGTATTCAGTTGACCTCACTCTGCTTTTCACATACGGACTTGTGACCGTCAACGGTAGCATTAAGGTGGGGACAGGGCAGACCTGCCCCCGTGGTTCAATCATTTTGTCTTGTTAGCCTTACGAGCCTTGGCACGAGCAGCACGGTCTGCTTTACGAGCCTCTGCCTCTGCATCGAGTTCTTCAAGTGTCTTTGCAAGTTGACCATCGATAGCACGAGCAAGGAAGTGCTCAACATCAAGACGGAATGCATTGAATGATGTAATAGTGGGTTGTTTGTGACGCATATCGGCAGTAGCCAATAAGGTAGTCTTCTCCTCTTCCAAGTCAGCAATAGCCTGTTCCATTTCGGCAAGTTTTGTAGCCTTGTACTGAGCGTCTTTTACATTGATAGCCTGATACTTAGTGTACTCTTTTTTAGCATTGGAGAGTCTGCTAAGGCACAACTGCAACTCAGGTGCATCAACATTGCCACGACGACCACTATAAGATATCATAGCGATAGCCATTTCAGCATTGGCAACGAGTTTGTGACCGTTAACTTCACCAATAAGGTTAAGTATGGTGCGGATAGCATTGAAGATATCAGTCTTGTCGATAGAGGTAGACTCTGCCTTAAGACCACTGTTCTCACAGATAACATATGCCTTGTAAGATGCACGATGCAAGTCGTTAATGAGAGTTTTCCACTGTGCGAAAGCCTCTACACCAATTTGTTCACCGTCAACCTTAACGGACGCAAATCTGTTATTGTACTGCAATGCTTCTACCAATGTAGTGTTTGTGTTTGTGTTTTTCATAAAAATACCTACTTTCTGCCTGTTAGGGCAATATAATTTTTATGAATAGTTTAACACTTTCGGTTATACTATTCTTTATACCTATACCGTAATGCTATAAGCATAAGGAATAGTACAACCCACTAAAACGATATTTAATTTTCAAAGTTCACATACTAAACAACTGCCAAGCCTGTTAGGGCTATGTGGTGTGTGTCGTTTGGTATGGCTCAATTATAGCACATCTGGAAAATCTGCAAAAACGCCAAAAAATAGTGATTTTTCGGTGGTGGGGGTGCTAAAAACCACAGAAAAAGCCTCCGGATTTTTTATCTCTGCTGGGTAATCTTTTTTGAGACTGACTGGAAAATAAACCTCCTCCAAATTCCAAAAACACCCCCTTCTTCCCCACCTAAAAAATCTCCACCTCCACCACCTGATCCACAAACCACCAAAACCCCACTTTCCCAAGCCTTTTCCCGCTGTTTCCCTACCTCCCCCTATCCAAAATCCCAAATCGTAAAACCCCAAACAAAACCCATTTATGTTTCCGTTTATACAAAAACCACCTCCCGTAACCCCCATTTCCGCCCTAATCCACCCAAAACAAGCCTTTTCCTCCCACAAAAACCTCCTAACCCCAACCCAAATCAAATCTCCTTACCCAGATCCTACACCTAACTTCCCCTTAGAAAATACCTGTCTTCTACAATACCGGGGGTACTTTTAACCACACAGAATACCAATACCCACCCCCAAATAACCAGGTACCTATACCCAATATTTTTTTATACCAGATCTTAGTACCGATTGCTTACGCCCAGTGTTAGTTCCCCAGCTTCGCCCTGTTCAACCCACGAGTTATGATAATAACTCTGTAAAATATTATTCTTAATAATATTATATCTTTATCTATATCTATATCCTTATCTTGGTTATTATTAATATTAACCAGTGGTTTTTATCTCTGGTTTTTAATTATAATAACCAGAGGTTTTTATTTTGGTTATTATTGGGTTTGTAAACAAATTATTAACAATAGGAAAACCCTATTGACAAAAACTTATTTATAATTTATTATAGCCACAACAAAACAAAATGATTGGGGGAATCATAATGAGTGAAAAAGAAAATTTCATATTTCTAGCGAGTTGGGCCGAGGCGATCGAAGCCTATGACAAGGCTGGACAGCCGGAACTAGGGGGCGAATTAGCCAAGCAGATTATCTACTATGGCACCAGTGGACAGATGACAACTGACAACCCACTTATTGAGAGTCTTGTAAAAGCCATGTGCGTTGTACTTATAGATAAGTCTAAGAAGAAATATGAAGTTTGCAAGACAAATGGCAACAAAGGTGGCAGACCTACTAAATTCTCTACTGAGGAAATGCTCAAGCTTCATGCCCAGGGTTTATCAAACGAAGAGATTGCCGCCAAGATGGGCTGCAGTGTTCAAACGGTAAACAAGAAACTTGAAGATGAAATTTGAAAGGAGAATTGCTTATGAACTCAAGAGAATATGAAACAGCAGAATTAGAACTATGTGTAGAACTTATGTATAACCCAAAAGCAATTAAAGTAACATACAACTTTCTAAAGTATCTGGAAAATAAATATGTGGACAAAATGGAACTAGTTCTGTTACCTAACACATTAGATGACGGTGTGTCTTATAAATTTATGGGTTTTCCACTTATTGTAGATAGTACGATCAAACACCCATATTATGAAATTGTGGAATAAGGAGTGATTATCTATGGCCACACAAAAAATTAAATATGCTATTGAGAAAACCCTGACGGTTCCAGCTCACTATACTGATGAAGATATAGATGTTTGCATCAAAACATTTGCCAACGGCAAAGATTATATATGGTGCCGAGAACACGAAGAGTTATTTAGCGAGGAGAATGATTATGTTTAAAAAAAGATTTTTAAAAGAACTTCAAGATGTCCAGGCTCGCATCAGAGAATGCAAAGTGCGAATTAAAGAATTGGACCCACCAGAGCCGAAGACATATCGAATTGGTTATTGTACACATCAGTGGATAGAGGCATTGACAAATGGTATGAAACCTAGTGTGGATAATTTATGTGATACTATAAATTATTCTATAGAAATGGACCCAATGGATATATATGATTATCTGCACCAAATTGGAGAGTTTTTTATTAATGTTGCAGATTATAATACTAAACAGGAATAATATCGACGTGAACTTAAGTTATTATCACAAAAAGAAATTGAATTAAAAGAACTTTTAGGTATTGAGTGAGGGAGGATACACGTATGGAAATTAGAAATGCAAAAATAACATCAACTATGCTGGGCCGAGAGGATCACGGTATTATGACCTTTCTAATCTGCGTTGAATTCGGTGGTTGTGGCTGCGGAATTGGTAACTATGCCCTAGACGGGTATGATAAAACTACGAAGCAGCGCATATTCCATGCCAAGAGTATGGAGGCAATATCAAGAATTCTTGATGTGGTAGGTGCAGACACATGGGAAGAGTTGCCTGGCAGCTATATCAGAATCAAAGACAACGGTTGGGGTTCTACAATTGATGAGATTGGAAACCTTATGGAAGAAAAGTGGTTTAACCTAAGAGAATTTTTTAGTAAGGAGAATTAATATGACAGATTATTTAACAGAGGCCAAAGATAAAATTGAGGCCTACCTTACAACGCACGAAATACCCAACTACTTCTATTCATGCTTCTTTGGAGAACTCATAAAAGTTTTCGGAATTAAGTTTCTGATTCCTGACCTGAATTATGATGCAGAATATGACGACGATGGTGAAATTATTCCTTGTGACGAAGATGATTATTCATATAAGGATCAAGTTGATTATTATCTTACTTGTCTTGGCGGCACTGGCGGTTGGGGCTTGGCATTTGAAGAGGCTTGTAAACAATGTGACCTTTTAAACTTGTATGAAGATTATTCTAATTTTGACTGGGTTCATAGCGATATCTTTGACGGGTATATTGCAGACAATATGATAGAAGTTCTTTTTGAGGATGATATATCTTCAAATTATTATGTATTCAAAATAAAAAAGGAGAATGAAGATGATAAATAATTTTGATGAAAGATATATGAATATGTCAAAGTCTGACATTATGTCGCAAGATATTACAAATAACATCACTAAGAAATTATGGGAACAGAGTGATTATGGTACTATGTTTTATCTTGGAGTAATCTCCAGTTTAAAATCACTTGCTATTGCTTGTAAAAATAATTGTTATATCGACAGAGAAGCTTGTTTAAATATGATTAGTTTGTATAAACAATATAATGTTCCGGACGAAATTAAAGAATTGATTGACACAATATTTGAAGAATTTGATTATAAGGAGAATTAATATGAGGAAAACAAATAGAGGATTTAATCACGAAGATTTAGTAGATAAATACGGTGCACCATTTTATATCAGGCAGTCAAGTGCAGATATGAGCGATGTATGGCTCGGTATAAAGGCTATGGATGAACCAAATGAATGGGGCTATCAAGGAAATATGCTCGAACATAAGGTTTATGCAATCTTAATAGATGATGATGTTTGGAAGAAACTTAAGAAAGCAAGACGAATGTGTAGGAGATTGAAATGATGAATGCTTTAAAGGAGAATGACAATGTATAGATATTACTTATTTTTTTACGAAGACTTTTATCCTTCTGGTGGCATGGAAGACTGTGAACTCAGAACTAACAATTTTGATGAACTTATGTCGTTTATAAAAGAACACCATGAAGAAGATTGGTATAGAGGTACAATCGCTTACTATGATGCTGTCGATGATAAATATTTTATTGCAGATTCAAGTTATGACTTGAACTCTAGGATATGGGAAGTTGTAAGTTGGGATGAGGATAAATATTATGGAAACTAAATCAAAACCAACATTCGAAGGCTGTCTCGACTTCATCGAGGACAAACTCGGCATTCAATTATTATCCTGGCAAAAAGATTTCCTCCAAAAAATCTACAATGGTGAGTATGGCTGCTATATGCTAGGTAGAGGTACAGGTAAAAGAGTTGCTTACGAGGCTGGAAAAATATTAAAAGAATTAATGGAAGAGGAGAATAACAATGAACTGTATAGATAATGAATGCCGTTATCTTACTTCTGGTTTTATTGGAGGTTATTATGATTCTTATTGTGGATTAACAGGAGAAGAAATTCCAGACGATATAGATATAACTCAGTGTGAAAACTATGTTCAAGCCCATACATGCATAGATTGTGTCCATGCTAAAACAATTGTTTATGAAACTGGTACAATAGATGACATTGAGTATCGTTGTCCATTTCAAAATAATAAAATGATTTATGATGATTCTAATCCAGGTATGAGTCATTATGTAGATGTGCCAGAATGTAATATCGGAAGATTTGAAAAGGAGAATAACAATGAAAACACAAAGAACTAAAGATATGCAGCGTCTTATGGATGCTTTAGACATTTGCCGCAAGTTTCATATCAACCAAACTGATAAATGTAGCCAACCCTACTGGATTCACCCTTTTACTGTTGCTATGAGAGGCTTTGACCCTTATGGTGGTGAAATGTCTTTTTCATTTGCCATTGTAGGATTGCTACACGACATACCTGAGGATACCAGTATTTCAGTAGATGGACTTGCGACCCTGATAGAATTAACAGAAGAAGAAATTGAAGCTTTAAGATTACTCACTCATACAGATGATTTGTCCTATGATGAATATATTGATTCTATTATAGAGTCCGGTAATGAAATTGCTATGAATGTTAAACTCGATGACCTTTTACATAACAAGGATTTAAATAGATTTATTGAGGCCAACATTCCTGTGACAGATAAAGATAAAAGAAGATCAGAAAAATATAAAAAAGCATTTGAAAAACTACTTGATAAAGTTAGAGGAGAATAAATATGAATAAAGATTATGCAGGATGGCAACTGTTTGATAAGGTAATTATAGTTGCAAAACCATATAAACATTGGGTTGATAATCAATATGTTGAAGATGGGCTACAGGGATATGTTGTGGATCCGTCAAATAAAAAGATGCTTGAGAATGCTCGTTATTGGGGAGAGTGGACAGAATACGGAGAATATGACCCTGAAAAAGGGTATCGAAGTAGTACAGATCACAAACCAGAAGAGTTTACTTTTGACAATAACGGTTTCACTCTTGAACTTGTTGACTGTGCACAACAGAGCAGTCAAGGTGGTAAGCTGAGTTTCTGGAATTGTAAAATTTCAAAAGACAAACATTCTTTTATTGTTGGCATTGCCGCTAACCTATTACTCGATGTACTTAAGCATAATACATTTATTGACGGTAAGTGTCAAACACCTCTTATGTTTGCACGATGCAAAGGTGAAGTTGGAATGCTGAGTGAAAATATGGAGAGCTACCAACAGGCATTGAAGGATATGCAACTTAAGAAAAAGACAAAGAGTGGTAAAACTAGCAAACATAAACTCGGACATATTTATAACACATTAACTACAAGCGATGCTTATCTCGCTGATTTATACTGCTGGTATGAACCAATTATAGAAAAGAAATCTTACAATATATGGAGTTCATCTACTTATGATACAATTGTAGGATTTAAAAAACTTGATAAACCCATTCAACTTAAATGGTTTGCTGCAATAAATAATAAAGAATTAAAGCTAAGTGAATTTACACTTTATCACTGGGATCTTAAAACCAAATTGCCGTCTCGTGTAGAGGATGATAAAACTATTGAATACAATATCTCTGTTGAGGAGTGTATTAATAAATTTGAAGATACTTATATTATTGAACAGGCAGAAGACATACTTCAATGTAAAAGAAAAGGTCTGACACGAAATGTGTATATGAACAAATATACCGTTGGCTTATCAATGAATAAAGAATCATATACAATGTCCGATAATATAAGAGAAGCACTTGTTACACTCGGATACAAGATTGAAGATTAATAAAATGACCCGATTTCACCTCAAAAACTCACGACTACTTAGCAAAAACTCAAAAGATAATCTCAAACCCAACAAACTCCATTCTTAAGTTTTTAAATGTCAAAATTGCTAACTACTTAGGAAAAATTTAAACAAATTGTAAACAATGATTTTTCTTATTGACAAACATTATAAATTATGCTAATATTACAACACAAAATGATTGGAGGAATAATAAATGAAAAGACCTATCGTAATAAATTTGTTTGGACCACCTGGTTCGGGCAAAAGTACGGGAGCGGCTGAAGTGTTTGCAGCACTAAAGAAATCAGGAATTAATGCAGAGTTGGTGACTGAATTTGCTAAAGATAAAACCTGGGAGCATAATGCTACTGCACTTGGATGCCAAGAATATGTATTTGGTAAACAATCATATCGTCTTGCAAGATGCAGAAATGATGTGGATGTTATTGTAACAGATAGCCCTTTACCTTTAAGTATTATTTATAATAATAATCCTGCTCTTAATGAAAAGTTTAATGAAGTCGTATTAAATGTATTTAATACATATTGTAATTATAACTATTATATAAATCGCGTTAAGCCATATAATCCTAAGGGCAGAAATCAAACGGAAGCAGAAAGTGACGCTTTAGGTGAACCTATTAAAAATCTTCTTGCGGTGTCTGACATTGAATATAAAACGGTCAATGGCGATGATGATGGTTATCAAAAGATAATAAATGAAATTAAAGGAGTGATTGGTATATGACACTTGAAACTTTAAACAAAGAAATAGTTAATGCTATGAAGGCTGGAGATACCCTTACAAGAGATGTTCTCCGTAGTGCAGTAGGCAATATTAAAAAGGCTGCTATTGATAAAAAACAGAAAGACAACATCACTGAGGCTCTTGTTGATGAAGTACTTCTTAAGGAACAAAAAACTCTTCAAGAAATGATTGACACTTGTCCTAGTGATAGAACTGACATTTTGCACGAATATAGTGAGAAAAAGGCTGTAATTGATAAGTATGCACCTAAACTTCTTACAGACGAGCAAGAAATTAATCATCTTATATATGATATTTGTAAAGGCAAAGATTTTGCCAACAAAGGTGAAGCTATGAAATTCATAATGCCCCAACTCAAAGGTAAGGTTGATATGAAAGTCGCAAATAAAGTTATTAGTGATATGGTTAAATAAAAGGAGAATAAAAATGATTGTTGATGTAGCGGTCAAATCAATTAGTCAAATTGATATTGAATCAAGTGAGGCATTTAGAATCTTGTGTAAAACATTGAATATGGAATATGTTTTAAACGAAGACATCGACTTCTTTGTGAGAAAAGATTGTTATGATAATAATTGTGTTTATTATATCAAAGATGGACATGACGAAGAGTATGACGACAGAGGAGATTTGTTTATTGCTCTTCGTAATGTGGCAGTTAATATATTTCCTAATGTTTTATTTCGAAATGCTCATTATATTTATAAGGAGAATTAATTATGGATAATAATTACGGAGTACACATCGCTCACTGCTGCAAGTGGCACGGATGTAAATATGGTGACCCAGACTGTCCGGTTATGTTAGGTGAAGTTGAGCAGGAGTATTTATGTGAATATTGTTATGAGTATTTAGAAGAAGAGGATTACTATCGCCAGGTGATAAAAGATATTGATGAAATGAAACAGTGGGTAGTTAGTCGTAAGGAGAAATAATTATGATATATAAAATTAAGCAAATAATTGATATGTTCTTTGCACAGAGACAACTCTACAAGAGAGCAACAACTGATAATAGTTGGGTAGAATGTCATAAATGTATCTATCGTAATGAATGTGAAACTCGTGAAATGCGATATGGATGTTCTTTGGGAGATGAAGAATAATGTGTATTTGTGAGAAGTGTATTCATTGTGAAGTATGCGATGAATGGTCAAAAGAATTTTTACACCGTACTCCGCTTTATCCAGTAGAAAATGAAAATGACTGCGACCATTATAAATCAAAAAAAGAATATAATATTGAAATTGTAGAAGAGTTTGCGGATAGGTTAATTAACAAGGCAGATTTAATAAAAATAAATGATTTTGATAGTAAATGGGCTATTAGCGAACAAGATATTGATGAAATGAAACAGTTTTAAAATAGGAGGAAAGATTAATCATGGACAAAGATTTTATGGAATTCATACTTTCTATACCTAAAATTGCAAAGGAGCTAGAAAGGTTAAATAGTAATCTTGAAAAATCAGAGAAAGAAAAGGCTGAACGCCCCCAGGCTTATTGGCGAAAAACAGTTGATGGGGGAAATTATGAATATTATACTTGCACGCATTGCGGCCATGTTTGTTATTATGGTCTTCCACGCTCGCATTTTTGCCCTCAATGTCACGCTTATATGTTAGGAGAGATTGAATAATGTTATTTTACAATGAGAAAATTTTTAAAAGATGTTTCCATCATCCCGCAAGATATTGGTACAAAAACATCAAGTACATCCCCCTCTACTTTAAACTGATGCATCACCTCATTAAACACGGCTATGATGAATACGCTACTTGGGAAACATTTGATTGGTTTATTGATACTATGAAAGAAATTCTGACAGTTTATAGAAACAATCACAATGGCTATCCTGTATTCAATATGGCTCTTATGGATGATGACTCAAAAGAATTTGAAGCAATTCGTGACAAATATGATGGAGACATTGACCATATGATTGAGTTGCTTGATGCTATGGATGAAAATAGTGACAGGTATGAAAATAAACTTTATATTGACAAACATAACTCAATGAATGCGGCAAAAGATGAGTTCTTCGAATTGTTTGCAAAATATTTTTATGATTTATGGGACTGAGGTGATAATATGGAATATTTTATGATTGAAAAAGATGGTCGAACATTTAAAGTATATCTTTGTCCAGATGGTTTTTGTGATTATGAGTTCGCCATTTATGAGATAGTGCCGAAGAAACATTGGTGGTCTCGTGGTAAAGTATATTTAACTCACGGTATTGCTTGGAAACATATTGTGTCAGAAGTTCTTGATAAATTAGATGATTATTTAAGAACAGAAGCATATAAAAATGATTTGAGGAGAGAGGCTGATGAAATTGCGAATAAAACAGTTGTTTATGAAGATAAAACAGAAAATTAAAAATTGGTTATTTGTAGACGAATTAAGGGATATTCAGCAGCTTAAGGAAAAATATGAACATATGATAAAAGCATATGAACATTCCGAGCGTCTTTTAACCGAAGCTCGCAGAGAACATATGAAAGCCAGGGAGATTACGGTGGAGTGTCAAAAATTTATGAACTCTATTTGTGATGTCGGAACAGACGTTGGTCTTTATAATGACCATAGTTGGGCAGTAGTTTGTATTCACGGCAAAGCTGATTATGTTAAATTTGTTGATATGAGTCGCGAAGATATAATGACTGTTGCAAGATTCTTAAAACAATTTGAGTATTCAAATAGAGTTACAGACTCTCCTATTGGCTATAAACAATTTTTCGAAGATATGATTGTAAAATTTTAACCATACAAAATGATTGGAGATATTTATGAGTAGAGAACAAAAACAATTATTATATGAAATTGCAAAGTGGCATGATAAAGATTTTTATAATCGAATGGATGACCATTGGACGACTGCAAATTATCAAATTGATACAGAGTGTGCGGAGGCTATTAAAAAACTAGAAGAAGAGTATATCAATACTTATGGTGAGTTGCCGGAATGGAAGTATATTGATGATGTATGGGTGGCCATTAAGACATTGGAGAAAGAACTTACATCCACTATTGTTGATGATGAAGAATTTATT
>JAEIGA010017728.1_pt1 | contig 10845 bp, 10 predicted proteins | sample 9270691 | NCBI WGS metagenome assembly JAEIGA01 (sample SAMN17057246, study PRJNA624740) | gut metagenome | biome: biome; isolation source: fecal sample | host: Bos grunniens | place: China: Xizang | collected 2019 | reverse complement strand
TTAACAGAAGCGCCGGCAACCAAAGGAGTTCCGATAGAATCACCCAAAGCCAAAACTTCGTTAAAAACAACTTCTTTACCTTCTTCACCGGCAATTTTTTCAATCTTGATAACATCGCCGGAAGTAACGCGGTATTGTTTTCCGCCAGTTTTAATTACTGCATACATTTTTTTCACCTTTATATTTAAAAACATAAAACGTTGCTTTGCAATATACATAAGTTTTTTCGGCTGTCAACAAGATTCTCTATCTTTTTTTAAATTTCTTGCTGTTTTTTTGTTTCATATGCAACGCCCGATATAATTCCGGCCGCATAAATTTACCTTTCCAGATACCTGATTTTTGCTCTTTAGCAATATTTTCAGCCCGCTTAAACTTATCGCCATAAGAAACAGCCCATCCGCTTAAGACCATTTTTTCATTGATACTGTTACCATTTTCATCAAAACATTCCATAAGCTTGCGCTTATATTTATCGACACCCTTTGTTTTGCAATCAGCACCTTTAGATATCAACATTTTAAGAACGCTATACGCCACTTTTCCGCAATTATATTTTTCTTTACTTTCATTATAACATTCTTGGAACAACTCCGGTGCATCAATATCAATCAAACGGATTCTGCTTCGGCCCTGTTCCAAACTGTCACCATCAATAACTTTATATTTTATTGAAGCAGCAAAACAATTGGCGCATATCATCAAACACATCGCCATAACTGATACAAAAATGATTTTATCCATTAACTTTGTCATAGCTATATTTTATGCGTTAATATCAACATTTTTTCAAGACAAAATTTTATAAAAAAACTTTTTGATAACCTCAAAAAAACGCTTTGTATTTACACACTTATATCATAATATGTGTTATATTTGTTTGAATAAGGAATAAAAATGTTGCGTAGAATAATTTTGTCATTGGCTCTAATGCCTTTATTTATCGGTCTCTGCGGTTGTGAAAGCTTGCGCGAGCTTTCTCTTCATGACATCACTTCGGGACTTTTAGGTAACAAGGTTTCCGATAGTGAAATTGAACCGGCCATTGCTCAAAGGCAAATAAAAAAACCGACATCAATCGTTGTTTGCCGCTCACATCAATGTGCCCCCGCAAAAATATCAATGACAAGAGAATATGTATTTAACTCTCTTTTACAATTGTTTGACAACAACAATTATCAAAAAATGTTGGTTTGCCAAGCCGATCCTATGTCACACACTTGCATAGAAAACTATATAACACTCCCAATCAAAGTTGGAGTTGTACCGACTCAAGCATACATCGACGCGGTTAAAATAACAGATGTAGTAATCGGCAAAAAAGGTTCTTCCATTGACCTTATCTTAAACTATAATTTAACTTACGGCGGACAGGTTGCCGAATGCACACCGGCAAAATCACTGTTATTTGCCCGCACAATTGACCATGTTCTTATAGAAGACTCAGGATACAATTGCAAAATGACCACCATCGGTCATACTAATGTTAAAACAGTATTTACAATCGATTACATTGATTTGGACTATGGCTACATCGGAGGTTATTATTCCATCGGCTTGTCAGGTCCCGCATATGGCGGAAGCAACGATTATATGATATTGCGTATGCCTCGCAATGCCTATCCTTTAGCCCCGGCACTAAGAGCGCCCAAAAAGAAAACTCAAGCATCACTAATGGGGGCTATACCGACAATAACTAACGGAACAAATACTTCCGCAGAGCAATCTATAAGCCACTCCGGTCAAGTTCAAATATTCCCTATCGAAAAGAAAGCTGAAGAACCGGCCGAAGAAACAAAGGCAAAAACAGAAACAAAAACCGAATAAAAAAACGGCTGTTTTTCAGCCGTTTTTTTCATCTAAGCTCCATACGAAAAATATTTAACAGCCTCATAAATTACTATGCGTTCGACTCTTTCAAATGATAAGCTGGTCTGACCATATACAATTCGTCCTGAAGAATTTGGCAATCTGCCGTTTCTTATCTGATACTCTTTAACATCCCTAAGACTCATAACTACGCCATCAGCAAACTGTACGACCCAACCATAACTATCGTAACCGATATTTACATGTATGGTTTTGCAAGTACTGGTACCTTCAAACTCGGCACTTGCAGATGATTTTCCAAATTCATAAACCTCATCAGCCGAACTTCCGCTATACCATTTCAAATATTTCATATTTTCAGGTGCGACAACACTAAAGGCACCTACATTTACATTGTTTGTATCATCTGAAAAATTATTTGCACCATCATATGCAACCTCTGCTTCAACAGAAGCCACATTCTCAACAACCTTTTGTTCTTCAACCATTGTTTCTTGAGGTTCAACTACGGTATCATCTTCTATATCCGAAAGAGTATCAATAGCTTGAGGAGATTCAATATCTTCAACAATACTAACTTCTTGAGGTTGTATCACATCTTCTGCAAGCGCTTCCATATCCGACGGCAATTCATATTCTTGTGTCAAATATTCTTGTTCAATTGCTTCACCAGAAGTTTCAATCACCGGTGTATCTGCATTCGCATAAAAATCATCATTATTTTCTATATATTGCTCATCGTTTTCACTATTTGTATTATCAAAAAATTTCTCTTCTTGAGCTGTTTCGCTGTTTTCTGCAAAATCTTGTGCAAATTCATTATTCATTTCATCAGCAGTCTCAGGAACTGCTTCAAAATAAGGTTCCTGTCTTGCCTGATCATCAACATATACTTCGCCCTCGCCGATTGCATCAAACGAAAAATCACCGGAAAAATCACCGGTAGTGCTAATCATTGGATCATCCGCAATCTGCTCATTTGGCAAATTTTCTCCATTACCTTCGGCCGTAAACATATCTTTAAATTCATCAGAATTTGCAAAATTCTCAAATTCATCAAAATTAATATCATCAAAATCGACATTATCACTATTTTCAATATCACTCATCGTCTTATCCTTTTTTTACTACAAAGGTAATTCAATAACAACCTGTAATCCGCCCAAACGGCTATCGCCCAAAGAAATCTTACCACCATGTGCCGTAATAATATCTTTTGTAATCGACAGTCCCAACCCTATTCCGCCGGTCTCCTTGTTTCGAGATTCTTCTAAACGATAAAAAGCCTTAAAAGCATCTTCTCTTTTTTCTTTAGGAATACCGGGGCCGTTATCATCAACACAAATCACTATTTTTCTATCATATTTTTTTACGGTCACCTTTATTTTTTTACCATATCGCGAAGCATTTGCCACAACATTTGTAATTGCCCGTTTTAAGGCTTGTTCTTTGGCAACTATTATTTTTTCGTCATCCGAAGTTTCAAATTTAATGTTCTTATTCAATGATCTGGCCACAATTTCACCGACCAACGCATCAACATCAACCTCTATCGATGCTTCGTCACCCTGTCCTTTCACAAAAGAAAGATAACCGTTTAACATCTTTTCCATTTCGTCAATATCAGCCAAAAAATCTTTCTTGTCAGGGTTATTATCCATCATTGTAACCATCAGTTTCAGTCTGGTTAACGGTGTGCGCAAGTCGTGAGAAATTCCGGCCAACATTTGCGTTCTTTCAGCAATTTGTCTGATAATTCTCCTTTTCATTTCAATAAACGCAACACCGGCTTTTCTAACTTCTGACGAACCATAAGGCTTAAAATCATCATCAATTCCCTTACCAAAATTTTCTGCCGTCTGCGCCAGTTCGGCAATTGATCTCACTTGTATTCTTAAAAATAATACCGACACCAAAAATAAAAACACAGATGTTGCCACCATCCAAACTACAAACATAAATATTGAAGAAGAAAATATTTTTTTCTTAGCACACAAAAACTCATAAACACCATTTTCTTTTTCAACCAAAACAATCAAATTATTGCCTTTGCCTTTATCATCAAGCGATATCATCCATTTATTATCAACAAAGACATTTTGCATTGATTCTTTTAAATATCCCACAACCATAGGATTCAACTTCATTCGTCGGCTGAACGAAGATATAGATTTACCCTCATAAAAATTAAATTCAATTCCCATATCGTGCGCAACGGTATTCTTAATCTTGACCGCGGACATACCTTCATTTTTAAGTGAAATGATAACTTTTATGTTCTCTACCAGATTATCGGAAAGTCTTCTGCCCATACGGCTCCAACTACCGTCAAAAAATACCACGACAGACACTATTTGCACCACAATCAGCGGAACAAATATCAACATCATAGTTCGGAAAAACAATGTTCTCGGCAATAATTTTCTTCGCCAAAAATTCAATTTATCTTCCATTTTTTGCGGTAATCTTATATGCATCTTTTATCAATCCTTAATCAGACAACAACATATATCCCTTACCACGCAAAGTTTGCAGATATCGAGGATTTTTTGAATCTTTTTCAATTTTTTTTCTTAAACGGGTTATTTGTACATCAATTGAGCGAGGTGACTGACCTGCGCCCAAAATCTCTGACAATCTTTCTCTGGAAAAAACTTGCCCGCTTTTAGTTCCCAATATCACCAACAAACTCTGTTCTACCGGTGTAATATGAAGCAACTGTCCTTGCTTAGAAACAAGTTCTTTTGTTTGCATATCAAACACAAACATTCCCAAATCAAGTTTTTGATTTTCTTTCTTTTCCTTTGGCGTTCTTCTTAAAATACTACCGATACGAAGCAACAATTCTTTCGGTTCAAAAGGCTTTGATACATAATCATCAGCGCCATGCTCCAAACCGGTTATTCTGTCTTCAACATCACCCATTGCCGTAAGCATAATCACCGGAATAGAATTTTCTACCCTAAGCTTCCTTAAAAATTCAAGTCCGCTTTCTTTGGGCATCATTATATCAACAATCAGCAAATTAAATTTATATTGTTGCATCATGAATCGCGCTTCATCAGCATCTTTTGCAGTTGATACTAAAAAAGAATTTTCACGCAAAAATCTTTGTAACAAATTGCGTAATCTTGTATCATCATCAACAACTAAAATATGCTTAGCATCTTGATCCATAAACAAACTTTCAAAAACTATTTTTTACTTTTAGCTTTGGCAGGTTTCTTTACTTTGGTAGTTTTAGAAGAAGACTTATCGGCTTTTTTTACAGCTGTTTTCTTAGTTTTCTTTTCTTTTGCTTCAACTTTTATTTCTATTTTAGGTAGAGCAATCTTAGGCATAGCCGGCATTTTTGCACATTTTTCGGTTTCGCAAATATAATCCAAACTTTTTTGAAAATATTGATAACCTGTGATAAAAGTGAGTACTCCGGCAATCCAAAGCAAAAATTCACCAATCTCACCCCAATACCAAAATCCTTTCAACAACATCATTGACAATGCGGTCATTTGAAAACCGGTCTTCCACTTTGCAAGTCTGGTAACCGGCATACCTACATTAACTTCACGCAAAAATTCACGCAAACCCGAAACCAAAATTTCGCGACACAGAATTACGATAACCGGTATAAAGCTCAATTTACAAACAACCATGTCAGGTTTTGCCAGCAACACAACCAGTGCTGATGTTACCAACAATTTATCGGCAATCGGGTCCAACAAACGACCAAAAGCCGATGTCTCACCTCTGGCACGAGCCAAATAACCATCGAAATAATCGGTAATTGACGCCACAATAAACAACACTGCAGCAATAAACGCCCACAATGTTGAGGTAATATACACCGACAAAAATATTGCCGGAATTACTACAATTCGGGAAATTGTCAAAATATTCGGAAGATTATACATAATTCATTGTCCTATAATATTGTTATTTTGCCTTTGATATTAAAACATAATTTTTAATTATGGAAGTAGCTATAAATCTTTTCCGCTACTTTTTTACTGATTCCCTCAACTTTTTGCAAATCAGTCAAATTAGCCTGCGCCACATCATCAGCCGAACCGAAATATTTAAGCAAATCACTTTTCCTTTTTTTGCCTATTCCTTCTATCTCATCCAATGACGACTTATACATTGATTTAGCCCTTCTTTTTCTGTGAGTTCCGATGGCAAAACGATGTGCTTCGTCGCGCAAATTTTGCAAATAAAATGCTAAAGGAGAACGATATTCCAGCTCAAAGCTCATCTTGTCTTTCATATGATAAAATTCTTTTCCGGCATTTCGTTCCGGCCCTTTAGAAATCGCAATAATAGCAATTTTTGAAGTGCCATATTTTGCCAACACCTCATGTACCGCATTTAATTGTCCTCTTCCGCCATCAAGCAATATAACATCAGGCCTGTTTTCTTCCGTCATTTTTTCAAATCGGCGCAACAAAACCTCTTTCATCATGGCGAAGTCATCTTGGGTAATATTTTCGTTTTTAATATTAAATGTGCGATAATTTTTCTTATCAAAGCCATCCGGCGTAGCTACTACCATTGCTCCGATTGCATAGCTGCCCTGATTATGTGAGTTATCATAAATTTCGATTCTCTTTGGGATATCAGCAAGTCCGAATTTATCCCTAAACTCTTCCAAATTTGTTTTAACCGAGGCTTCCAATGCTATCTTTCGTCTTATGGCATCGACAGCATTTTTCTTGGCAAATTCACTTAATTTCAGTTTATTACCGCTTTTAGGTGTCACCAACTTACAACCCAACGCATTTTGCCAAAATTCAAAATCTATGTTTTCACTGACAATTATTTCTTTCGGCACCTGATTATTGACATAAAACTCACTCAAAAAAGCCTCTAAAACTTCCGTTTTCTCAGCCTCATCCGTTTGTTTGGGAAAATATACCGCATTACCGCAATTTTGCCCCGAACGGATAAAAAATATCTCTACCGCAAAAATATTGCTCTCTTTGGCAACTCCGATAATATCGGCTGACTTCAATTTATCATATTCCACATTTTGCTTAGACTGAACCGTACTCAACGCTCTGATTCTATCCCGAAATACCAATGCGGTTTCAAAATCTAATTTCTTACTGGCTTCTTCCATTTTGTCGGATAATTCTTTCTGAATAGAAGTATTTTTACCCTCTAAAAACTCTATGGCATCGCGCACTGACTTTTTATAATCTTCTGATGATATTTTATTTACGCAAGGCGCCGAACATCTTTTTATCTGATGCAACAAACAAGGTCTTTGCCGATTCTTAAAAGATGTATCACGGCAAGAGCGCAACATAAAAACTTTTTGCAAGACATCGACCACCGAATTAACCGCCAAAACCGAAGCAAACGGACCGAAATATTTATTTTTGTCTTTCTTTGCCCCTCGATATTTTGACAATCTGGGAAAATCGGCTTCAACATCTATCATCAAATATGGAAAAGTTTTATCATCTTTCAACAATATATTGTATTTTGGAGAATATTTTTTTATAAGCTCATTTTCTACCAACAAAGCTCTGGCTTCATTTTCCACCACCACAAATTCCATTCTATCGATTTGAGCCACCATCTGTTGCAAGCGCTTTGGCAATTTTTCGATATGCGAATAGGCCACTATTCTCTTTTTTATATTTTTAGCCTTTCCCACATACAAAACCTCATCGAATGTACTTATCATTCGATAAACGCCCGCTTCTTGAGGCGCAATTTTAATGTATTTTTTTAAGTTTGCTAAACCCTTTTTCAAATCAAACAAATCGACATCTCCAAATATCAGATTTGATTTTAATTATGAAAAAAATTTTTTCAACCATAAAAAATCCCTTAAGGTTAGGCTTTCAAAAAAAAAGCGAACCTTAAGGGTTGAGGAGCTCAGTTTTTCTTCACTATGAAAAACAACAATCCTACTATTATGGCAACAAACAAAATTGTCATAATTATCGAATCTGTCAATGTCAGTTCCATATTGTAAAAGCTTAAAAAATTAAACATATTGCTATCGCAGTTAATATACACTATTTTAAGGTCCGGTGCAATAAAAAAAATTAAGTCCTTGTTTCATATACAAAACAAGGACTTAACCGTTTATATTATAAGTTTTTATTTTACATTATTTAAAAATTCGACTTTCATTACAGCTAACGAGTTTGCCGAAATTCTGCTTACAGCATCATAAAAATCGCTATAATTTGAGGCTTTATCCAACCATGTAATAAATTTTTCATTTTTTAACATATCTTCATTAAGCGGTTTTTTAGCAATACCGACAGCGCGTTTAATTTCGCCTTTTGTAACAAAATCACTTACTACCGACCAAGCTCTGTCTTCTTCCGAAAAACTTTCTTTTGCTTTGTTGTCACCGTTTTTCTTAATTTTTATAATTTTATTTATCTGATAATAGATTCTCTCTTTCCAATCTTTTGGTTCAAGTTCTTGAGCGACTTTGGTATATTTTTCGGCATAAATATCTGCAAATTCATTTTGCAATTCTTCTTTGGTTGCAATACCTACCGGGGCAATCTTATTTATCAATTCCAATTCTTTGGCAATTTTACCGTTACCTTTTACTATTTCGCTCAAAACCTCGGCTTCGTACAAAAACTCTCCTCCACGCTCAGCCGCATCTTTAACCAACATCGCACTCATCAATGTAAGCGCACTTTTATTGGTAACTTTAGCTAAATCAGAAATTTTACCTTCGGCCTTATCCATTCTCACAACCAAACCCAAAACTGTTTCCATATCAGCTTTTGATTTAATGGTATTGAGGTTAACTTGCTCTATTGCCTCGATTCTCTTATTCATATCTGAAAAATCAGGATTTTCAGCCTTGCCTCTAACCATAGATAAGTCGGCTTGCAAAGATCTAACCTGTTGCATAAGAGCATCAATCTGCGGTTGATATATATCTTCTTTTACTTCGCTTTTAAACAGCATATCTCTTGTTTGTTCCAAAAGCTTAGGATTCTCCCATAACTTGTACCCCAAAACACCGATAGCAACTATCACTATCAAAGAAACTGCCGGTTTTGCATAATTGCGTCTTTTAGCCTTTACCGTAGCCAAACTTTCTTTTTTATCAGAATCTTTTGCCATGAGATTTCCTTTCATTTTGAGTATTAAAACTCTTGTTTTTTTATAGTCTATATAATATAAAAAAAGAAGCAACAATAATTTAATTTATTAAAGAAGAAGAGTTATGATTGTATTAGGTATTGAATCAAGCTGTGATGAAACAGCTGCTGCACTTGTTAATGACAATAAAGAAATTTTATCCTCGGTTGTCTTAACCCAATCCGAACACAAAAATTTCGGTGGCGTAGTTCCTGAAATTGCAGCTCGTTCACACCTTGAACACATTGACGAGATTATTGAAGAAACCTTCAAAAAGGCAAATCTCAAACCCTCGGATATCGACGCTGTTGCCGTTGCCGGAGGCCCCGGTCTTATTGGTGGTGTAACTGTTGGTGTAATGGCCGGCAAAGCATTGTCTTTAGCCCTAAACAAACCGTTTATTGCCATCAATCATTTAGAAGGCCACGCCCTAACCGCTCGCTTAAACTCCGATGTCCAATACCCCTATCTTCTACTCTTAACTTCAGGTGGTCACTGTCAAATACTAATAGTCAACGAAGTCGGCAATTTCAAGAGATTAGGCACAACTATTGATGATGCCGCCGGCGAAGCTTTTGATAAAGTTGCCAAAATGTTAGGTCTCGGATACCCCGGCGGTCCGATTATCGAAAAAATGACCTCTTTAGGTGACGAAAATCGCTTTGTTCTACCGCGTCCGTTATATAACTCGCCTGATTGCAATTTATCATTTTCAGGACTTAAAACAGCTGTTCGAAAAATTATTGAATCTTACGCCGAAGATGGCAAATTAGAACACGCTATTTTACGCAAACAAGATATTGCCGATATCTGCGCTTGTTTTCAAAAAGCCGCCACCGATTGTTTGCTACATAAATTAAAAAAAGCCATTTCAATTTTCAAAGAAAAATGCCCTAACGGTAAACATATCGTGGTTGCCGGCGGTGTAGCTGCCAACATATATCTTCGTAGCAAATTGGAAGAATTGGCCAACGCAAACAATCTTATTTTTGCCGCACCGCCAATCAAATTTTGCACCGATAACGGCGTTATGATTGCATGGGCCGGAGTTGAACGAGCACAAAAAGGTTTGTTTGATGAACTTGACTTCAAACCGCGTCCTCGTTGGCCCTTAGATGAAACAGCCCCAAAAGCGGCCGGTGCCGGTGGAGTAAAAGCATGAGAAAAATTTCTGAAATCTGCCAAATTTTAGATGTATTCAAATCCCTTGACAGCAACCCGAAAAGTGAGCTCGAATTTCATAATGCCTATACTCTTTTAGTAGCCATTGTTCTTTCGGCTCAAAGCACTGACAAAGGCGTCAACAAAGCCACCAAAGAGCTTTTCAAAATTGCCGACACACCGCAAAAAATGCTCGAATTAGGCATTGATAAACTAAAAGAACACATCAAAACAATCGGACTTTATAACAACAAAGCCAAAAATATTATCGCTTTATCTCAAATTTTGGTTGATAAATGCAATGGTGAAATTCCTCACAATCGCGAAATTATCGAATCACTCCCCGGTGTAGGACGCAAAACTGCCAATGTCTTATTCAATGTTTGGTGGAATGAGCCTACTGTTGCCGTCGATACTCATGTCTTGCGCCTTGCCAAAAGATTAGAATTAAGCGATAACAACACTCCTCTCGGTGTTGAAGAAGATTTAAACAAATTACCTGATGAATATAAAAAACACCTAAATCATTGGCTTGTATTGTTTGGTCGTTACACTTGCAAAGCTCAAAAACCAAACTGCGCCGAATGCCCTATCGCAAACTTTTGCCACAGCATTGATAAAAAAATCTAAATTTCAAAATTTCTATTAAAATTTTCATTCAAAACAAATATTTCTCTTCTTTTGTGTAACTCAAAGTTGAATAGATTTTTATTGACTCAATTCCAAAGC
>JAEIGA010017727.1_pt1 | contig 10845 bp, 8 predicted proteins | sample 9270691 | NCBI WGS metagenome assembly JAEIGA01 (sample SAMN17057246, study PRJNA624740) | gut metagenome | biome: biome; isolation source: fecal sample | host: Bos grunniens | place: China: Xizang | collected 2019 | reverse complement strand
TTGCGTTTGGAAAGCGGTTTTTAAGCAGTGTGGATTTGCCAACCTGGCGGGCTCCAAACAGGAACATGCCTTCGTCAAGCCTGTTTTTGATGTCAAAAATTCTCTCGTACATATCTTGTGAAATCTTCAGTTTTGTTGCGGATATTCTTGGAAAATCCGAAATAGCGTTGCGGATATTCTTGGAAAATCCGCAATTCGAATGCAAATTTATAAATAATTACTTATTTGCAAGTCATTATGATGAAGGTTTTACTAAAAATCACTGAGTAAGTATGAGCATGTGACTTTCAAGGGCCTCTTACAAAGGTGTGTGCGGTTCTGTCACGGCAACCAGCTCGACAACGTCCTGATTCTCCTGCACATAGCGCAGATACTTACAGGTTCTGTTACCGAGTCCTATTGCTGCAATTCTGACCTTTGATTCTTTTCAACTCGGATATGAATACTTGTGTCTGGTTTACCTTTACTCAGTGCGTCCGGTGTAGGCTGCGATATCGGATTGGTCGTAGTTCTGCATAAAGAATTTCTCAGCGGCCTTATCCATGTCAGCTTTCCAAGGTTCATATTCCTTTCCTCCAGCACACTGTACGACCCAGAGTCTAAGTTCCTTTTTGTGGTAGTTTACCTGGCAGTTTGTGCCCCATGCTCCGCCATGACCGAACCAACTGTCTTCTGTATCATTCACAGGAGCGTGCAGACCAAGTGAATATCCTCCCAGTTCAGCAGGCCTTGTGCTTACGGCCAGGAGATTCTTTACGGTCTCCTCTTTCAGGATGCGTGCTCCGTTATCTCCGATGCCAAGGTTCATAAGCATCTTGTAGAACTTCAACTGGTCGTTTGCTGTAGTCCAAAGTCCTGCACCGGCAGAGGCAAAGACATGGTCGTCATTGTAAGGACGCTGCTCCCAAGCCATTTCTTCCACCCAGACGGCCGGAGCATTTTCCTTGTATTCGTAAAGTTCAACCTTGTTTCTGATCTGCTTGTCTGTCGGCCAGAACCAAGTGTCCTTCATTCCGAGTGGGTCAAGCACTTCTTTCTTAAGGTACTCTTCCCATCTCATGCCAGTAATGACCTCCACGATGGCAGCCCCTATATCTATACCTGTGTTGGAATATCTGACATCTGTACCGGGTTCAAAACGTAGCATTGTCTCAGCTGCTACGGCTGCAACCTGACGCACACGTGCTCCTCCAGACCATCCGCCACCTCTGACTTCTCTATTCTTGACACTCACCTCAAATGGAAAACCGCCAGTGTGGTTCATCACCATACGCACGGTAAGCACATTCTTTGCTTTGTTGAGCGTAATAGTACTGTCGGTCTTTTCAGTCCTGACCCAAAGGCTCTTGAATTCAGGAAGATATTTTGACACAGGATCGTCCAGTCCAAGTTTTCCTTCTTCAATCAGTTTTGCTATGGTCACGCCACAGAAGCCCTTTGTCTGAGAGCACTGCATGAAAGCACTGTTCATAGTGATCGGGCGCTTGGCATCGATGTCTGCATATCCTATGCAGCATGTTTCCTGGACTCCATTCTTGTAGAGCACGCTGATTGCTCCCGGCAGCTGACCGCTTTCTACATATCCCTGCAATGCTTCCTGTGCATAATTGGTCTGCGAATCCGTAACGTCTGTGTTCACTCCGTAGCACTGAGCAAACAGCACGGCCATTGCCACAAGGGCTAATCCTTTGATGATCTGTTTCATGGTGTGATTACCTCAAGTTTCGCAAGTTATATAATCAAAGATTGGTGCATCTTGCGAAAGTTAATATATCATTATTTTATCCGACAAAGTAACGAATTTGAGATTTATAATACAATTTTTTCTAACTTTACATTCATTAAACTATATAGTATCTGCAATGCGCATTATAAATAAAATATTATTAGGGATATTGTGGCTGCCTCTATTTCTGATCTGCTGCACGAGCGTCAATCCTTTTAATGATGCAGGCAAGACTCCTGTCCATGAAGAAGGCGTGGGCAATGTATCAGGGTCTGTCCTGGATGGGAACAGGATAGAAGTCTGCTCGAAGGTCTCGGGCATGTACGTATTGAAGTATGAAGGCGCTGACGGTCAGGTCTTGCCGGATTATGCCTCGGTCTGTACTCTCACTATGAATGGAGTGTCATACTATGACGATTTCATTGATGTCAACATAGCTCCGGAGATTGCGTGCGCCATAGGAGTTTATGATTATTTCGAGGGTGGCCGTCAGGGAGAAATCGCTTTAGGCAGACTGAAACCGGATTTTACAGAGACTCCGATATATTCTTTTGGTATTCTGTCGGATGTGCACGTCGGGAAAAGCGGCATCGATGCTGAAGCTGACTTTACACGGGCACTGGATTTTTTCAATTCTCATAATGTGGTCATGACTTGTATCTGCGGAGATATTACCGATGATGGTACAGAGACTCAGTTCAGCAAATACAGACAGCTGCAGTCGCAATCGAAGACACCGGTGTATACCACTACCGGTAATCATGACTGCACCAAAAATTCAATAGACCCGGAGATGTGGGCAGAATATACCGGTCAGCCATTGGTGTTTGAAAAGTCTGTGCGGATTAATGATAAGACCGATCATTTTCTGTTTTTAGGTATGTCAGACTGGGATTTCTCGGCAGCTTACCTTGATGAACACATTTCATGGTTGGGTAGCAAACTTGAAGAATATAAGGACGAAAGGTGCTTTGTCATCACACATCTCTTTTTCCCTGACAGGGCCGGAAACCTGAATGACATTTATCCGTCAGGCAACTGGCTTCGTGGGGATCAGTTTGAAAGCCTCAGGAAAATGTGTGACAGGTACCACAATTCGATCTGGTTCAGCGGACACTCGCATTGGGAATGGCAGCTCCAGAAGTATCAGGACAGGGCAAATATCTTTAGGAAATATGACGGCACTGATCCAGCCTCCGGTTGGTGTGTCCATATCCCTGCTTGCGGATGTCCGATAACATCGGACGGTAGCTCCAGAGAAAACAATGGATCCGGGTCAGAGGGTGCGCTGATACATGTGTATGAAGACCATATAGATATCCTCGGTGTGGATCTGAAAGCAGGGAAATTCCTTCCGATTGCTGCTTACAGACTCTAATCTTCCAATTGGAATAATATCTTTCTAGTATTTCTTCAAAGTCTTGTACACTTTTACAAGGTCGGCAGGGGTGCCGTGTTTCCTGGTAACCTCGAACATGAAGACTCCCTTGTAACCAGTCCGTTTCAGATCTTTATAGAAGGTGGTCCAGTCTATGATGCTACTTTCGTGCATCGGAAGCCAATGCTTTTCGTCAACTCCGTCATAGTCAGAGACGTGGATTGTTCTGATTCTGTCGCCGACCTTTTCCATAAAATCCTTGTGGCTGCCAAGAAGAAGATGGTTTGTGTCAAAGCAGACCCCTACGTTTGGAATTCCTTCAGTGAGATAGTCTATTTCCTCAGCAGTTCTTCCCGGGCATGTGCGTGGAAGGTTCTCGATACATAGGACAGCGCCGATCTGCTTTGCTGCAATGGCCAGACGACCGATTGAGTTGCGTGAGCATTTGAGGCGGTCTTTGCGTGTGGCTTCATCCTGAATAGTGTCTGATCCGGGATGAAGCACAAGGCATTTAGGACTGAATACCCCCGAGAGCCTGATCATTTCCTCGAAGAAGCGCAGATTCGCTTCCCGCTTCTTCGGATCGATAATAGAAATATCCATTTTACTGCTGAACGGAAGGTGCACCGACCACACTTTCAGCCCAGCTTCGTTGATGAGTTGCAGAGCTTTGTATGCTCTGATATATACCTCGTTTTCAGGTTTTTTACGCCAAAATCCATTAATGGAGACTTCGATGTATTCGATTCCTGCGGCTTTTATGCTGGCCAGGGACTCTTTGCTGATCTCACCGATGATGCTGACAGACGTTCCGACCTTATTCTTTTGTGCCAAAGCGGTGCTGCAGATCAGCAGGACAGCGATTGCTGTTAGTATACGTTTCATGATGAAATGGTTTTCTTTAATTTTATCAGAACTTTGCCGATATGGTACTGGACTGTCTTAGGGCTGATTCCAAGCTTGTCTGAGATCTCGTTGTATGTCATATCTTCGTCCCGATTCATCTCATAGATGTCTCTCTGCTGTTTCGGCAGCTTTACCATCATTTTGCGGATCTTCTGGAGAAGGTCTCGGGTTATCAGCCTCTTCTCTATATCCTGGTCTACCTGGTTTGTGCTTGTGGTGCCGATGAATCTTGAGTGCACCTTCGCCTTTTTCAGTCTGTTGTACACCATGTTTCTGGTCATGGAGTACAGGTAAGACCTGAATGATGTCACTTGGGAAATCTTTCTTCTTTCCTCCCAGATTTTCAGGAATATGTCATGGACAAGATCTTCCGTATCTGCGTCATTCTTTAAAATGGCATATACAAAAGACTTGACCTGGGGTGCGTATTTGACATACAGGAACTCCATTGCCGCCATGTCGTCTTCCCCAAGCTTCTGGATAAGGAATATGTCCTTGTCTTCTGACATATTATTTGATACCGTATTTCTTAAGGATTTTAAGAAGAGGCTTTTTTATTGATTCTGCCCAGAGTGTGTAGCCGTAGTTGTCCGGATGATTGCCATCGACAGTGGCATTGTGATCTTTAGAGTTTGCCACTGGTCTGATATAATAGACATGCTCATATTTTTTTACTGCTATCCTCATGAGACTGTCAGCAGTGTCGATCACATCCTGCTGAAAGGCGTCTCTCTTGAGGTTGAAGTTTCTTTCTTCCTTGTAGACAGGGGCTGAGAATATGAGTGGCTTGCCCGGATGTGCCCGCTGAAGTCGTTCGATGAAAGGAAACAACCGCTCTTTCATCTGAGCAGGATTAGGATTGGTGAATGCATCCAGAAGGAAGGCGTCTGCCTGTGCAGCGCACAGTACCTCGCAGAAGTAAGGCTGTAGTCTGCTGTTTCCGCTGCATCCCAGACCAAGGAAATGCAGGCCGGTGTTGCGTGAGAGTTGTGCAAGGTAGGTCATTCCGGAGCGTGATGTGCCGGAGCCATGGGTGTAGCTGGATCCGAATGCTGCAATCCTGTGCCTGAACGGCATAGGCAGTGCTTCGATGACCGAACCTTGTTCAGTTCCGATCTTGACAGATTTGAGTTCGCTGAACAGAGGGAGATAAAGAAGGCACTCTTTCATCGAGTTATCCATGTCCTTTATCAGGGTGTAGTTTTTTCCGAGTTCCTTGTCTTTGGCAACACCTGATTCCGCGTATATCCATTTGCCGTCTTTCTTGATGTAAAGGTCATATCCTCTGGCGCTGAATCCGTTGGTGTTGGTTGGGAAGCCCGGTTTTGCATACGATGTCTTTACTGTAATCTTCGTTGAGTTCGTTCGGAATGCGACTGCTATTCCGGCAGATAGTCTGACCTGATCGTTTTCCTTGGCTGTAAAACCCTTGAAGATTGCTGTGTCAACTCTATGATAGGGTACAGGGGTGTTGTCATGAATCTTGCCGACTAATGTCAGGGCTGCTGCTTCGGTATAGACAGTCTTTTTAGAAGGATTGGACCCTTTGCCAGGCATGACAATGCTGGCAAGGAGTCCAATTGTTAATATAAATATTTTTCTCATCTGGTCTGGTATTGTCGTATTTTTCAAATATACGATTATTAGAATATTATTTCAACAAATTAACCAAATATTGACGTAGCTCTTTCCATTTATAGTAAGGACCATCAACGGTTTTAAGGCTACCAATGGTGCTTTCTTTTTCATTGTAGAGGACCTTTACAAGAATGTCGTCTGCCGCATTCTTATAAAAAATCAGCTGCAGGTTGGTGCCCATCGGCATTACCTTGAAATCCGCCCACACTTTGTAGGCCTGGTCGACTGCGTCTGTACGGGCCCCGAATCCGTTGATGTCCAGCAGGGCTGCAAGGGGAGCGATGCCGGTGTCATGACCGAAACGAAGATTAGCTGAAACGCCGTTACCTTCCAGAGCATCATCAGCTTTTTCGATGAAGTCCTTCAGAAGCGGCTTGGCATCCTTAAGTACGCCTTTGCCATGTTTCTTGGAATTTCCGCATTGAGCATAGTTACCTGCGTTGTGGGCCTCCCATAGAATGAAAAGTTCCTCAGGAGTGAATATGTCATCGAGGTTGATTCCTGTGTGTGATGTGCAGTCTGTAATCTGATAAAGCGCATAGATGTTCTTCATGAATTTTACCAGTTTCTTATCATCTGCAATGTCAGAAATACCATCCTTGAATATGCGCTTGGTAAATTCAGTAACATCCAGACCTCCCTGAAGCTGCTTCTTGGCGCTTCCCATATCCTTCTTATTCTCCTCCTGGTACTTATCCCTGCGCAAGAAGTCTTCATCTCCTTCATAGGCGCTTCTGAATATGCGGAGTGACGGGTTCAGTTCCTTGAGACGCTCGTTGTTAGCAGCCATGCTGAGGATGCAGCGTGCTGATTCAGTCGACCGGCAATCAATCATCGCGTTGCCGCTGAATACTTCCGGATAGGCTTGGTACATTCTTTCTGCAATACCCTTGTGTTCCTGCGTTCCGAGTGGAGTCAGACCACCGTCTCTGCCTTTTGCATCGGTTCTCAGATTCTTCACCCTTTTGTATAGCGATTTACCCAGGGATGTGAGCAGGTCTGCATCTTTAGCTTCCTTCAGCAGCTTATATGCGTTAGTATGGTTTGAGCGGCTTGTGTGGTAGCGTGAGCCATGTCTTCCGTAATGGCTGATATATACTGGTGTATATCCTTCCGGTGCCGGGGTCAAGCTTTCTGCTGGAACCGGGTATGATGAATAATGAGCCCTTGTAGATGCAGGGTTGTCAAGGACTTCCTGTTTTGTGGTCTGTGCCAGCATCAAAGAGGTGAACAGGATGCCGGTCAGTATCAATGCAAATCGTTTCATAGTATGATGTTGTTACTTTAATTTATTCTATATTCATTATCTGTCTCTCGTCCATAGCCATCAACCCGGATGCTGCTCTTTGTTATATGAACGACACTGTAGCTGTTATCTTCTCCCTGAACCATTCCTTTCAATGTGATGTTATGGATATTGCCGGTCAGCCTATAGCCGCCTTCATGGTGATGACCGCCGATGACTGCTTTCACGCATGTATATTCGGTGAGCAGGTCGATTACATCTTCGTCGTTCCAAAGGGTGTATTTGTTTCCTGTCGATGGCAAGGCCAGGGGAATGTGAGTCAGGCACACTACATTCTGTGAAAGGGACTGAGCTTCCTTGAGTTCATTTTCCAGCCATTCCATCTGAGCTGAGCCGATTGCTCCATTGTAAGATCTTGCATTCGGAGCCAGGTCGTCTTTCAGTTCCTTGAATATATTTTCTGCCTCCCTGTAGCCTTTGGACTCTAGCGGGTGAGAATACATTGCGATGTCGCTGCTGTCAAGGAAGATAAGTCTGACACCGTTCCGAACAACAGAAAAGTAGCGGTTGCCGATGCCTAGCACCTTTAAGGCTGCGGCCTGCTGCTCTTCAGAATAAGGAGTGATGAAGTCGTGATTGCCAAGGATCTTGTACATTGGCATCGACAGTCTTGCAAGCTCAGTCTGGATGTCTGGATAGTCAGTGTATTCGTTGTCTACCAGATCGCCCAGGGATATGGCCATTCCCACTCCGGCATTGTTGAACGTCTGCACGGCTTCGGCAATCTTTGCCTTTGAGGCAGAGTAATAACGTCCTGCGGAATTTTCCTTGGTGGAGTAATGCGCATCGGTAATGATTCCGAGTTTGATATCATATGTTATTGTTTCTGTCGGATACTTGCTGTTGTCATCCTCGATGACATTCTGCCACTCCGATCCTGATGAGCACATGGTGCATAGTAGAATTAAAGATGTTAGGATTGATAGTCGTCTCATAGTTACCAGTTCATTACCCTTACTTTGTACATATTATATCCTTCCGGTACGGCGATCTTCCGGTCGATTGTGGTGTATGCTATATTCGATGTGTAGAATATGTTTTTTGTAGCCCAGTCATAGCCTGCCGTGTTGTCAGGGTCTGTGGCGTCAGTGTACCAGCAATCTCCGGTGGTGTGATTGTAGTTGACTGATTTGATGCCGATGCTCTCGCTGAAGTGTGGCAGCGGGGTGAATGTACCCTTTGTCAGGTCATACAGAGCAGCCTTTCTGCCGGCCATGAGCAGGGTCGTGGGGTTGACAAGGGTGAGGTCGTGCAGACCTGTCACCCTGCTTGATGTGTTGATAGTCTTCTCCAGAGTCAGAGTTGGAGTGTTTGTGTCGGAGCCGCTGAGGGTGTAGACGTTCAGTGTCGAGCCTCCGATGGCATAGAGTCTTTGGTCGGCCTCGTTCCACACCACTCCGTGAGCGCTTTCGAGAGGAGTGCTGAAGAGCTCCTTATTAGATTCGTTGACGTCAAAAATCTGCACTTTGTCTCCATTTCCAGTCTCGGATGAAGAGCATGCAACTGCAATCTTTCCGCCCGGAAGCATATCTGCCGAGTGGGCGTTTTTAGAAGAGTATGACCACCATAGCAGATCTTTTGTCGCAATGTCCAGAAGCACGGCCCAACTGCGTGAGGAAGTTGCCAGAATCTTGGTGCCTCCGTCAACGACTTTGCAGTCATCAAGTCTGATCATGTCGGCTCCTACTATGCTCTTGACGGAATTTGCATCCCATTCCCATATTATAGAGCTGTCAAAGCCTGTGTCTATGGCTTTTTCTGCATTTATGATGTAGATCATGTTGTCTCCACACACGACAAGGTTTGCAGGGAATCTGGCATTTGCAATGTCTGTTTTCCCACCTTGTTCCAGGACGACATCGTCCTTGTTGTCAATATTGAATGACTTTCCGTCGGAGGTAATGACCTTGATGCTGTAACCGCCTTTTAGTTGTGTCGGTGGCAGATTTATGTAGAACTTCCGGGCCGACTTGCGACAGTCCAGTTCATTGGCAAATTCTACATTGATGTTTTGTGTCAGGGAAGTGAATTCTGCTCTGGAAATGCTATAATCGCCTTTTGACAGCGAAATATGGAAAGTGTGCCAATATGGTTTCAGCTCCAGATCCTTATCAAGGTATGATGATCCGTTGCTTCTGCATGTTCCGATAAACAACATGTTGAAGCTGCCATCCTGGGTCTCGGGCACATCTACCTTGAACGAATCTCCATCAGATGATACCGGAGCGTCTGACGGATAGAATGCCACTATATCGCTATTTGCTGCGTAGCCTTCGAAGTTGAACATAAAGAGTCCCTCTTCACGTCCTTCCATGATAGGGGCAGCAATAGATTTATCGACATTCCCTTCGCTTATGCGAAGCACTGCCACCTCGTCCGATGCTTCCCATTTCTTAGTCGCCAGCACGCCGTTCGCATCGAAGTATTCTCCGAGTGTAATTTCATGGCGTGCGGCAACGGTAGCATCGTCAGATGCTTTCTCGCAACCGAAAAGAACAACCGACATGACCATTGCGGTCAGAAATTTATTTATACTCTGTTTCATATTCAATATTATTCAAATCCCGGGTTCTGCCACAGAATCTCCTGGTTATTTACAATCTCTATCTGGCTGTTAGGAATCGGGAAGAGCAGGTTGTTCTCAGTGATGTTGGCGTAGCTGATCGGCTGTCCTTTGTATTCGACATCAAGCCTGCGGAAATGATCCACAGCGATTCCAAGGCGTACAAGGTCAAACCATCTCTGGCCTTCCAATGCGAACTCTCTGCCTCTTTCTCTTGCCAGTTCCCTGATGAACATGTCCTTGCCGCTTATTGTAGACGATGACAGTTCTTCTAGACCGGCCCTGACGCGGGTGATGTTCATATAGTCGATGGCTTCATCGATCCTATCCTGCATTGCAAGAGCTTCTGCCATCATCAGTATGACATCAGCATAACGCAGGTGAGGAAAGTCGTTTCCGACCTGCTCGATGAATGTCTGGTCGTAGTTGTCATACCATTTGGTCAGAACGTATCTCTTGTCGCTGTAGGCATCTGCCTGCTCCAGCTGTTTCCAATCACGGATAAGCGGCAGACGATTGTCATCTGGCTCATAAAGGTCGCGCAGGTTCTGTGTAGGGTTTGTCCTGTCTTTTGCTTCACTTGTAGAATCCCACCAGAATCCATGTCCGTTGTCATTTGTCTTGTTGTAGTAGAGGGCGAAGATGATTTCCTTGTTCATTTTGTTCTCTACTTTGAAAACATCTCCTGTTGTCGGCATCAGGCCATAAAACGGATCTTTCATAGCGTCTGATAGCACTATCTCGGCTTCGGCGTATTTGCCGAAGGTCAGGTAGACCTTGCCAAGGAGAGCCTGAGCTGCGATCTTCGTTACCCTGGCCACCTCCGGACCTCTCGAGAGAGGAAGATTATCGATGCAGAAAAGCAGGTCGGTTTCCAGCCTTGAGAGCATCTGGGCACCGGTGCAGCGAGGTACTGACAGCGCCTCTTCCGGGCTCACCACAACAGTTGTCAATGGTACACCGCCGAAGCATCTGTAAAGGTTGAAGTAGAACCATGATCTGATGAACGTAGCTTCTGCCTTATATTGTGCAAGTTTAGGAAAATCCTTTCCGACCATGTGGTTCAACGCGTCATTGCAGCGATATATTCCGCTGTACCATGCGTTCCAAATGTCGCTCATGATGGCACAACTGGAGTTCTCCACAAAGTGATCGAAGTCCCACTGGTTCTGATTCGAGGTTGCCATGGCCACCTGGATGCATTCGTCACTTCTGTATGCAAGAGATGTCAGGTGGAAAGACATATTGCTTTTGAGTCTGGCGTAGCAGCCTCTAACAGCTTGATTGAAGTCCTCTTCCGTCTGGTAGAAGTTGACTTCAGTAACACT
>JAEIGA010017726.1_pt1 | contig 10845 bp, 7 predicted proteins | sample 9270691 | NCBI WGS metagenome assembly JAEIGA01 (sample SAMN17057246, study PRJNA624740) | gut metagenome | biome: biome; isolation source: fecal sample | host: Bos grunniens | place: China: Xizang | collected 2019 | reverse complement strand
ATCCTTCTTATTGCTGTTGCACTCAAGTTCCTCAAGCCGGTTGAACATGAGCGACAGATGTGCATAAAGCGACGTATTCTGTACCACAATATTCTCCGGCACACGTATTCTCAAAGGGGTAAAGTTCCATATAGCCTTTATGCCCCAGACCACCATTTTGTCAGCGACCTCCTGCGCACGGTCTATAGGAACCGTCAGCACACCAATCTTGACATTATAGCGGCGCATCTTCGCTTCCAGTTCGTTTATATGATATACCGGAATGCCGGCAATATTATGCCCCACGACTTTCGGGCTAGTATCAAAAGCCGCGACCACCTCAAGGCCGAACTGTTTCAAGCCCGAATCGTTCAGCAATGCGCTGCCAAGACGGCCGGCGCCGAAAAGAAAAGCCTTATGCATACGTGTAAATCCGAGAAAATCCTCAAGCACTTCGAGCAGATTGTCTATATCATACCCAACGCGGGTACGACCTACGATATTCACGCACGACAGGTCTTTTGCTATCTGCGAGGCAACTATATTGGTCTCTTTCGAAAGCCCTGTTGACGAAACATACTGCTCGCCCCTCTGCTTGAGCAGACGGCACACCGAAAGATACCATGGCAAACGACGCAGGGTAGGTTCGGGAACTTTGTCAATTCTTGTTGTTTGGGCCATTATAAGACGCGTGTGTGCTTTATATAACGTAGCAAAAATAAGGTTATTTTATGAGAGGATAAAATTTGTAATCAAAAAGTTGTATCTTAGCAACCGATTACTCACACTGCAGAAAGAAAGAACAATGAAGAACAACGACTGGAAAGACAGACTCAATATTGTATATTCCACAAACCCGGACTTTGCATATACCACCGATGAAAAGGAGGAAAACGAGACATTGCCGAAGCAACAGCAGAAGCTTCGAGTAAGCATCGAAAAGAACCACAGGGGCGGAAAAACAGTTACCATAGTAAGAAATTTCGTAGGCACCGAAAACGACATGAAGGAATTGGGAAAACTGCTTAAGACAAAATGCGGAGTCGGCGGAAGCGTCAAGGAGGGAGAAGTTCTCGTACAGGGCGATTTCAAGGAGAAAGTCATTGAACTGCTGAAAAAAGAAGGATACACACAAACAAAATAGCCGCACAAAAGAAGAAACGCGAACTATTTTTGTATATTCGCATTATAATTCGGAATAATCGACACAAGAATCATTAGTAACTTAATTTATAAAACCCAAAACAGTTTAAAACCATGGTAAACAAATCAAAACTGTTGCTTGCAGCCGAGCTGCTCAAAATCAAGGCCGTAAAGTTACAGCCCGAACAGCCATTCACATGGGCATCGGGTTGGAAGTCTCCATTCTATTGCGACAACCGCAAGACATTGTCATTCCCAAGTTTGCGTACAAGAGTAAAGCTGGGGCTTGCCAACCTCATCCTTGAGGAGTTCCCGGAAGCTGACACTGTTGCAGGAGTCGCTACAGGCGCCATCGCTCAAGGTGCACTTGTTGCCGAAGAGCTTGCAAAGCCATTCGTATATGTACGTTCATCGGCAAAGGACCACGGATTGGGCAACCTCATCGAAGGTGACGTTCAGCCCGGTGCAAAGGTCGTTGTTGTAGAGGACCTTGTTTCCACAGGACTCAGCAGCCTCCGTGCCGTTGATGCGCTCCGCGCAGCAGGCGTTGAGGTCGTCGGCATGGTAGCTTCATTCACATACGGCTTCAATGTTGCAGCCGAGGCGTTTGAGAAGGCAGGCGTCAAGCTCATCACCCTCACCGACTATGAGGCTGTACTCGAAGCTGCAAAGGAGACCGGTTACATAACAGAAGAGGTTATGCCTACACTCAAGGAGTGGCGTGCCAACCCTTCGGAGTGGAGAAACGACTTGAAGTGACAAGATGAGCCAGTACGAAAGCAGCGTAAAGAACATACCCTATCCGCAGGAGAGGGTATATGCGAAGCTTGAAGACCTGAGCAACCTTGAAGCACTCAAGGAGAAGCTTCCTGAGGACAAGGTAAAGGATTTCAGCTGCAGCCGTGACGAGGCTACGGTAAATGTACCCTCTTTCGGCAACCTCACCATTAGGGTCGTAGAGCGCGAAGCTCCTAAATGCGTAAAGCTGGAAGCCGTAAACTCACCGCTTCCTTTGACTCTTTGGATACAGGTTATCCCCGACGGCGAAGAGGCGTCAAAGATGCGTGTTGTAGCCAAGGCGGAGATAAACTTCATGCTACGCGCCATGATTGAAAAGCCCTTGAAAGAGGGACTTGAAAAGATTGCCGAGACACTCTCCCTTGTGGCTTACTGAGGCAATCCGCAAGAGAATAACGACACTGATGCGTGGATGGTGACAGAGTGCACTGTCCACGCAAACAATAATAGACGATATGGCAAAGAAACTTTGGGAAAAGAGCACAACAGTAAACCCTGAAATAGAAAGGTTCACGATAGGTAAGGACAGGGAGCTTGACCTGCTGCTGGCACGTTACGACATACTTGGCAGCATAGCGCACAGCACAATGCTCCGGAGTATTGGCATGCTCACAAAAGAAGAGATGGAGAGCCTTCATAATGAACTTCGTTCAATATATGAGGAGGCAGAGCACGGAAACTTCGTTATTGAAGAGGGTGTCGAAGATGTGCATTCACAGGTAGAGCTGATGCTGACACGCAAATTGGGCGATACCGGCAAGAAGATTCATAGCGGACGCTCACGCAACGACCAGGTGCTTGTTGACCTGAAGCTTTTCACACGTAACGGGCTACAGGAGATTTGCGAAGGCGTAATGACGCTGTTCGGTTCTCTTATAGAGCAAAGCGAGAAGCACAAGGATGTGTTGATGCCCGGATATACACACCTGCAAGTGGCAATGCCCTCCTCGTTCGGGCTTTGGTTCGGAGCGTATGCCGAAAGCCTTGCCGACGACATGCTATTTCTAAAGGCAGCCTATAGCATGTGTAACCGCAACCCATTAGGATCGGCTGCCGGCTACGGCTCATCGTTCCCGTTGAACCGTACGATGACAACAGAGCTGCTTGGTTTCGACAGCATGAATTACAATGTGGTTTATGCACAGATGGGACGCGGGAAATGCGAAAGGAACGTAGCATACGCACTTGCATCCGTCGCCGGCACTTTAGCTAAGCTCGCATTCGACGCATGCATGTTCAACTCCCAGAACTTCGGTTTCATCAAGCTGCCGGCTGAGTGCACTACGGGCAGCAGTATCATGCCGCACAAGAAGAACCCCGATGTATTCGAACTGCTTCGCGCAAAATGCAACCGTTTGCAAGCCTTGCCTACCGATATCATACTCATCATGAACAACCTGCCGAGCGGATATTTCCGCGACTTGCAGATTATAAAAGAACTCTTCCTGCCTGCATTCTCCGAGTTGAAAGAGTGCATAGAGATGGCGACATACATTGTTCAGCGCATCGAAGCCAACCGCAACATACTGAGCGACAAACGTTATGATGCCATGTTCAGTGTCGAGGAGGTCAACCGCCTTGCATCGGAAGGAATGCCTTTCCGCGATGCATACAAGAAGGTAGGCCTTGATATCGAGGCCGGCAACTTTGCACCGGACAAGAATATAAGGCACACCCACGAAGGAAGCATAGGTAATCTTTGCAACGAGAAGATTTCAGAGTTGATGCATGAGACATTCTGCTCAATGGATTTCGAAAAGGCAAGAAATGCCGAAAGGACCCTATTGAATAGATAACGAATTAGAAAGATGCACAAGTTCCTGCGCAACTGGTCATTGCCTATAGCCATGATTGGCGGAGTCGTTGCCTATTTCCTCTACAGGGCATTGCCTTTAACCGAAGACACCAATAATCTTGCCTCTTCGGCAGTATCAGTCGTTCAGCCGATGTTCATTTTCGCCATGCTCTTTGTTGCCTTCTGCAAGGTGCGCGTCAGTGAACTCAAACCCTCACGGTGGCATCTGTGGCTGTTGGCATTCCAGTTGCTTCCGTTCATAACGCTTTCACTGTCGATAACATTCATCAGCGACATGCCGCATAGCATACAGATTCTTGTTGAGACCGCCATGCTCTGTCTCCTATGCCCTACGGCCACGGCTGCATCGGTAATAACGGCAAGGCTTGGCGGAAATTCGGCTTCACTCATATCATATACAATACAGATAAATCTCGCTGTAGCACTCCTGGCACCGCTGCTGCTTGCTTTCTCACACCCGGTCGAGGGAATGTCGCTAAGCGGTTCATTTCTTGTCATAACAGCTAAAGTCTTTCCATTGCTGCTTTGTCCCTTGCTATGCTCAGAACTGGTGCGCAGGATTGTCCCCGGATTCCACTGCTGGCTGGCCACAAAGGGACGCAACATTCCATTCTACCTATGGCTGGTATCACTAGCCCTTGCCATTGCCATGTCAACAAGAGCCATAGTACATGCACGTCTCTCACTGCTTGTAATGGCAGGTATAGCAGCTGTCTCGCTTGCCTGCTGCCTATTGCAATTCTACATCGGACGCCGTATAGGAGCACGCTACAGCGACACCGTTACCGGCGGCCAGGCAATGGGCCAGAAGAACACAGTCTTTGCAATATGGTTCGCCTATACATTCCTTACACCTGTCACGGCCATTGCCGGAGGCTTCTACTCGCTGTGGCACAACCTTGTAAACACAAGACAGTTATACAAGAAGAATCACGAAAAACTGTAATTTGACGAGACGAGATAAAGAGGCCGTTCTACAACCACTTTACCCTTGGAGCAGTTGAGCAATCTCTTTATCAGGCGTCATTTGTCACCCGGCATAGGACATATATTATAATCACGCCAGTTGAGATTCCTTTTATAAACATCAACAGCCTCTACCGGAACATATACCGTTACATTCTTAGTATTGAAGATTGCTGTTATTCGGGGAGGAACCATTGCACAGCAATAAAAACTCTCCAGACTATCGCATTCATAGAATGCATAGTCACCTATTTCTGTCACCTGCGCAGGTATCGTAATCTCTGCCAGTGCACGGCAATTATAGAAGACACCCCGTTCAAGGACTTTAAGGCTCTGTGGCAAGCTTACCTCCTTCAAGGCAGTACACGACACAAACGCATCGCGACAGATACGTTCCACGCCCTCGGGTATAATGAGACCCTCCACAGAACAGTCTGCAACAAAGGCGCTTGAGCATATCTCCTTTACCACCGGCAATGAGATTCTCTTTACATTTTCCATTCTGATGAACGCACCCGTAAAGTTCTTTACAGTGCCTGGAATGTTCAGTGCCACAATATTATCACAGCGATGGAATGCCCCATGTCCAACCGTCTCAATACCCTCAGGAATATCCACCGACAGGATTCCGCTTCTGTTGAATGCCGAATCCTTTATCGCAACAGTCCTATACACCCTGTTGCCAATGGTTACCTCCTGTTCAATATAGACATTGTAATCCAATCCCGTTCCACCAGCTACAGCACAAGTCAAATTCTCTTGTGACAGTACCATGTATTCTACGCCATGAAGTATTGTAGACATCTCGACCGGCTGCAGCACAGTAGCACAAACAACAGCCACAAGCGTACAGAAGAGAGCGACAACAGCAACAGGCATCCACTTGCCAGTGCTTTTTAAAGCCCGTATTGCCTCACCACAGTCGGCAAAACGCTGTTTCTTGCTCTTGCTCAAGCAACGTTGCATGAAATTGTTGATATGCCTTGTGAATTTTGCTCCAGAGTGTTTTTGGATGTAATGCAACAGCAAGCCTACAGAATAGATGTCGCTTTGTGCATCAATCTCATTCCAGCGCTTATGCTCAACTTCGGGAGCCCGAAAACCGACGGTGCAACCCATTGTAGTGTGGTAGGTCGCATTGGCACAGAAGCCCAGATCGGTAATCTTTACATTGTTGCCAAACCTTGTGAGCATTATATTCTTGGGGGTTATATCAAGATAAAGGATATCCTTACTGTGCAACTCGCCCAATCCTTCCAACAACTGCAACAGCAGTTTGCGTATATTCTTTTCGTTGCAGAAATATTGCGGATTACTCTTCAAACGGCTCTCAATATTCTCTCCAAGCACATACTCCATAAGTATATACAGACCACCGTTCTCTTTGTTTATGCTTGTGTACTGCGGTATATATGGACTATTCAGAGAACTGCCAACCTCGAACTCCTTTTCGAAGATGCTATGCATTTTGGGATCGCCGGCATACTGTGCCCGCAGCCTCTTCATGAAGTAACTTTTCCCTTTTATCTTCACGACAAAAGCCTCGGATGTTCCACCCTGCGTTTCAAGTTGCTCTATGCTTTCGAAGTCAATATGTTCATCCAAAAAGCCCGAGTTGCTCATTCCTTATCTGCAAAACTGGTTACAATTCTATACCTCACACCCGTCTTTTGACCACACACATAGCGACACGGAGCACCACCATCATGTATAAGACGGTTAAGATAGAGTGGCTCACCCTGTGTAATGATATCGGCCTGGAAAGTGTCGTCCTTGCTCAATTTACTCTTATGGCTCTCTACTATGGAGAACATCCCACAGCCCAGGTACTCGGCAACAACATAATGGCCCGGTTCCCATGCAATGTGTAGTCGGCAGCCCTTTTTCAAAGTATTAGAAACAAGATAATCCCCATTAACAAAACCGCTATCGACATTGCCTCCACAGGTATGGTTCTTCACAAAATTCTCGTAACTGCTATACCCTATGTAACGTACCAGAGCATCGAGCGTGTAACGTCGTGGCTGCACATTGTACTTACCGCCAGCAAGCTCACCCCAAAAGCGACGCAATGTAATGGGACTCAAATAAGCACCAGTCCTGTCCAGTATGTGCGCACTCAGATATTCGAAATCGCGTTTTACCGCAATTCTACGCATTACCAACTTCTCGATATCGGCTTTTATGATATCATAAAAAATATTCTCTTCGTTACCTGCCATGTTACAAAAGTATAAAATTCACATCATAACGCACCGTAAAAACAACACAAAAAGCACCACCTTTTGCAAATGAACCGGAATGAAACCGGATTGCTCGTTTTAATGCTCTTATTTTGCAAAATATTAATATTATACATTATAATACCCATAGTGTGAAAATGGTTTCGGGCTCCACCAAGGGCCTGCCCCATGCACAGGACAAGCTCCCCGCAACAAAATTTAAACCAAAAATCAATAAAGCCAATTACAATGAAACATTCGAGACACCTGTTCACGTTATTGTTGTTGCTATGCACGACAGTTGCCACAGCCCACGACTTCGAGGTCGATGGTATTTATTACAACATAATCAGTAGTTCAAACAAAACTGTTGAGGTTACCTATAAAGGTACATCTTGTACTCAGTATTCAGAAGAATATACCGGTAGTGTGGTCATTCCTTCATCGGTTACTTATAATGGCACAACCTATACTGTTGAATGGATCGGCGAGAAAGCGTTCTACTCATGCGATATTACCAGCCTGACAATTCCCAATAGCGTGAAACGTATTAACGAACAGGCACTTAGTAGTTGTACTAGACTGACAGATTTGTATATTGAGGACGGTTCGACCACTTTGACACTATGTGACAACTACTCTAAGGAATATGGAACAGGAGAGGGGTTATTCAGTGACACCAAGTTAAAGAATGTGTACATTGGTCGAAGCCTGATTTATTGGACAGATTCCTGGAATGGGTATTCCCCATTCTATAATCTGACAACATTGGAAAATGTAGAACTTGCCAAAGGCGTGAATATCGACATGTACCTGTTCATGGGCTGTACAAAGCTAAAGAGTATTACCATACCCGAAAAGACAACAACCATTGGTAAACGGGCATTTTACGGATGCAAAGGACTTACCGACATCATTATCGGCAAAGATGTGACAAGCATTGGGGAGGAAGCATTCTACAATTGTTCAAACCTTAATGTCGTAAATAACAGCTCCTCGCTAGAAATCACTGCCAGAAGCAGCGACAACGGATATATTGCATACTATGCAGGTACTGTCTGGAACAACATATCAAAGATTGAAGACTATCTTTTCACGGTACAAGACAACGCCTGTTACTTGACAAAGTACACAGGAAACGACACCGCAATAACACTACCAGGCAACTATAATGGACAGAGCTATCAAATCGCGACAAAGGCATTCAAGGACTGCAAAAGCCTACAACAGGTAACAATTCCAAACGGTGTAACAGGCATAGCAAGCAATGCTTTTGAAAACTGCGCTGAACTCACAAGAATAGCAATAGGGAAAGACATTACCTCTATCGGTGAATATGCTTTCTTGAATTGTGACAGCATTAAAGAGGTCCACATCAACGATATTTCGGCATGGTGCAATACAAGTTTTGCAAATTTATATTCAAATCCATTGTATTATGCACAAAACCTTTACTTTAATGGTGTAAAAGTTACAAACCTTGCCCTACCAGATGGCACGACAAGGATTGAATCCTATGCATTCATAAATTGCCACGACCTCGTAGTTGTTACAATCCCCAACTCTGTTACATTTATTGGAGGTATGGCTTTTTATAAATGTAACAACCTTATAAGCGTTACAATCGGCAGTGGCGTATTGAACATTCTCGAGAATGCATTCCCCAGCACAGTCAAAAAGATTATATTTATGGGTAACACCCCACCAAGAAAAAACGATGATACCATATACAAACCGAGTGCCAGCATCATTTATGTCTCAAACAGTGAAACATATGGCTACGGGAAACAGTATGTACGTCTTAGTTCTATATTCGAGGTTAATGGTGTCAGATATGTTCCATTGAACACAAAAGAGTGTGACGTAATCGATTCGCGTTACGACGATTCAGCCACAAATATTTCTGTAGACAGCATTGTTGTGTATGGTAATAGAACAATGACTGTAAAGAATATCAACGATTACTCTTTCTACGGAAACCAATACATCAAGCAGACATATGTCAACAACGATGGTTATGTCGGTAGTTATGCGTTCTGGAACTGTGACAGCATATCCGGTTCTGTAACTGTCAAGAACAATGGATACATTGGCAGTTACGCCTTCTATGATTGCGATAGTATCGTAAGCTTGAATGTCGCAAACAGTGGCGATATTGCAACAATGGCATTTAGCCGTTGCGATAACCTGGCAACTGCAACCATTGAAAATGATGGTTGGATCGGTGAGTCGGCATTTCAGAATTCATTTACACAATGCGGTGACAATTCAACGCTTGATGTAAGAAGTAATGGAGAAATAAAAACAAATGCTTTCAGAAATTGTACAAACCTTATAAGCGCAAATATTGCCAACGACGGAAACATCGGAGCCAGCGCATTCTATGGCTGTACAGGACTGACAACCGCAACCATTGAAAATGATGGCTGGGTTGGTGAGTCGGCATTTGAGAATTCGTTTACACGATGCGGTGACAATTCAACGCTTGATGTAAGAAGTAATGGAGAAATAAAAACAAATGCTTTCAAAAATTGTACAAACCTTATAACCGCAACCATTGAAAACAATGGCCATATAGGTGTGTCGGCATTTGAAAATTCATTCGCCCAGTGCGGTAATGATTCAAAGGTCGATATTTTAATTCCAAGCTATATTGATGATTCTGCTTTTAAAGGTTGTACCGGACTTATAACTGCCAATCTCTTCAACAACGGCAATATTGGTGACAATGCATTCCAAAATTGTACCAGCCTTGCCAACCTGACACTTGGCGAAAGTGTAGATTCATTGGGTAATTTTGCTTTTGACAATTGTGTTTCAATGAAAGAATTCTCTATTCCGAATCACATTCCTTCAATAGGTGAATATTGTTTTAGAAACTGTACCGGACTTAAAAAGATGGTAATCGGTACCGGGATAAAGGTATTGCAAAGAGGAACATTCAAACATTGTACATCACTGACCGATATGAGCATTGGTGTAAATGTAAAGAGCATTAAAAACAGTGTGTTCAACGATTGTTCTTCACTACCCGCAATTCACATTCCACAAGCAACGAAGAGTGTTACGGATAGTGTGTTCTATGACTGTACACAGCTCTCTCTAGTTGTGTTTGAGAACCGTCCCGATTCTATCGTGCTTGGTAGCAACGGCAGCGACCCTATGTTTAGCAGTTGTCATCTCGACTCGGTTTACATTGGTGGAAGATTGATATATACATCTACATCACACAAAGGTTATTCACCTTTCTATGGTAATGAATATCTACGCAGTGTGACATACAACGATAAGGAGACTGAAATCTATGACAAAGAGTATATGAACTGCTCAAACTTGCAGAACGTAAGACTCAGTAACAATACGAGAAAAATCGGTTTGTCAGCATTCAGCAATTGTACTGCTCTACCACGTATTACAACACCGAATTCCGTGACTAAGATGGGGGGATACGCATTTGCTGGCTGTAGCTCATTAAAACAAGCGATAATCGGTGAAAAAACAGACGCCATTAACGAAAATACCTTTGCCGATTGTGTATCACTTATCGAGGTGAAACTCGGAGCAAGCATTGGTGCTGTTGCCCGCCGAGCATTCCTCAACTGTTCGGCTCTGCCTGAGATAACAATTCCTCGTACAACAGCAAGCATCGCCGACTCGGTGTTCTTCAACTGTCAGAGCCTTGCCCGCTTCTATGCCGAGGACGGCGACAAGACTCTTATATTGGGTAAGAATGCAAAAAATGCAGATAGTGGAAAAATTGGAGACAACTGTCCACTGTTCATAGACTGCCAGCTCGACTCGGTTTACCTGGGCCGAAACCTTTCCTACAATCAGACACAGGAATTCGGTTATTCTCCATTCTATTTCAACAAGACATTACGTGCTGTAGTTATCGGAGACAAGGTGAAGTCTGTGTTCCCT
>JAEIGA010017725.1_pt1 | contig 10845 bp, 8 predicted proteins | sample 9270691 | NCBI WGS metagenome assembly JAEIGA01 (sample SAMN17057246, study PRJNA624740) | gut metagenome | biome: biome; isolation source: fecal sample | host: Bos grunniens | place: China: Xizang | collected 2019 | reverse complement strand
GGATTTGGAGTATGCCACAGCATGGAGTTATGGCAAGGCCGAGAGTTTCAACCTTTTTGTCCCGAACTTTATGGGTGGAGCTTCAGGCGAAGCATTCTCTGAAGATGGCAAGGTTGCCGAGGCACTTGGTGCTTATGGTTTGGAGCAGATGGCACAATATATTCCGCGTTATCGTGGTGAGCAGCCATATACAGCCGGCCCGACATACCTGGGTGCTGCGGCAATATTCCTCGCCATGCTCGGATTATTCCTTCTGCCGGCACGCCACAAATGGTGGATTCTGGCTGCTACGATAATCACCATGCTGATGTCGTGGGGCAACAACCTGATGTGGCTCACCGAGCTATTGTTCAAGACATTGCCGATGTACAACAAATTCCGCACACTCTCAATGGCACTTGTCGTTGTACAGTGGACCGTACCTCTGCTTGCAGCCCTTGCCGTAGCAAAAGTGGTGAGCGAAAAGAAGGATTCCGCAGACTTGCGTAAAGCTTTGGCCTGGGCAACGGGAATCACTTGCGGAGTATTGATGATTATGATTATCGGAGGACGCGCACTCGGTGATTTCGGCATGCAGCAGAGCGGCTCAATGCTGGAGGGCGAGTTCCACACCATGCTCAAGCAACAAAACGCCGAGCAATATATCCGTCAGGGTCTGCACGAGCAGATGGCATGGGATGCTGCCTCGGCAATAGCTGAAGAGCGCGCCGAGGTGATGCGTCAGGATGCGTGGCGCTCACTGCTGTTTGTATTGCTGGCAGCCGGAGCAGTATGGCTCTACTCGCGCCGCAAGGTGATAACCCGCACACCTGTGCTGTGTGTGGTTTTAGCCGTAATTGTAGGTGCCGACCTAATTGATGTCGATATGCGTTACCTGAGCTACAAGGATTTTGTTGCCAAGCGCTCGGCACAAATACTCCCGACAGAGGCCGACCGTCTGATTATGCAGGACAAGGACGACGATTATAGGGTGTTGAATCTCACGGTATCGCCTTTTAACGATGCTACAACATCGTATTTCCACCGTTCGGTAGGTGGTTATCATGGCGCAAAACTCTCGCGATATCAAGATATTATCGACCACTATCTCGGCAAGATGGATGAAGGGGTTTTGGATATGCTCAATGTGCGTTATGTGATAACCTCGAAGAAGGCCGAGGGCGTCATCACCCGCCCAACGGCAAATGGCGCTGCATGGTTTGTGAAATATGTCTTGCCCACAACATCAGCCCAAGAGGAGATTTCGCTATTGGGCGAGATTGACACCAAACAGGAGGCTGTGATAGGCGATATTACTCTCGACAACTACCACTTCGCCGACGGCGAGATAGCGCTAACGGAGTATCGTCCCAACTTCTTGCGTTATGACTATTCGGCCGAGGGCAACGGATTTGTTGTCTTCTCGGAGATTTTCACCCAGACAGGCTGGCGTGCCTATATCGATGGTGAGGAGGTCGCTCCGATTCGTGCCGACTATATCCTGCGAGCCCTGGAGGTGCCTGCCGGAGAGCATACCATCGAGTGGCATTACCGAGCACCGAAATGGACTCTGATAGAGGGCATCACGCTCTTCTTCTCGATAATTGTATTGGTGGCAACACTTCTAACTCTGATATATTTCGTACGCAATGAAAGACGACAAAAGATTAAAGCGTAAAGTAAAGCGCTCATATATAGTTTCGACGATAAGCATCTCGCTGGTGCTTTTTCTGCTCGGCTCGGTGGGTTATCTGCTAACCTCAGCCCTCGGCACAGCACATACCTTGCGCCAGAGCATCACACTCTCGGTTGAGCTGGACAATAAACTCAGCGACACACGCAAAGCGGCACTGGAGAGCGAAATTGCAGCCCTGGAGGGGGTTTCGAAGGTAACATACGCCGACCGTAAATCAAAGCTCGACGACGCCGAGTTCCGCCGTATGTTTGCTGCCGAAATAGAGGAGATTCTGGAGGAGAACCCCCTGCGCAACAGCTTTGAAGTCGCCGTAATGTCGGCCGACAGAGAGGTTATGGATGCGCTGGTAGATAAGCTCTCGGCAATGGAGGGCGTGGTTTATGTGGCATATCCGGCAGCAACGATAGAGAGGCTTCATTCGGTAATAACAAAAATCACAATTGTCCTGATAGCCTTCGGTGGTGCACTGCTGTTCATATCGCTGATTCTGCTGAACAACACCATTCGCCTGGCGATATATTCGCGTCGCTATCTTATCAACACCTTCAAACTGGTGGGGGCTACAAAATGGTACATCATGCGCCCACTGTTGGGCACGGCAGCAAAGCAGGGTTTTTGGGCCGGATTATGTGCCAGCCTGCTGTTTGGCGGCTCTCTATATGCCCTGAGCGGTGCTATGCCGGAGATTGTATCAATGTCGGAGTTGATGAAAATAGGAATCATCGTCGGAGGAATGATTCTCATGGGTTTGGTTATTTCGCTTCTGTTTACGACCTTTGCGGTCAATAAATTTGTAAACATGAAGTCCAACAAGATTTATTTGTATTAGTCATTCAGCAAAATCAGTCAATAAAATAAGATGAAGAAGATATTTGAAACATTACGCTCTCGATTTGCTGCGGCGCAAGACCAGCACGATGCCGAGATGCCCCTGACAATAAAGAACTACATCCTGCTCGCAGTGGGTTTGGTGGTGATAATTCTGGGTATGGCTTTGATGTGTGGCGGCGGAAGCGACAATCCCGAAGTGTTTAATTATGAGATGTTTTCGTGGCGACGCATAACCCTCGCCCCGATTCTTATCGTCGGAGGCTTCGTATTCGAGATTTATGCCTTGATGAAGCGTTTTTAACCCTATAAAGTTACGAAATGTCGATAATTGAAGCCATAATACTCGGTATAGTGCAAGGCCTTACCGAGTTTTTGCCCGTATCGAGCAGTGGTCATCTGCAATTGGCCAAGGCTCTGATGGGCGTAGAGATTGAAGAAAACCTACTCTTCGACATAACCTTGCATGCGGCAACGGTTTTAAGCACCATTGTCGTATTGTGGCCCGAAATCAAGCGTTTGATATGCGGCGTTTTCTCGCGCCACTTCAACCAAGAGCATGCTTATATAATAAAACTCATAATATCGATGATTCCTATCGCGATTGTGGGTTTTGCACTTAAAGATTACCTCGACGCAATGCTCTCGTCGCCACATATCATGACCATAGTGGGAGCAATGCTACTGCTTACCGCCCTGTTGCTTGCTTTTGCTTATTACGCACGCCCACGCCAAAAAGAGAATATTTCGTATCGCGATGCCTTCATCATCGGTCTGGCGCAAGCCATTGCTACCATGCCGGGATTATCGCGTTCGGGCTCAACCATAGCAACGGGAATATTACTCGGAAACAACAAAGCGGCTGTAGCGCAGTTTTCGTTCCTGATGGTTTTGGCTCCGATTTTAGGCGAGATGTTTCTGAATATCGTAAAGGGAGATGTTATATTTTCATCTATCGGCATCTTGCCGTTGGCTTGTGGCTTTGCAGCAGCATTCATAGTAGGCTGTCTGGCTTGCAGATTTATGCTGGGCATCGTGCGTCGCGGAAAACTGATATGGTTTGCAGCATATTGCGCTGTGGTCGGCATCATCTCTATCCTAAGTAATATTTTATAAACCCAATAATAGTTATGAGTCAAAACGAATCGCTCATAGGAGTAGACTTCCCCGAAGGATACATAGCTGTAATAGACAAACCTCTGGAGTGGACCTCGACAGATGTTGTGCGTAAGATAAAATATGCCCTGCAACACAAACTCGGCTATCGCAAAATAAAAATCGGGCACGCCGGAACACTTGACCCCCTGGCAACAGGAGTTCTGCTTGTATGTATAGGCAAGGCTACAAAGATGGTGAATGCGCTGCAAGCCGAGGAGAAGGAGTATATCGCAGAGTTGGAGTTGGGAGCTACGACGCCCAGTTTCGACATGGAACACCCTATCGACTGCCGATACCCCACCGAGCATATCACGCGCGAAATGATTGAGCAGGCCCTTGCAGACCTTACGGGAGAACGCCTGCAAGCTCCCCCTATCTACTCGGCAAAAAAGGTAGAGGGCGTAAGAGCATACGAATTTGCACGCGCCGGCGAGGAGGTAGAGCTTAAAAAGGCCCTTATCAACATATATGAGATGGAGATTCTGGAGCTGGAGATGCCTCGCCTGAAAATCAGAGTGCGCTGCAGCAAAGGCACCTACATCCGTTCGTTGGCTCAGGAGATTGGCCAGGCGGTGGGTAGCGGAGCTTATCTTACATCCTTGCGACGCACTCGCAGCGGAGGTTTTACGGCTGAAAATGGCTGGAATCTGCAAAATTTTATGGAAAAGTTGGCAGAGTGTGAAACAAAATAGCTGATTTTTCGTATTTATTATTGATATTTGTGTCTTTCACATTAAGATAAAATTATGAAGTTATCTCAATACGGATATGATTTTTCGGCCGACATGTTGGCTAAATATCCTGCGGAGAATCGTGACGAGTCGCGTTTGATGGTAGTAAATCGCAAGACCGGAGAGATTCAGCACCGCCTATTCAAGGATATTATCGAGTATTTCGACGAGAAGGATTTGTTCCTCTTCAACGACACCAAAGTGTTCCCTGCACGCCTCTATGGCAACAAGGAGAAGACGGGTGCCGAGATTGAAATTTTCCTTTTGCGCGAACTCAATCGCGAGCTACGCCTTTGGGATGTGCTGGTAGACCCTGCACGCAAAATCCGCATCGGCAACAAGCTCTATTTTGGTGACGACGACATGATGGGCGCCGAGGTTATCGACAATACAACATCGCGTGGTCGTACATTGCGTTTCCTCTTTGACGGCTCTTACGAGGAGTTCAAGGAGGCGTTGTATCGCTTGGGCGAAACCCCTCTGCCTCGTTGGGTACGCGAGAAGGTTGAAGAGGAGGATGCCGAGCGTTATCAGACAATATTTGCCGCAAACGAAGGTGCTGTAGCTGCTCCAACAGCTGGTATGCACTTCTCGAAGCACCTACTTAAGCGCATGGAAATCAAGGGTATAGATGCAGCATTTATTACTTTGCACGCCGGTTTGGGCAATTTCCGCACTGTAGATGTCGAGGATCTTTCGAAGCACAAGATGGATTCCGAGCAATTCTTCGTAACCGAAAAGGCTGCCGAGCAGGTGAATGCAGCAAAGCGCGGAGGACACAAAGTGGTTGCCATAGGTACTACCGTAATGCGTACAATCGAGACTGCTGTATCAACCGGCGGAATGATTAAGGCTATGGAGGGCTGGACCAACAAATTCATCTTCTGTCCTTACGATTTCTCGGTTGCCGACGCTATGGTATCGAACTTCCACCTGCCATACTCTACACAGCTTATGATGGTAGCGGCATTTGGCGGTTACGAGCATGTGATGAACGCCTACAAAGTTGCCAAAGAGGAGGGCTATCGCTTTGGAACTTACGGCGATGCGATGCTTATACTCTAAATCGTCGCCAAGAACTTTTATAGGGTCTTTCAGATAGATTCTTTAGAAAAAATTTAGTATATTTGCACATTGTAAAACCCAAATACAAATGGCTTCACGCAAGATACTTTATGTTTGCCAGGAGATAATGCCTTATCTGCCTGAGAGTGAACTTTCAGGACTCTGCCGACGCTTGGCTCAGGCCATGCAGGAGCGCGGCAACGAGATTCGCACATTCATGCCCCGCTATGGATGCATAAATGAGCGTCGCAACCAATTGCACGAAGTGATACGCTTGTCGGGAATGAACCTTATCATCAACGACAACGACCATCAGCTCATAATCAAGGTTGCATCGATACCCTCGGCGCGCATTCAGATATATTTTATCGACAACGACGATTACTTTGCTCGCAAGGCGGTATTGACCGACGAGGAGGGCAAATATTTCGAGGATAATGACGAGCGCGCAATTTTCTTTGCCCGAGGCGTGCTGGAGACTGTGAAGAAACTCAACTGGGCTCCTTCGGTTGTGCATTGCATGGGATGGATGTCGGCGATAACTCCTATCTATTTGAAGAAGGTGTTTGCAGATGACCCTCTCTTCCGCGATGTGAAGATTGTCGTGTCGTTGTGTAACGACCGCTTCGATGGAAATCTGAGTGCTGATTTTGCAGATAAAATAGCAGATGAGGGCGTTGAAGATGAGAATTTGGCATCTTTGGCTACGCCTTCATACGAAAACCTCTATCGTTTCGTTATAGATTATGCCGATGGCGTGGTTGTCACCTCGGCAGAAGCCAGCGAGGAGTTGATAGAGTATGCTCGCCAGAGTGGCAAGCCTATGCTTGAGTACCAAAACCCTGAGGCGCCAGAGTTTTTCGATAATTACAAACGCTTTTATGAAGAGTTATAATAGACTACAACGCTTTTTCACCGCTGCAATGATTATCCTCATTGCAGGTTTGGCTACGCTTACAAGTTGTACTACAACAGCCGATTATACATTGGGTCAGGAGCTGGCCCCCGGACATCAGCAGTTGGGAATGCGCCATCGCCTCTATAGCGGAGGTATGCTCAAGGAGACCGACACCGAGGATACTCCCTGCAAGGTTTTTGAGATGCGTCTGTATCGCACCGACTCGGTTGCTGCGACATCGTTGTCAAGATTGTATCTCGGACTACAGAATCACAACCGCTATGGTACGCGCACAATGGGCTTTGCCAGCCAAATGCTCTTTATGTCGGGCCTGAACGACTCGATAGGCTTTGGTTATCGCCCCGTCTACGACTCTATGATGTTCCTCTTTGAGGTGGATACCTTTGCGGGTGATACAATGAAGCCAATCAAGTATAATGTGTATGCTTTGACCGACGATTTGGTAAATGAGCAGTCGGAGGATTCGCTCTTCATCGTCACCTATGACCCGCGTCGTGAAGGACACATGGAGGCAACAGCACAACCTATCTATACATTCGAATTCCCCAACTATGCGAAAGGTGTCTATACCAACTCCACAATGCTACGCATGCAGGAGACGGCACATACTCGCGAATGGTTGAAGAAGTTGCTCTGCCTGGAGCTGGATGAGAACGGTTTGGCAAACAGCAATGTAGAGGCATACAAGAGTGACTCGGCATTTATCCATAACTTCCCCGGCCTTTATATCGAGCCGGAAGCATCAATGCCCGACGGCGAAGGTTCAGCCTTCTCGTTCAACCCTACAGCTACAGGAATAGGTTTCTATGGCCGTATGCGTAATCCCGGAGCCGACACAGAGCTGATGGCCGACACATTGAACATGGATTACTACTTCCGTGACGACAAGGCTACCGACTACGGCAATGTCAGCGCACAACGCGTAATTTTGGATTACAGTGCTTCGGATTTTGCATCTACCCCCATGTATGAGACCGAGGAGAATCGTCCTGAGGTGGAGGTCGGATATGTAGACGGATGTGGCGGTATGATTACCGAGCTTACACTCACCGAGGAGTTCCTGCGCTCGCTCTACGACATGGTTACCGACGAACAGGGAAATATCACCCACGAGTCTGCGGCAATCAATCAGGCGGCGCTAAAGATTTACATCGAGGATGCTGTCTACGATTATACGCTTCTCAACCCTTTGACATGGGCCGACAAACTCAATCACTCGATGTCACGCTTGGGATTGTATCTGAATTACAATTTGCTCTCGCCCATACCCGACTACCTGTATACGATGGAGTCGTCGGGTGGTTCGTTGGCATACAATGGCTATGTAAATCGTAGCTTGGCTTGTTACGAGATGGATATTACATCCTATATGCAGGAGATTGTAAACAATGTCATCAAGATTGCCCCAAAGAATGGCGAAGAGTTTGATTTCGAGAAACTTGATTTTTCACGCAAAATATATGTAGGCCCCGCGGCAAGTACGATTTTCACCTTTAATCGCTCGGCGATACAAGGTGCCAACAAGGATATAAATCCCGCCGCCATAGAGCTGGAGCTAACCTACACTTTGGTGAAATAAAATAGTGAATATACCTTGGCAAACCTAAGCGACCCTTAGGTTTTGTCTTTGTTAAGAAAGAGGAAGTAATGCAAGAGAATTTAGTTATCGTAGAGTCCCCCGCCAAAGCGAAAACAATTGAACGCTTTTTGGGCAAAGATTATATTGTAAAGTCAAGTTTCGGACATATACGCGACTTGTCGAAAAAGGGACTCGGCATAGACATAGAGAGTGGCTACTCGCCAAAATACGAGGTATTGGACGACAAACGCAAGGTCGTTGAAGAGTTGTCGAAGCTTTCAAACCAGGTGAAAACGGTATGGCTCGCATCCGATGAGGACCGCGAGGGAGAGGCTATTGCATGGCACTTGGCCGAGGTTTTGAACTTGCCCATAGACAAGACAAAGAGAATCGTTTTCCACGAGATTACAAAGTCGGCAATTCTAAATGCTATCGAGTCACCCCGAACAATTGACATGAATCTGGTAAATGCCCAGCAGGCACGTCGTGTTTTGGACCGTATTGTGGGTTTTGAGCTCTCTCCGGTGTTGTGGAAGAAGGTCCGTCCGGCACTCTCGGCCGGCCGTGTGCAGAGTGTTGCCGTACGACTCATCGTCGAGCGCGAGCGTGAAATCATTGGATTTAACTCTACAGCCTATTTCCGTGTAGTGGCTCACTTCTACCCCACAAACGACGAGAGCAAAACACTCTTCAAGGCTGAACTTTCTCACCGCTTCAACACCAAAGAGGAGGCTATGGAGTTTTTGGCAAGCTGCAAGGGTGTAACATTTACAGTAACAAAAGCCGAGGAGAAACCAATGAAACGCTATCCCGCAGCTCCATTTACCACCTCGACACTCCAGCAGGAGGCAAGCCGTAAATTGGGTATGTCGGTATCGCAAACCATGTCGGTAGCACAGCATCTCTATGAGCAGGGTCTTATCACCTATATGCGTACCGACTCGGTAAACCTCTCGGCTCAGGCCATAGCGCAATGCAAGAGTGAAATTGAGCGTATGTTCGGCGATAAATACTCTTCGGCACACAACTATAAGACAAAGACAAAGGGCGCACAGGAGGCTCACGAGGCTATCCGTCCATCGTATATCGACCGCACGACAATAGAAGGTTCGGCTGCGGAGAAGAAACTCTATGAACTTATATGGAAGCGTACCGTAGCATCGCAGATGGTCGCTGCCGATGTAGACCGCACAACCATTGCCATAAATATGGATGGTACAGAGTGGGAGTTTATCGCTACCGGAGAGGTCATTCGCTTTGACGGATTTTTACGCCTCTATTCGGAGTCTACGGATGATGACAACGCGATGGAGAGCAACGATAATATGCTACCCAAAATCGCCGTAGGCGAGAAGGTTGATGCTTCGCAGATTATTGCTACAGAGCGCTTTACACAGGCTCCAGCACGCTACAACGAGGCTTCACTCGTAAAGCGTCTTGAGGAGTTGGGTATTGGCCGCCCTTCAACCTATGCTCCGACAATTACTACGATTATAAATCGTGGCTATGTCGTGAAGCAGAACAAGGAGGCTCAGAAGCGCAATTTCACCACCCTTACTCTCACAGCGTCGGGCAAAATATCGGAAAAGCACCCTGTCGAGAGCTTCGGAAAGGAGAAAAACCGCTTGGCACCTACCGACATCGGCATGGTGGTAAACGACTATCTGGAGTCGCAGTTTGAGCAGATTATGGACTACAACTTCACGGCAAGTGTCGAGAAGGAGTTTGACCGTATTGCCGAAGGTGACATCACCTGGGGTGAGATGATTGACCGTTTCTATGAGCCATTCCACGATTTGGTGGACAAGGCCATCGAAACGCAAACAGATAAAAATAATCAGGTGCGTGTACTCGGCATAGACCCCACAACAGGTAACGCCGTCAAGGCTCGTATTGGCCGCTATGGTCCGATGGTTGAGATTGAAGCTAAGGAGGGCGAGAAACCTCGTTATGCATCGCTGAAGAAGGGTCAGCTCATTGAGTCCATCACCCTGGAAGAGGCTTTGGAACTTTTCGCTCTGCCACGCAATCTGGGTACTTACGAAGGTGAGGAACTATGGGTAGGTATTGGTCGCTACGGCGCATATGTAAGATATGGAAAATCTTTCGCCTCGCTGCAGAAGAGCGACGACCCATATACAATCAGCTATGAGCGTGCCATAGAGCTTATCTCGGAGGCAAAGGCTTCGACGGCTGCCGCAGCAATGCCCCTAAAGAGCTTCGCCGAAGATGCCGAGATGTGCATCAAGAGCGGTCGTTATGGTGCCTATATAGCATATAAGGGTAAGAACTACCGTATTACAGGTTCACGCAAAATCGACAGCCTGACCTACGAGGATTGCCTGAAGATAGTAAATTCGCCAAAGAAGAAATAAAGACTAACTAATAAAACCCAAAACAAACGACTATGAAAAGATTAACACTTTTGGCTGTTGCCATCCTTGGCTTGGCATTTTCTGCTGCAGCTCAAGACGAGAAGGGTTACAAGTTTACCAACAACAACGAGGTAAAGACTGTGCCCATTACAAACCAGTTCCGTAGTGGTACTTGCTGGTGCTTCTCTACTCTTTCTTTTATCGAGGAGGAGATTATGCGCGCCGGAGGTGAGCAGATGACACTCTCACAGATGTGGGTAGTGCGCCACGCTTACTTCGACAAGGCTATCAAGTATGTACGCCTTCACGGAAATCTTAATTTCGCTGTAGGTGGTGCTGCACACGATGTTACAGAGATGATTGCAAAATACGGCATCGTTCCTCGTGAGGTATATACAGGTCAGAACTATGGTACCGAAATGCCCGAGTTCGGCGAGATTGACGCTGTATTGAAGGGCTATATGGACGCTGTATTGAAGAACAAGAACGGCAAGCTCACAACTGCATGGATTGAT
>JAEIGA010017724.1_pt1 | contig 10845 bp, 6 predicted proteins | sample 9270691 | NCBI WGS metagenome assembly JAEIGA01 (sample SAMN17057246, study PRJNA624740) | gut metagenome | biome: biome; isolation source: fecal sample | host: Bos grunniens | place: China: Xizang | collected 2019 | reverse complement strand
TAAGCCTTGCAGATCTCGGAGGTCTCGGCGGGGAGAAGGTTGGAAAGAACCGAAATAACGCCCTTACCGCCGACCGAGAGAACGGGAACGATCTGGTCATCGTTGCCCGAATAAATGTCCAGCGTATCGCCGACGAGTGCCGAGGTCTCCATGATCTTGGAGATGTTGCCGTTGGCTTCCTTGATGGCCGCGATCATCGGGTGCTTGGAGAGGGCAAGATAGGTCTCGGGCTCGATGCTGACGCCGGTGCGCGAGGGCACGTTATAAAGAATGATGGGCTTTGTGGAAGCATCCGCAATGGCCTCGAACATCTGAATCAGACCCTTCTGCGTTGCCTTGTTGTAGTAGGGGGTAACCACCAGCATTGCGTCACAGCCGACCTCGCAGGCGAACTTTGTCAGGTCAATGGCGTAGGCGGTATCGTTGGAGCCTGTGCCCGCGATCACGGGAATGCGGCCCGCCGTCTGCTTTACGGCAAAGGCAAGTGCCTCACGGTGCTCCTCGTCGGTAAGGGTCGAGCCCTCGCCCGTGGTGCCGCAGATGACCAGCGCGTCAATGCCCGATTCGATCTGCCAATCAATCAGTTTGGCAAACGCCTCATAGTCGATGCCGTTTTCGGTCAGAGGGGTGATGAGCGCGGTAGCCGCGCCTTCAAAAATGGTGTTTTTCATAGTCTTGGATCCTTTCGGAAAAAATATTACAAGCATAAAAAAGAGCCGAATCTGCGGCTCGGCTCGGAAAACACAAAGAAATACGCCCAAACAGCGTTTCCATTTACCGATAGCCCTCCGCAAAATGCGACAGTAGCACGGCTCTTAACCGTTCTACCAGCATACCGTTCGCTGCGGTACACTTCGGCGCAATCCCCTTTCGGTGCGGCAATGCCCTGCGAAGGCTTGACACCGCCCGTACTCTTGTCATGCGCGCCTCTATCCTTTTCCTTATTATAATAAAAGAAATCCCCTTTGTCAAGGGGATTTCGGATTTTTATTGGGATTTTTTACTCGGTATCAAGACCAAGGCGCACAAAGCAGTAGGTATCGTTCAGATATCCCGGAGCCTTACCGTCCTTCCAGAGCTTTTCGCGCGTAAAGAGAACGGGGCCTACGCTGAGCGACTCACCCAAGTGCCAATGGAAAGGACCCAAGAGATTTCGTGCAGAGCTTTGCAGGTGAAGCACGATATCGTTTTCACCCTCACGCAAGAATTCGGAAAGGTCGCAGACCTTGTCGAACATCAGTGTTTTCGCGTGTGTTCCGCCCACGTAGACCTCGCAGATTGCGTAGCGACCGTCAAGCTTCAGTGCCGTAGGATCGCCCTTATGCCACTCGTGCTTGAAGGAAAGGCGAAGCATACCGGCAAAGAAGGGGAGACCGTCCTTGATGACGTTGGTCACGTCGATCGTGTCTCGGCCCTCGGTCAGCGTGAAGCCGCCCTTGTAAGCAAAGCCGTTGTTGTCGGCCGGCGCGAAGAGGTCGGTATCGGTCTTTACGGCGAAATCGCCGAAGAGGTAGGTCTCGGCCATCTCGGTGTCGTAGGTGAGGCTGGTGAGAAGCGTCTCGGCGTGTGTGCATTCGTAAAGAACGTAGTAAACGTAATCGCGCTGGTAGTAATCGAGCTCGTATACGATCTCGTTTTTGCCGAGTCTTACAAACGGCAGAATGTTTGCCGTGCGGAAGCAGGGCTCGCGCCAGAAATCATTGCAAAGCGTGAAGGGGTGTCCGTTCACGGCGAGCGAGCGATAGGGAGCGATCTCACAGGCAAAACGGAGTGAGCGAGGCATCTTTTCGACCGTGAAGCACTGCTTGACGTAGAGCTTGCCGCGGTAGCGTGTTTTGAGAAGCTCGTCGCGGAGAGCCATCAAGGGGATTTCCTCGCCAAAGTTCACGCCGTCAAAGGAATAGCTGACGCAATCGAGCGTCATTGTGTTTTCGGGACGCTCAAGCAGCTGCATTTGTTTGGGTGGGAGAAAAACGCTCGGTTCGATCGGGGGAAGCTCTTTGATCGGGAGGGGTGCGTGTTCGTCGCTCTCCACCAGAATAAAGGACTCCGAATCGTCCAAGTGGCAAGCCACAAGCAAGCTGCCGTCCGCCTGCTTCTCGCCGTAGACCGGTGAGGTTGTGAGCGTGGAAATGTCGAGCCTTACGAGATTGTCGCAGTTTTTAACGGTAATACGAAGATCCGCATATCGCGTCGGACCGATGTTGGCAAGGAAGAAAAAGCGCTTGCCGTCAAGCTCACGCACCATTACGCGGCAATCGTTGACGAGCTCACCCTTGACGTTGCGGACGATGATCTCCTGCGCGTCAAACAGCTCCTTAAATGTCATATTGCCCTCAAGCTGGGAAAAATCGTACGGGCGCGCGTCGGCCATCGTGGGCTTTTCGCCCTCGAGGATGAGCCTACCGCCCCCCGCGAGATACTCGAGAAGAAGCGACGCGGTGCTTGAGTCGACGGTCTCGACCTTTGGCAGAATGACCTTGTCGTAGCGGCAATTTCCGATCACGATGGTGTTTCCCTCGACGTGCGCAAGCTCGGCCATCATATCCTCCTCACCGTAATGGTAAGCAACCTGGTGCTCGGAGATGCGATCCGACAGCGCGCGGATATCGTTGTCCTGCTGCTCGACCGATTTTTGCTGCTTTTGCAGCTCATGGTTGAAGTACATAAAGGCGTTATGTACGGGGTGGATGATAAGCGTGCTTGCGCGCTCCTCACCACGGGAGAGCAGATATCCGAGGTTGTTGTAGTGCGCATTGAAGTCAGCAAGATATCTCTGCCACGGCAGGATCTCGGAAAAATGCAAGGGGTAATCGTGCTTACGCTCCCCGCGCTCGGAATAGGGGTAAAGGTGCTGGCAAACAAGGTTAATACCGCCCGAAAATTGGAAGTCCAGGATGTTTTTAAGCTCACGGGGCGTAGCGTCCCAGCCGCAAAGGGCAAAGGTCTCGGACAGTGCTTTCTTTTTGCCGAGTTGAGCGCAGACCGAGCCGATCTGGCGTGCGATCATATCCGATTTTTGCTTGACCGGGCGGGACAGCCAGTCAATGCCGGGGATGTGCTCGTACTGATAGAAGCGCATCGGTGAGCCGCAGCACATGATCTGCGCGAAAAGCGCGCGCTCCTCGATGGTGTGTCCGGTAAGCTGACAGCCGTTTTGCTCGCACCACTCGTAGACCTGCTTTATGTAGGAGTGGATATACAGATCGGTGATCAGCTTGTGGTAGTCAAAGCGTACCGTGCGGTAGCCCTCACAGGTCTCGAACAGTGCCACAAGGTGGTCGAGAATGTCATAGCCGTAGCGTTCCTTGAAGCGATCGGCCAGAATGAGTGACCAAGGCGTGCCGTAGCGGTAATACTGCGGCTCGTCGGTAAAGAAGCCGGGCATAGCCGTGCCGAAGTCCTCCTTGGCGATGCGTGCCTTGTAGTCCTCGTGGGTGCATTGGATGAAGTCAGCCACAACGGTGGGGTCAAGCACGTCGATGTAGGTATTCTTTTCGACGGCTGTAATGATATGGTAGGCGGTGATACCCTCGACGGGGCCTTCGACGCGCCTTGCGCGGTTTTCCTCAATGACGTAAACGCCAAGGGGAGAGCCGTCCTCGGGAAAGCTCTCACTTACCGTGTGGGTAAGGTAGATGGCAAAGTTTTTCCGATCCTTAAGCATTCGGCCGCCCGCAAAGCCCGACGGAAAGCCGTGCTCATCATACGACCACGCCTGCATACCCAGCTTTTTGGCCTCGTCGATGCAGACGTCGATGGCGTGATACCACTCGTCCGACATATATTCGGTGACAAGACCGACGCGTGCGTGCATAAAAAAGCCGTTCATTTTAAGGTCGTGCATATTGCGGATCTGACGGCGAAGCTCCCCCTCCTCCAGACGGTCGTTCCACGACCAGAAGGGGAGGCTTCCGTACGAGATGGCATTTTGTTTGGTTTGGTTGATCAGTTTTTTCAGCATAGTTTCACTCACAATCAAGTCCGAAGCGGACAAAGCAGTATCGGTCGTCAAGATAACCGGCGGACTTCCCGTTTTCCCAGCGGTTTTCACAGGTGAAGGAGCCGGGATAAACGTTATAGGGCTCAAGCTCGGGGTGATGAAGAGGACCGAGAAGGTTGCGGTTGGAGTTGTAAAGGACAAGCTCGATGCGGTTGTTGCCCTCGGCAAGATAAGGTGCAAGGTCGGAGCGCTTGCCGAACATCACGGTGTCCGCGCGCTTTCCGTTGCAGAGAACCTCGCAAACGGCGTATTGGCCGTCGAGCTTAAGAACGGTGGGATCGCCCGGCTTCCATACGCGGTCAAAGCCAAGGCGAAGCGAGCCGGCAAAGAAGGGAAGTCCGTCCATAATGACGTTTTGGATCTCCACCGTATTCTTGCTCTTCTGAACGGCAAAATCACCGAAATAGCAGTATGCGCCACGGCTGAACTGGAACTCGCCTTCTGTGGTGACCGCAAAATCACCGAAGAGATAGGTCTCGGCCAGCTCGGTGTCAAAGGTCAGGCTGGTGGCAAGGCTGTTTGCCTCGCCGCATTCGTAGAGAACGTAATACACAAAATCGCGTTGGAAGTAGTCGATCTTATACACGATCTCATTTTCGCCCACCCTCACAAAGGGGAGAATATCGGCGGTGCGGAAGCTGGGCTCGCGCCAGAGCGCATCCGAAAGCGTAAGCTCCTTGCCGTTTACGGCAAAGGAGAGATAGGGCATTTTCTCGCAGGCTATCGATAGCGAGGCGGGAAGCTCGCGGATCACAAAGCGTTGCTTGACGTACAGATCGCCGCGATAGCGCTTGTGCAAAAGCTCGTCACGCAAGGCCATCAGCGGCATTTCCTTTGAGAAGCTCTTGCCGTCAAAGGAATAGCTTACGGTATCAAGCGTTACGGTGTTTTCGGGCTGATCAAGCAGTGTCAGGGTTTTCGGCGGCAGGAAGCAGGGAGCGTCCGCGGCGCAGAAATTGGCGAGGGGGAGCGGTGCGGCCTCGTCGCTTTCGACCAGGATAAAGGATTCCGAGCCGACAAGGTTGAGAGCCATAAGGAAGTCGCCGCCCGGTTGCTTTTCGCCGTAAACAGGCAAGACCGCCAGCGTGGAAATGTCCAGTTTTACCAGGTTTTCGCAATGCTTGACGCGGATGCGAAGATCCTCATAACGTCCGCCGCCCATATTGGTGACAAAGAAGAATCGCTTGCCGTCCTTAATGCGTGCCATTACGCGGCAATTGTCAAGATTTTCGCCTGTGGCCGTGCGGACCGTGAGTTCCTGGGATTCCAGAAGCCCGTCAAGCGTCATTGTGGCCTCAAGCCACGAATAGTCGGCGGGGCGTGCGTCCGCAAGCGTGGGGGGATTCCCCTCGAGGATCACGGTGCCGCCGTTTGCCGCAAATTCCTTAAGAAGTGCGACGGTGGAGCTGTCCAATGACTCTACGTTCGGGATCAAAACCTTATCGTAGCGGCCGTTTCCGACCACGAGCGTGTTGCCCTCCACGTGTGCCAGCTCGGCCATGATGTCCTCGTCGCCGTAGTGGTAGGCGACCTGATGGCGCGAAAGCAAGTCCGAAAGCGCGCGGAAGGCCTTGTCCTGCTCGGCTACCGATGCCGCCTGATCCTCGTGATCGAAATACATATAGGCGTTGTGAATGGGATGGATCACCAGCGTGTGCACGTGTTCCTCGCCACGCGAGAGCAGATAGCCGAGATTGTTGTAGTGCTCGTTGAATTCACGCAGGTGCTTCTGCCAGGGCAGATACTCCGAGAAGTGAAGCGGATAATCGTGCTTGCGCTCGCCGCGTGCGGAATAGGTATACAGGTGCTGGCAGACCAGATTGATGCCGCCGGCAAACTGATAGTCGAGAATGTTTTTCAGCTCACGGGGAGGCGTGTCCCAGCCGCAGCAGCCGAAGGTCTCCGTAAGCACCTTCTTTTTGCCAAGCTGTGCGGCTACCGAGCCGAGCTGACGGGGCAGGCTATCGGACTTAAAGCTGAGTCTGCGTCCGAGATAGTCGATGCCGGGGATGTGCTCATATTGATAGAAGCGCATTGCCGAGCCGCATCGGCTGATCTGGGTGTGAAGGAAGTTTTCCTCCACGGTGTGTCCCGTGAGCTGACAGCCGTTGGCCTCGCACCAATCGTAGACCTGCTTGCCGAAGGCGTTTATGAAGAGGTCGGTGATCAGCTTGTGATAGTCGAAGCGGATCTCGCGGAATCCCTCACAGTGGACAAAGAGGGCAACAAGGTTGTCCATGATGTCATAGCCGAAGCGCTCACGGAAGCTCTCGGCAAGAATGCTTGACCAGGGCGTGGCGCAACGGTAGAACTGCGGCTCGTCGATGAAGAAGCCGGGCATCGCGGTACCAAAGTCCTCCTTGGCGATCCGCTTTTTGTAATCCTCGTGGGTGACCTCGATAAAGCGGGCGATCACGCGCTTATCCAGCGTGTCCACGTATGAGCTGTCGTAGCCGACGGTGATCACATGATATTCGGTTGCGCCCTCGACCGAGGCAAAGACGCGGCGTGCGCGGTCGTTTTCGATCACGTAAACGGCAAGAGCTTCGTTCTCGGGATAGGACTCCGACACCGCGTGCTTGATGAAGCACGCGAAGTTTTGAGGGTCTGTAAGAAGCTTTCCGCCGGCGAAGCCGGACGGAAAGCCATACTCATCGTATGACCACGCCTCCATGCCCAGCTTTTTTGCCTCGTCGATGCAGACGTTGATGGCGTGGTACCATTCGTCCGACAGATATTCGGTCACAAGACCGTTACGGGCGTGCATGAAAAAGCCGTTCATTCCCAGATCGTGCATATTGCGGATCTGACGGCGAAGCTCCTCGTCCTCGAATTTGTCGTTCCAGGACCAGAAGGGAAGGCTGCCGTAGGACAGTGCGTTTTGCTTGGTTTCTTGGATCAGGGTTTTCAGCATAGCAACCTCCGTTCAGCGCAGGGAGAGAACCTCTTTCTCATAGCTGCAGATCTCACTCAAATAGTTGGACTTTACGCCCTCGCGCTCCAGATATTCCTCCCAAACGGCACCGAAGGGTGCGGTCTTGAGATCCTCGCTCATCACCATAAGCGCGGTCATATTCCCGGATTCCTGAAGCTCCTTCATCTTGGCACTCGGCTCAAGAAGGGCGTAAAGAAGTGCCTTGCGCACGTTGCGTACACCGGTTACCCACGCGGAGATGCGGTTGATGCCGGCGTCAAAGTAGTCGGTGGCGATGAATACGCGGTCAAGCGCGTCGTTGCGGACGATCTCCTTGGCGATCTCGCGGGTCTCGTCGTCGAAAAGCACAACGTGGTCGCTGTCCCAGCGCACGGGGCGCGTAACGTGAAGCGCGATCTTGTCGTGGAAGAGAAGCAGCGAGGAGATCTTATCCGAAACCACCTCGGTGGGGTGATAGTGTCCGTTGTCCATCAGCGGCGTGATACCCTTCTGGGCGGCGTAGGACAGGCAGAACTCGGCCGAGCCGACGGTGTAGGACTCAAGGCCGATGCCGAACACCTTGGATTCCAGCGTAACGTAGACGTTGTTCTTGTCGTAGGGGATGGAGAGGATCTCGTCCATCGACTGCTTGAAGCGGGCGCGAGGACCGATGCGGTCGGCGGGAATGTCCTTGTAGCCGTCGGGGATCCAGTAGTTGATCACGCAGGGCTCACCGGTCTGTTTGGCAAAGTAGTCGGCGATCTCAAGGCAACGCTTGCCGTGCTCCACCCAGAACTTACGGACCGTCTCGTCGGGTGAGGAGAGGGTAAGGTTATCCTTTACCATCGGGTGTGCGAAAAAGGTGGGGTTGAAGTCGATGCCCATACCGCGCTCCTTGGCGAAGGCCAGCCACTTGGCAAAGTGCTTCGGCGCGATGGCGTCGCGGTCGGCGTACTCGCCCTCCTCAAAGATGGCGTAGCAAGCGTGAATGTTCAGCTTTTTCTTGCCGGGAATGAGAGAAAAGGCCTTGTCAAGATCGGCCATAAGCTCATCGGGCGTTCTTGCCTTGCCGGGGTAGTTACCCGTGGTCTGGATGCCGCCCGAGAGGGCCGCGGGGCTGTCAAAGCCGCCCACGTCGTCACCCTGCCAGCAATGAACGGAAACAACGATGTCGCGCATAGCGGCAAGCGCCTTTTCGGTATCGACACCGAGGTCTGCATAGGTTTTCTTAGCCAAAGAATAAAGTTCACTCATGATAAAATCCTCCTTTATTACGTCCTTTTCGGACACATAGATTTCTAACCTTATTATATAAGGTTTTCTTATAGCTTTTCAATGGTTATTATCAAGAAATTTACTTAAATTTGGTAAGATTTCTTGACAAGGCGAGGGGAAGGTGATACAATGAAGAAAAAGGGGGTGCTCATGTGAAAAAGGAGCTTTTGAAGGCGCTTCTTGCACGCGGCGAGGAGATCGCGGGGCAGACGCTGGAATGGGCGCGCGAGGTGTCGGGCGGCGAGAGCTTTGGCGATCTGGCCTCTTTTTTTGCCGCGCACCCGTCGCTTTCGCTTCCTGACCGTCTGCTGGCGGGCAAGGGGGAGGTTTTTGTCAGCCTTCACACTGAGGAATTCAACGGCGTGCCGCATTGCCACGATTTTGTGGAGATCATTTACGTTTGCCGCGGCAGTGTGACCGACTGCGTGGGCGGAAGCCGTATCACGCTCGCCAAGGGCGACGCTTGCATACACAATCCCAGTGCCACGCACTATCTGACCGATTTTGACGGAGGGCGTGACGTGGTGCTCAACATTCTGCTCTCGCGCCGCTTTTTCGGACGGGCGGTCTATGCCGCCGTCATTCGTGACAACAAGCTGGACGGCTTTTTTAACCGCTTTCTCAGCGTGGGCGGCAGCGAGGCGTACCGCGAATTCAAGGAGCTTTCGGACTCGGCGGAGATCATTGTGGAGCTTTTGGTCGGGGAGATCCTTCGGAGCGACGGCTACTCGGCGGCGGTGCTGGAGAGCGTTTTGCTTCTTTTGTTTGCCGAGCTTCTTCGCAAGTATCCAAAGCAAGCCGAGGGCGGATTTTCCGAGAGGCTGGAGACCTATTTGGTTGAAAATTTGCAGAGTGCGACGGTCGAGTCGGCGGCGGCGGTGTTCGGGTATCACCCCAAATATTTTTCGGCACTTGTGCGAAAGGAAACGGGGAGCACCTTCCGTGCACTTCTCACCGAGCAACGCATGAAAAAGGTGGAGTCTCAGCTTTTGTTTACCGACTACAGCATTGAGCAGATCGCCGAATCGGTGGGGTACCGCGACGCCGTCTCGCTGTACGGCAATTTCAAGACCTATTCGGGCATGACGCCGAGCGAATTCCGGCACGGAAGCCGAAAAAGAGGCTGAGTGCTTTTTGTGTCCCGTTTGACATATTATAGCAAGGAGACTCCCGACTGTCCTCGTCTTTTTCGGGCTTTCTCTTGTGCTTTCGGTTATTTTGAGAATGGAGTTTACGTATGAAATGTGAGGATATTTACTCGATTTTTTCGCATATGCCGACGCTTGAGACCGAGCGGCTTTTGCTTCGCCGTATGCTGGTAGGCGACTGCTACGATATGTACGAATATGCCCGCCGTCCCGACGTCACCCAATATCTGACCTGGAGTCCGCACACGAGCGTGGACTATACCAAGGAATATCTGGCGCATTTGTCACACCATTATCGGCTGGGGGACTTTTACGATTGGGCGGTCATTCTCAAGGCGGAGAACAAAATGATCGGCACCTGCGGCTTTACGCGCTTTCATTTTCCGCACGACGCGGCCGAGGTGGGATACGTGATCAATCCCGAATACCGCGGGCGGGGCATTGCCCCCGAGGCGCTTCGCGCGGTGCTGGCGTTTGGCTTTGAGACGGTTGGCTTGCACCGCATTGAGGCAAAGTATGTTGCCGACAACGAGGCATCGCGGCGCGTGATGGAAAAGGTGGGTATGCGATTTGAGGGCATTGCTTACGGGCAGATGCGGATTAAGGAGATCTACCGCGACATCGGCACCTGCGCGATCCTGGCAGAAACTTTTAAAAAGGCGAATAAATGAAAAATTTTCCGTCCATACTTCCGATAGAAACGGAGGTAATAAAGGATGGAAAATTACGTCAAAAAGGGCGTTACGCCCGAAATGCTGAAGGGTACCAAGACCGAGCAAAATCTGCACACCGCGCTTTCCGGCGAGTCGCAGGCGTGTCTGAGGTATCACTGGTTTGCCAAAAAGGCAAAAAATGACGGCTTTGTGGAGATCGCCGACATTTTCCGAACGACCGCGGAAAACGAGCGCGAGCATGCCGAGATCTGGTTCCGCTATCTCGGTGGCTGGTCCTCGACCGAGAAAAATCTGGATGCGGCGGCCGGCGGCGAGCACTTTGAGTGGGAGACCATGTACGCCGATTTTGAAAAAACGGCGCGCGAGGAGGGACTTGACGCCATCGCGGATATGTTTGCGCGCGTGGCGGCCATCGAAAAGCATCACGAGAAGCGCTATCTGGAGTATCTGAACGACGTGAAGGGCGGCAAGTGCTTTACCTCGGACAGTGATTCGACGGCGTGGATCTGCCTCAACTGCGGTCACATTGCCATTGGCAAGGAGCCGCCCAAGATCTGCCCCGTCTGCTCACACGCTCAGGGGTATTTCAAAAAGAAAAGCTGAAAACGGAGTCTTCTGACTCCGTTTTCTTTTTCAAATTTTGATTTATCGGTGTGTTTGAATGGCTATGCTTGCACGAACGTTATCGGTTGAAAGGCTCCCTCCGGGAGGGAGCTGGCGCCGAGTAGGCGACTGAGGGAGCCCGCGCGGCAGTAGAGTCTGCAAGCACAATGAAGTCGCGCAGGCTCCTTCCACCGCCACAGGCGGTCCCCCTCCCTCTCGGAGGGAGGC
>JAEIGA010017723.1_pt1 | contig 10845 bp, 7 predicted proteins | sample 9270691 | NCBI WGS metagenome assembly JAEIGA01 (sample SAMN17057246, study PRJNA624740) | gut metagenome | biome: biome; isolation source: fecal sample | host: Bos grunniens | place: China: Xizang | collected 2019 | reverse complement strand
CTGGAATTCAGGGGTTGATACTTTATAAAGAGCAATCTCATGCTGATAGATTTCAGAATCAGCATGAGATTGCTCTTTATAAAGAGCAATCTCATGCTGATAGATTTCAGAATCAGTAAAGTAATGAGCCTGAAGCACATCAATCTTGAGCTCTATCTGTTTCACCACCTTCTCTATGATATCTTGTGTAGTCCATGCCGTTATGGTATATGTATGTATACCGGGTATGGAAGAAGCTGATACGTTCAAACTCTCGATATTGATCTGTCTACGGGTAAATACGGCAGTCACTTGATTCAACAAGCCAGCAATATTTTCCGAATGTACAATAATGGTATATAATGTTTTTTCCATAATAAATCTTTTAGCAATCCAGAAGCATTTCATTTACCGTTCCTCCTGGAGGAGTCATCGGCAATACATTTCCTTCTTCTATTACACAAGTTTCCAAGAGATAAGGACCATCAGTAGTCAACATTTCCTGGATGGCATCTTCGAGCTCTTCGCGTTTCATCACACGACGTGAAGGTATTTGGTAAGCCTCAGCTATCTTCATGTAATCGGGGTTTACCATCGGGGTAAACGAATAACGTCCTCCGAAAAACATAGCCTGCCACTGACGTACATTCCCCAAATAATTATTGTTCATCAATATCATCTTCACTGGGGCTTGTTGCTCCATGATAGTTCCCAATTCCTGTAAATTCATTTGCAAGCCACCATCACCCATAAAAACACATACAGTACGGTTTGGACAACCAAAAGTAGCACCGATAGCTGCCGGTATACCGAATCCCATCGTACCCAAACCACCTGAAGTAACGATACTCCGGTTCTTTTTATATTTGAAATAACGAGCAGCCATCATTTGGTTTTGACCCACATCGGTTACTAATATGGCTTCGTGATTAGTCGCATCGCTTACGGTACGTACCACTTCACCCATGTTCAATGGTCCACTTTGTGGATACAACTCTTTTTCAATCACACGGGAATACTCAATTTGTTCGTATTCCTTAAAACTATCAACCCACTCAGTATGTTTCTTTTCCTCCAATAACTCGGTTAATTTAGCAAGTGTTTTCTTGCAATTACCCAATACAGGAATATCCACCTTCACATTCTTATTGAACTCAGATGGATCAATGTCCAAATGAATAATCTTCGCTTGTTTGGCATAAGTGTTCAAATTACCTGTTACACGGTCATCAAAACGCATACCTACGGCAATCAGCACATCACATTCATTGGTTTTGATATTCGGTCCTAAATTACCGTGCATACCCAACATACCCTTGTTCAACGGATGTTCTGTCGGAATAGCAGACAAACCTAACAAAGTACAACCACAAGGAATATCTCCCTTTTCCAAGAAAGCACGAAGTTCATCCTGCGCATGACCTAACTCAACACCTTGTCCAACCAACACAAAAGGTTTCTTTGCCCAATTAATCAAGTCGGCGGCTTGTTGGATGGATTGTTCATCTAAAGTCGGATCCGGATCATAACTACGAACAAAATCCACCTTCATCGGTTCATAGTCTACCATCTCGGTTTGTGCATTCTTGGTAAAGTCAAGTACAACAGGTCCAGGTCGTCCGCTTTTAGCAATATAAAAAGCACGTGCTACAGCCCAAGCTACATCTTCTGCACGACGTATCTGATAGCTCCATTTACTGATAGGTTGGGTTACACCTACCAAGTCAACTTCCTGGAAAGCATCTGTACCTAATAACGATACAGGTGTTTGACCTGCTATCACCACCATGGGAGTACTATCAATCATAGCATCTGCTACACCAGTGATAGTATTGGTTGCTCCAGGTCCACTTGTTACCAGACATACTCCCACTTCACCCGACACACGAGCAAAACCTTGTGCCGCATGTGCAGCCCCTTGTTCATGACGAACCAATATATGATTCAGTTTGTCACGATGTCCGTATAATGCATCAAAAGTCGGCATGATACTACCTCCAGGATAACCGAACAAAGTTTTCACTCCTTGAAATTCCAACGAGCGCATCATGGCTTCCGCCCCTGTTATTCTTTCTTTCTCCATAAATCAATCTATTATTCTTACACCACCCTTATCAGCCGAACTTACCATACTGGCATAAGCTCTCAAACTCTTTGAAACTATTCGATTACGGGTTACCGGCGTCATGGGACGAGCATTCAATTCTCCTTCACTCAACTTCACATTGATGCTCCGGTTAGGAATATCTATTTCGATGATATCACCATCCACAATTTTACCAATATTTCCACCAGCCGCAGCTTCAGGACTAATATGTCCGATACTCAAACCCGATGTTCCACCACTAAAGCGTCCGTCGGTAATAAGAGCACATTCTTTTCCTAAATGTTTACTCTTGATATACGATGTAGGATAAAGCATTTCCTGCATACCTGGACCACCTTTCGGACCTTCATGAGTGATGACAACCACATCACCGCTCACCACTTTTCCTCCCAAAATACCATCGCATGCGGCTTCCTGAGAATCGAACACTTTTGCCGGTCCCGAAAATTTCCATATGCTTTCATCCACTCCTGCTGTCTTCACCACACATCCATCTTGTGCAATATTACCTTTTAATACCGCCAAGCCCCCATCTATAGAATATGCATGCGCCAAATCGCGGATACATCCTTCAGCTCGGTTTGTATCAAGGGTTTGATAATAAGCATTCTGAGATCCTAAACGAATATTGAATTTATGTCCCGGTGCACTGATGAAGATACGATAAGCATCCTTATCTACATCGGCTTTAGTTATATCATATTTCTCAATGGCTTCTGCCAAAGTCATGCCATCCACTCTATTAACAGAGGTATCAAGCAAATTTCCCTTTGAAAGTTCAGCTAAAATATTCAAAATACCTCCCGCACGATTAACATCCTGAATGTGATACTTCTGAGTGTTCGGAGCAACCTTACACAAACAAGGTACACGACGCGAAAGCATGTCAATGTCGTCCATTGTAAAGTCCACTCCTGCTTCATTAGCAATAGCAAGCAGATGAAGCACCGTATTTGTCGATCCACCCATAGCAATATCCAATGTCATGGCGTTAAGGAATGCTTCACGAGTAGCAATGCTTTTAGGCAACACACTCTCATCACCTTCCTCATAATATTTATAGGCATTCTTAACAATAAGAGCCGCCGCATCCTTAAAGAGTTGTGCACGATTGGCATGAGTCGCCAAAATAGTTCCATTACCTGGTAAGGCCAATCCGATAGCTTCATTCAAACAATTCATGGAATTTGCAGTAAACATCCCCGAACAACATCCACATCCAGGACATGCATAATTCTCAATTTGAGCCACTTCATCATCACTAACCGACTCATCGGCACTTTTAATCATTGCATCAATCAAATCAAGGTGTTGGTTATTCCATTCACCCGCTTCCATAGGTCCTCCTGATACAAATACAGTAGGAATATTCAATCGCATGGATGCCATGAGCATACCCGGAGTAATCTTATCACAATTACTGATGCATACCATGGCATCTGCCTTATGTGCATTCACCATGTATTCCACACTATCAGCAATAATATCCCGACTTGGAAGAGAATATAGCATGCCATCGTGTCCCATGGCAATACCATCATCTATAGCAATGGTATTGAATTCAGCGGCAAAGCACCCAAGCTTTTCTATTTCCGCCTTTACCTGTTGACCTATTTCATGAAGATGCGTATGACCCGGAACAAATTGAGTAAATGAGTTCACAATCGCAATAATAGGTTTTCCTATCATCTCCCGCTTCATACCATTAGCAACCCAAAGAGCACGGGCTCCCGCCATACGTCTACCTTGTGTACTGAATGCACTTCGCAACTGGTTCTTCATATTTTTTCCTTTCTATTCTTTTAATCAAAAAGCCTCTCTCAACATGTGAGAAAGGCTTCTGTATACTATCCTACAACAACTACTAACACATACAACCTTTCTCACCTCTTGATGTGACCACCACGACGCGAATAATATGTAAGACTGACAAGTTATGTAAAGTTGTTATATTCATATCATCCTTTTTCTTTAACGATTGCAAAGGTATACCGATTTTCTTAATCTCCAAACAAAATATCACATTTTTTTGCAATACATTCATAATTTGCAAGAAAAAGCATTTTTATTTTATCAGTTTATCATTCTTTATTGTATTCAAATGTAACTCCTTCCACATGTTCGCCTATATAAATACGTCCCATATCTCCAGTTTGATACCATTTGGGTTTACCAGGCATTTCATCGTATATCACTTCGCCGTTTATTTTCAAATTTTCAAAGCGTATGTTCTTTACCATCCGTTCAGGACTATAACCTGATATGATAGAAAGTTCAGCATTTTTGCCATTGTAAGTAATATCCTTGAATAAAACATTCTCTATGTTACGACCGGGAGCCGCACAATATTTCTTGTTGTAGAAGATACGGATGTTTACCAATTGTCCTTGACGGAAGTCCTCCACACGGATATTCTCAAAGCGCACATTACGTATCAAATTATTGTCACCACTATTGATAGCCATACATCCTTGATAATCCAACTGTTTTTCCTTATGGTCAAGAATATCGATATTGATATACTTCAAATCTTCTATCACATCGCAATATTCTGCATCACCATGAATACCGATAAATATGGGATGAGCTACATCTGCCCAAAGAGTTGCATTCTGCATCGTTATGTTCCGAGCACTACCTTTATGTCCCAATCGTGTAGCGTATACCGTAGTACAATCATCAGAATTACGGCAGAACACTCCATCAAACAACACATTATTGCTGGCAAAAACATTCAAGCCATCACCCCAACCATAAGAACTAATAACCTTAACATTACGGATGATCACATCATTCGATTCACCCGTCGGGAGTTGGGTAGATATGATTCCTTCCACTTCTACATTCTTGGCACGTTTGATGATAACACCCGCCCCACGACCTTCGGGATGAATGATTCCACGACCGAATATTTTCACATTTTCAACGTCTTGTACATGCAAGGTTCCGAATATCCGTGCACCACCGGCAATATACACAGTGTTCCCTGATGGAACAGCCAACGAATCGTTCGTCAACCGATGTACTCCCGGACCAAAATAAATCAAATTTTTGTCTTTTTTCGGTTTTTGGGGCTTGTTCACATCGATGGCATTGGCAAACAAGTGCAGGTTATGGAATATATCGCCATTCACTTCTACTGACAAATTGCAAGGCCTATCCAATTTAAAAGTCATTGTATTACCCTCAATGGCTGGTACAATTTCGTAAGACAAAGGGCGCACCCTTCCTGTTTCAATGGGTCCAATATTTGATGTAACCGACACTTCCACTTCACCTTCAAAATCAAAATAAGCCAGCGAAGCCTTTTCCACACAATGTTTGGTATCACGAACCTCGTCCACCTTTACCATATAAGTATCCACCGCTTTCCATTCTCCACCGGGAATCCGCACTTTGACCGTAAAGTCATTCTTCATTTCCACTCCCGACGGTGCCGGATATACTTCCAATTCACTTGGTCTTTGCGCCGATACAACCAACACAAATAAACACAAACTCAACAATAAGTGTATTCGTTTCATATATTTATATTTTTGAGGATAAAGATACTATAATTTGACAAAAAAATCTTCATATTGCTTAATTGATTGGTAATTGAATATATTTATCATTTAAAAAAAGTGGATAATAGTGGTTTTAGAAGTCTTTTAATTTTAGAGGCTTTACCGTAGGAGTTAGTTTATATTTTGCTTTATTTATCTCCAACGTACAAGTATTCGAGGCTGTATACCACCAATCTCCATCTTTTTTTTCCAACAAAACATCAGTAGGTTTGTCACAAACGATACTCAATGAAGGTATCTCCAGCTTGGTTCCATTTCCCATAAATAGTAATAAATCTTTCCCTTCTATTTCACTCCATAAGGCATAAGTGGCTTTAGCATTCATATTACCACTCTGACATAGTTCATCGGCTTTATCCGAAGAAAGAATATAATCTTCTCTCCCATTTTTATGCATAACCCGAATGGCTATCGCACTACTAGACGAACTTTGAACTTCAGGATAAGATACATTTGCAATAGTTCCTGGTTCGTTATCCGTAGATGGTTCATAAATAGCCACAAACGGACGACTCCAAGCTTCACCATACTGACGGGCGATAAACGTCAACGTAGGTTGCTCCTTTATATTATATGGCATATCCTTCAAACGGCTCAAACCTTCAGTCGAAGGGCTAAGAGCTGAAAAAACTTTTCGATTCTCTTCACCTTTCATCCACATATACATATGTACATCATCCCCCTCTTTGACATCAATTGTATAAGTAGCTTTGATATCTTTTGAAGTCTCTGCACTTTTTTTATTATAAATATAGGAGTAAGCATAAAGATGAGCACCGGCAAACGACAATTCTTCAGTACTCTGCAAATTCAAATCGCCACCATTTGAATCTGTCAAATTCATTATCTGCCCCATATTATGATAGAAATAATCGTGCATCTTGTCGCCTCCTTCCGCTTTCTTGCTACGGAAAACATCTACATAATAGCCAGTTGTTTTACTCGTAGTAACTATACCCATCAACCGAGTTTGGTCTGCTTTCGATTCGGGTTCACGGAAATACATATTACTATAAGTAACAGACGGATAAGGAACTTTTTCTCCAGATTCGGGATAACAAGACAACAATTTAAAAGCATGATTACTTTTCATCACTGGATAGGAGGATATTCCATCTACACAAACCGTATTATGAGAGGGAAACTGACTATACCATTCCAAATAATCCAGCCCTGAATAGAGTGAATAACCGATTCCTGCATCAGGAGCCAACCGATATCCCTTGCCGTAAAGTTCCATACTGATGCCATTGGCATGCATATGATTTCCTTCGCTACCGTTTAAAGCAATCATCAAACTATGTTGTCTATCCATACCATTGCGTTGTACCAACCAACTGGCATTAGGCGCATAAAATATGGGGGTTACATAATCATTAATATCAGCCGGCTGAATATCTTCGCTCACTATCAAAGGCTTCTCATTAAAGAAAGAAGTCACAGAAACTCCCGGTTTCTTTGCCTCTGTCGGCAGAGCAGCATAAGGATCAAGCATCTTCAACAAAGCTGTAAATTCCCGTTCTTGTTCTTTCTTGCCATGCTGTCGAGCATTTGCAACCAATCTACGGTAAATAACTGGGTTCAACTTTTCGGGATGTGAATCTCCGAAACCGACATACATCTCATCCGGGAACAAGGTCTGGAAATTAGCTTTCGCCGCTTTCTCGATAACCGGGATTTCATTCATCAAATCCATACCCAAATTCCGATCGAAAATACGAACCATATCGGTAAAATCATTTAATACAACCTGACTATACCCTACACATTCTGCCCAAACACCCGTCTCTGTATCATAACCATAATCAGCCAGATCTTTTAGCGACCATTGACGAATGGATGACTTATTTAATACATAATCGATATAATATTCGCGTCCTTTACCATCCGTATAATCTGCATTATTATCCAATATCAATCCTATATTTAATATAAAACGAGCCTGCATCAAATTCCAATTATTATGGGGTACACCATTATCAATAATATTATCTGCCCATTTTTTAAAAGCTGAGGCATAAATATCCATCTTGTCAGCCTTATCAACTTTTAAATAATCGTATAAAAAATCATATAAGGGCACCAAGGCATTAATTACATCCTCGTGAATCACCTCAAAACTAGTCATCCCAATCAAAGTTTGTTGATGCCCATGATTCAAATCTTTCGGCACATTTCGATAATAAATACCTGTCATATAAGTATCGAACACAGAAGTTGCAACTTCGGCATACTTATCCTCTTCCGTAATCCACCATAAGAAAGCAGCATCGCGGGCAATACCTATAATCTCATTGTTTATGCTTTGAATAATAGTTCCCGTTTTACTGATACTTGCCCACTCATAAGGCTGTCCGTCAAGCACTTTATTACGCAACCAAAGTCCACGATTATCTTCCTGATAAGGTTGAAGTTCTTCCAACTTTGGGCGTATATAGTTCGTAACATGGCTACGTGCACCGGAAAGCATAACTGTAGGAGCCGGAGCCTTTTCACCTCCTGCATGGTCGAAACATTCACCTTTAATGAAAACATCCGTTGCACATGTATTCCAAAACATCTGCAATCGTGAACTCAGCCAATCCGGTCCTTTATCTACATACACATCCGTTCGTTGTTGCAATTTTTTAAATATATCAGATGCCCATGATTCTTTTTCAATCATATACTTTACATCTTTTTTATCCGAAGCATTGGTCAAATAACGGGGATGCTCATCTGATAGTTTTTCCATCCAATCCGTTTGCTGAGCCTGAGCCATCAATGCAACCAACCAACATCCTAAATAAACAATGATTCTTTTCATCTTTTTAAATCAATATACGAATAAGCTCTATATGAACAAGATTTTTAAAACAATCGAACACATAGACTTAAAAGTTTTATTTGCAAATGTATATAATTATTTTCCCTAATCATAAAAATAATTAAGTATTCCATTCATTCTACCTTATTACTTCTACGCAAAAACAGATTCAGATTCAATATATATAATTCAAAATGATTTCGTATCTTTGCCAACCAATATTTGAAACATTAAAATCATAACAATATGGAGAATAAATACATTACCGTAGCTTATAAGCTTTACGCTGAACAAGGCGGACAACCTGAGTTGGTAGAAGAAGCAACCGTAGAACATCCATTCCAGTTTATCTCCGGTATGGGAACTACCCTCGAAAGATTTGAAAACGAAATCGCTCCTTTGAACGAAGGCGACAAATTTGATTTTGTCATTCCATGTGATGAAGCCTATGGCGAATATATGCCTGAAGGTGTACGCACCGTATCCAAGGAAATGTTCACCATCGATGGCGTATTCGATGAGGAACGTATCTACCCGGGAGCTATCGTACCTTTGCAAGACAACGAAGGTCATCATTTCTATGCTACCATCACTGATGTAACCGCTACTGATGTAACTGTGGATTTGAATCACCCTCATGCAGGTAAAGACCTGAATTTCAAGGGTGAAGTTGTAACATCACGTCCGGCTACTACAGAAGAAATTCAAAGTTTGCTTAACATGCTCACCGGTGAAGGTGGATGTGGCGGATGTTGCGGAGGTGATTGCGACGGCGGATGTGGCGACCAAGGTTGCGGAGGACATTGTCATTAATCATATAAAAGAGGATGCGTTAACGCATCCTCTTTTCTTTTTTATATATCATAAAGAGTTTCATTCACGATTCATGTCAAGCCCTCTATTGATTGATGTCAGACATACCAATCATTCACCTTTCAAAAGTCAATAAGACACGAATCAATGTTTCATCCTATCACGACATATACCTGATAGGTCGTATCCTCAAAAACCGGAGTAAGCGATAAGTATCCTTTTTTTATTCTTTGTCCCTCGATAACCAACGGATGAATCTGTTGCATGTGAAGATGAGTTCGAAGAGCCTCCCCCTTCGTAGGATAATATTCAACCACAAACCGACCTTGGGCATCAGGATATACATAATGGTCGAAGATCAGACGGGAAGTGATGCCCATATTCATTCGTAGATTAATCTCTACACAAGGATGTACCGTATAACCATCATCCGTACGACATACCATCATATCAACACCCAAATAACCCACATATTCACCATCAATCACTTCTGAAAGTTTTTCTTCCAAAGACTGACGAATTGCATACAACATTTCTCTATCAACATAGCAAGATAACCATTCTTCTATCTTCTCGTCACTTGCTAATATATTTTCCTTATATATACCACGAGAATCGGTTTCAAACCATGAATAGCCGGCAAACGTCACTCCTTGTGCCGATGACTTAAATTCCATGGCAAAATCGACCACCTTATCATAAAAAGGCTCAGCAATTACATAACCTTGTGTTTTCAAAATGTGGTTAACCCAGCCCTGTAACGAAACGCTCATCCTTTCTTCTATAAATTGAACCCCTCGTCCACTGCCCGACCATGGAGCCTTAAGAAGCACTTTGCCATGTGTATGCACAAACGCCTCCACATCTGAATACAAACTAATTGATTGAGCTTGCCGATATGAATGAGGGAAATTCAATGTGTGCAAAACATGCAAAGATGTTCCTCGAGCGGATAAAACACGAATGCGTTCCAACCAAGATGAAGAAGGACACAATTCTTGATTGGCACCCTGCACATGGAGTCGATGCGCCATCGAATTACTCCATCCCCACGGACGCACCTCCTGATAATGACCTGTTAAGAATGGATTCACAACCCCATTTGCAACCATGGCAAAAGGGCAATAGTTCTTCATCCATTCAATTTGAGAAATATCGGGCAACCATACGTCCCCACCTTCAAATGCATACCACATCGGCAATGCCGCCAAATCGTGCGCCATCTTAAGCGCATTAGCCGGAGGCATAAAATAAGGACCTCCGTAAGCCAATGCCATATCATTCTCCGGGTTAAAAATATACAGACATTTCATCGATGTGCAAAATTACAAACTTTTTTCTCATTTTTGCCATGTCGACTTTGCAAATAGTAGAACTTTTATTATATTTGCATCCAATATTCGAATAATGGAAGCTTTCTATAGGACACATAGTTATTTGGTGGAACATATCAATGCCCCCATCCGCCGTAATTTGATGGACGAAATAGACTGGAATGACAGACTGATCGGCATCAAGGGGACACGTGGTGTGGGGAAAACAACTTTCCTATTACAGTACGCCAAGGAAAAGTT
>JAEIGA010017722.1_pt1 | contig 10845 bp, 8 predicted proteins | sample 9270691 | NCBI WGS metagenome assembly JAEIGA01 (sample SAMN17057246, study PRJNA624740) | gut metagenome | biome: biome; isolation source: fecal sample | host: Bos grunniens | place: China: Xizang | collected 2019 | reverse complement strand
TGTAACCATAGGTGAACAGAATGCAGAAGGTGATATCGACCCTACATCGTTGATTATGGGTGGCGGCAACCTTTCAGCCGGCAAACAGGTTGGCATCTTGAATGCAATTCGTGCCATTGAAAACGCTGCAACTGACCCTGCAGTCAAATTCATCTACATCAACCCTACCAATGTTTCTGCAGACCTTACAACTATGGAGGAGTTCAGAAATGCACTTGTCAAATTCAAAGAGTCAGGCAAAGCTATCATCACATACGCAGAGTCTTACTCCCAAACAGGTTATTATCTGTGTTCAGTAGCTGACAAGATTTATGTCAACCCTCATGGATCCAACTCAGTATATGGTGTTGCCTCATCACTTACATTCTTCAAGGGTGCACTTGACAAATTGGGTGTGGAGATCCAGCTTATCCGCCACGGAAAATACAAATCTGCCGGTGAGCAGTTCGTAAACAGAGACATCAGCCCTGCAAACAGAGAGCAAAATCAGGCTATGATATCATCTCTTTGGAACACCATCGCCACTGCCATTTGCGAATCACGCGGCATTGATATCAAAACATTCAACAACCATATCAATAACCTTACCGCTTCAGATGCAGAAAATATGGTTAAAGCTTCTCTTGCAGATGCCACTATGACCAGAGACAAGATGATTGAAGAACTTACCGGTCTGTTTGGTGTTGAGGATGAGAAAGATGTAAAGATGACCAGCCTTGCTGATTATGCCCAAGCTACTGTCAAACCAAATGTAAAAGCATCTGACAAGATCGCTATCATCTATGCAAATGGTGAGATCAAACAAGGTAGCGGTGACGGAATCTGCTCTGACGACTATGCAAAAATCGTATCTGATGTAAGAAAAGACAGCACCATCAAAGCTGTTGTTCTACGTGTGAACTCTCCAGGTGGAGATGCTATCGCTGCTGAGATCATCAGAAACGAATTGGAACTTCTAAGAAAAGTGAAACCTGTAGTGGTTTCATACGGTGGCTACGCCGCTTCAGGCGGTTACTGGATCTCTGCTGAAGGTGACAAAATCTTCACAAACGAAAGCACCCTTACCGGTTCTATCGGTGTATTCAGCATGGTTCCTAACTTTGGCAAAATCGTAAAAGAGAAAGCTCATGTAAACATCGTAAACATCAAGAGTAACGACCACGCTGACATGATGACAATTACCAAAGGTCTCGACAAAGAGGAAGTTGCTCATATGCAAAACAGTGTTGAGCACATCTACGACACATTCTTGTCTATCGTTTCAAATGGTAGGGATATGACCACAGAAGAGGTGGACGCTATCGCTCAAGGTCGCGTATGGTCAGGTACTGACGCTATGAAAGTGGGTCTTACTGATGAGATCGGTACCATTGTGGATGCTATCCAATACACCGAGAACATCTCAGGCTTGAAAGAGTACCAATTGGTTGAGTATCCAAAATCGAAGAGCCAGGTAGAAAAACTTATGGAATCGTTTGGCCAAGCTAAAAGCTCTATGGACATCCTCTCAAACCCTGAGGCAGCTGTAGAAGATATGGTTAAGGAGCTTAAGAAAATCAGCAAAACAGTTTATGCACGTATGGAGTACAACTACGTATTCGAGAACTAGAAGCTGAAACTTACTTTAAGATATTGACCTCGGCCACCATTCTGGTCGAGGTTTTTATTTTGTATCTGTCATCGATTCTTACCCCAGGAAGACAGACAATATCCTCACCACACAGAAGGAGAGGCTGGGTCTCTTTGGCCCTCTTGTCCATCTTGGCATCCTTAAAGAAATCGCTTAATTTTTTGAATCCGGTCATACCGAAAGGTCTGAACCTGTCCCCTTTCTGCCACCCTCTGCACACCAGTGGAAGTTCGATGGAGTCTGCAGAAAAATAGAGGGTACCGTCTTTTTGAAATGGATGAAACTCTTCAGTTTTCTCGATAAATCTGATTTCAAAGGTCACCTCACCAAAGGTATATACTCCAGGAGAATCTATGGAAAATGTCTCTCCATTCGCCCTCTCCAGCGGATAAACCTTCAATTCTCCCCGATCCACAAGAAGCTCATACCCGGCACTGCTGAACACTTTGCCGCTCTGGCCACCCATAGCACCCTTGATATCTGATATCTGCGAAGCATTGAACCCCTTCTCCCCAAGCATTCTGTGCAGCCAGTACTCCTGATGTTTCTCCCTCATCAAAAGGGGAACGTCGACAATCAGACATCCATTCTCCTCACGACACAAAACATCCCTTTTGGCCTCATAGAGTTCATCCAGCACCTCTTCTGCCTGGATAAAATAGGAGCTCGTCCTGCTTATTGTCTTCAAAAATGACGGATTTATCTTCTTGATCTCCGGAAAAATGATATTCCTGACCCTGTTTCTGGAGTAGTGCGACTCAAAATTGGTCTTATCATCCCTGTATGGGATATTATTCTTCGACACATATTCTACAATATCCTCTCTGGAGACACTTATAAGGGGTCTTATCACCTTTCCGTTCACCTTTCTGATTCCGGCAAGTCCCTTCACCCCTGTACCTCTGATAAGATTCAGGAGGAGTGTCTCGGCACTGTCGTCCATATTGTGGGCTATCGCAATATAATCGTATTTATGCTCTTCGAGCAATTGGTAGAACCACCCGTACCTCAGATCACGGGCAGCCATCTGGGTGGAGATGGAGTGCTCTTCGGCATACCTCTCCGTATCAAATTCTATCGTATGGAAAGGGATACCCCTCTCCTCCGCCCAGTCCCTTACCAGGGCCTGATCCAGATCACAATCACCCTCTCTGAGTTTGAAATTGACCGTCGCTATACCGAACTGAAGATCAAGTTCGCTGGCAAGGAAGAGGTTCGCCATACACATTGAATCGATACCTCCACTAACGGCCAAAAGAAACCTCTTTCCTTCCACTCCTTCGGGAAGAAAAGAGGTTATATTTTTATTGAACTCAGAGAGAATCATTACTATTTCTTCTGGTAGTTACCAAAAGTATAGGTAAAGCTCAAGCTGAATGCCTCTTTGAACTGCACTTTAGGTTTGCCTGGTGCATCAGGATCATCAGGATCTGCAAAAAGGATATTTTCGTCGTAGATAAGGTTTGTACGAAGGTTTGCAGAGAAGAATCTGTTGATCTTGAAATCAAGATTCAAATCCCAATACACTTGTGGTGCCAATTTTGGAGACAAATAGTCGTAGAATAGTGTCACTATTGTACCCACTGTGATGTTTTTGAAACCTTTCTTGTACTCAGCTTTCAACTGCGCACCAAGCTCAGTTCTGACAGCTTTGGTCATATCATCCTTTGATGCATCCCAACCATATTTGCTTCTAAGCTGTTCGACACCTACCACCACCATGTTTCCGGTAAGGGGTGCGATGTTGAATGAAAGGGTTGATGCTGGCTTCCAGTCCACACCGAGACCGAGTGAAATGTTACCCGGAGCCATGAAACTTGAGATCAGCTCATCCTTGTCTTTGGTAGCACCATAGTTATAACCTTTAGCAAACTGTGTTCTGAAAGTAAACACTGCTGAAGCATAAAGTTTGTTGGCTACGCCATAACCCCATTTGCTGTCCAACTGGATCCTATCATCACTCTTCTTGAAACGCTCACCCTCACCAATAGGGTTAACAAAGCCGTACGCCAGGTTCACTCTGTTCTCCCAGATCATAAGGTCTTTTTTATAGTTTGCGTGAGCATCTATATATGCGTTCATAGCCACCGATCCGACACCACCACTTGCCCAGTTTGTAAGAGAGACTTGTGAGAATCCCAACTGGTTCATGATACCGTTTGTCCAATATTTTGGAGGTTCCACCTCTGCATATTGAATCTCAGGCACCTCCACATTGGAAGCCACTATCAGACACATCTCCTGTGCACTTGTAAGCTCTTTATCCTGTGCATAAATACGATTTGAAAGAAATGTAGCCGATAATAGAGCTACTGCTGCCAAAAACAAAACCTTAATTTTCATCATTATTACTGTTTAATACATCATCTGAATTATATTGGTACCCCATACGCTTGGCTGTTCTCATCTTCGCAGACTCGATCTTAGCATTGATCTGATCGACACTTACCACCTTGACAACATCAAATGGTGGCACCAGAAGGTCAAATGAGAGTGAGTACATCACAGCGCTCTGAACGATAGTGGCCAACGCCTCGCTATCCAGGGTATATTTTCCAAAGGTAGAAGTGGCCTGTTTCTTCTGTCTCTTGCCCTCAACCAGGAAATGCTTGTCTTTATTGACGAAGATTCTGGCCACCAGGTAACCCAAATCCTCCTCCCTATTGTACTTCATCGAATCGGACAGGAAGTTGTAGACACTTATCACACCACAGTAAGCTCTCTTAGGATCCTCTTTCACATAAGGGTTCTTCCAGATGGCATGATCCCTGTCAAACTGGAACACATCTGTATGCATGCTGAAGATAAGAACGTCATCGGCAAATTTCAATTCTGCCTCAAAACGACCTCTGTCACGATACTCAATTCTCACTCTCCTGCTGCATTGCCCCTCTATCATGTCGTTCAAGTCATTGCTGATTTCACTCAGAACATCCTTCAACTGATTGAAGATATCCAGGCACTGTTCATAGACAGTAGCTTTCAATTGAGCCTTATCCTTAAGCTCCGATACGATTAAGTCCAACATATTAGTATGCTCTTGCAAAAATTACTCTTTGTTTTGAAGGTTTGCCCGAGTACACACAAGTACCCTCCTCGATCTCAACATGTGAATCAAGAGGAATACATCTGATGGTAGCTTTGGTCTCCTCCTTGATCTTAGCTTCGGTCTCAGCTGTACCGTCCCAGTGACATAGCAGGAAGCCACCCTCCTCGATCTTCTCTTTGAACTCTTCCCAAGTATCCACTTTTACAGTGTGCTCCTCTCTGAAGTTCAAAGCCTTCGCATAGATATTCTTTTGGATCTCGTCCAACAGATTCTTGATATATTCAGCGATACCCTCCCTTGCAACAGAAGATTTCTCGCAAGTATCACGACGGGCAATCTCCACCACACCGTTTTCAAGATCGCGTTTACCCATCACCACACGTACAGGAACACCTTTAAGCTCCCATTCTGCGAATTTGAAACCTGAACGTACATTGTCCCTGTCATCAATCTTGACAGAGATGCCGTAAGGCTTAAGTTCGTTTTTGATCTCTTCCATCTTCTCCACCATCATCTTCAACTCCTCTTCCCCCTTGTAGATAGGGACCATTACCACCTGAATAGGTGCAAGTGCTGGTGGAAGAACCAAACCGTTATTATCACTGTGAGCCATAATCAAGGCACCCATCAAACGGGTAGAAACACCCCATGAGGTAGCCCAAACATAATCAAGTTTACCCTCTTTGTTTGCAAACTGAACATCGAATGCTTTTGCGAAGTTCTGGCCCAAGAAGTGTGAGGTACCTGCTTGTAGAGCCTTTCCATCCTGCATCATTGCCTCGATACAAAGTGTATCAATAGCACCGGCAAATCTCTCTGATTCAGTCTTCTTACCTACCACTACAGGCAGTGCCATATAGTTACGTGCGAAATCTGCATACACGTTCACCATCTTTTCTGTCTCTTCAATAGCCTCTTGAGCTGTAGCATGGGCAGTGTGACCCTCTTGCCACAAGAACTCTGCTGTTCTTAGGAAAAGTCTGGTACGCATCTCCCATCTTACCACGTTTGCCCATTGGTTGCAAAGGATAGGGAGATCCCTGTAAGATTTGATCCAGTTTCTGTATGTATTCCAGATAATGGTCTCTGAGGTCGGACGAACGATAAGTTCCTCTTCAAGTTTAGCCTCCGGATCCACGATCACACCCGAACCGTCAGGGTTATTTTTAAGTCTGTGGTGAGTTACCACTGCACACTCTTTTGCAAAACCCTCTACGTGGTCAGCCTCTTTGCTCAAAAAAGATTTTGGGATAAACAGCGGGAAATATGCATTCTGATGCCCGGTCTCTTTGAACATTGTATCCAACTGGTGCTGGATCTTCTCCCATATTGCGTAGCCGTATGGCTTGATTACCATACAACCCCTTACTGCTGAATTCTCTGCAAGGTCTGCTTTAACGACCAAGTTATTGTACCACAATGAGTAGTTCTCTTCTCTACTTGTTACCTCTTTAGCCATTGTAATTTTTTTTAAATGGTATGTTTTTTGTTATTTTTGTATCGTATTATGCGTAGTAAGGCGCAAAAGTACGAATAATTAATCAATAACGAGTGTGAGTTATGAAAAATTTTTCTCTTTATATAGTGCTATTAAGCACCTTAATCCTAACCTCTTGCGGCACAAGTGCTTCATATACCTCAAGTGCCCCTTTTGAGGATGGGATATACTACACCCCGGACAAGGCATCCATTGACGCAGCCGTATCTGCAGAACAGAAGCAGATAGCCGCCCTCACAGAGGAGACAAAAGCCAAGAAAGTCTGCACCGAAGCTGTGGACACTATCGTTTTGGGAGAGACATCCAAGGATATTACCCTCCCTCTCGAACTCGATAAAAGCTACGTCGTGCTTCTTGAAGGGGAGACATACGAAGAGAGATTCAAGAAATTCGAAGATGAGGAGGATTACACATTCTCCATCAATTTTGAAATGGGTTATGGTGCTGGCTACGGATACTATTATCCCTGGTACACCCATGCATACTACAGACCGGCCCATTACTATTACGGATGGTACAATCCATGGTATGAACCCTGGTATGACCCATGGTACAGCCCCTGGTACTACCCATCTTACTACCCTTACTACGGTCCATCATACTACTACGGATGGTACGACCCATGGTATTATCCGGGATTCTATCCGGGCTACTACCCAATGTACCCACACACCTATCCTATCGGGGGCATCACCTCAAATGATGTAATCCACGGAAGAAGGGATCTCACCAGAAACAGCAATACCAGTGTTGCCCAGATCTCAGGTGGGAACCGCCACAACAGAACTACCACCGCCGCACCTGCCACAAGTATAAACCAGATCAGAGGAAGAGAGTTGAACAGAGGTGGAGCACCAAGCGTCAAGGGTGACAACACCGGCACCGTAACAGGAAATAATGGCACCATCCCTACAAGAAACGGAGTACGCAACAATTACAGAGCCTCTTCGAGCCAGAACACCAGAAAGGAGCAGACAGCTTCAGGAAGAGACAATGGCAGGGCTACCTACCAATACAACAATAACGCTACCCAAAGCACCGGTGCAAGCAGCAACTACAACCAGAGCAGAAGCAACTATCAGAGCGGCTACTCGGGAGGTGGCTCAAGATCGACCGGCTCATCATCGGGCAGCAGCTACAGGACAGGCGGCAGAAGATAATCACAAAAACAGAGAGCAATGAGAACAATCAGGATATACACAATACTTATTGCAATGGCACTTGCAGCCACAACTGCATTTGGCCAGACCATGTACGATGCAATAAGGTTTTCAAACAACGACTACGAAGGCACTGCCCGCAGTATGGCTATGGGTAACGCATTCACCGCCCTTGGAGGGGATTTGGGTGCGGTCACCATCAACCCAGCATCATCGGGCGTCTACAGATACGACGAGTTTGTCATCACCCCATCACTGACATTTACCACAGACAAAAGCGAATATGCAGGTACAACCACTAACTCACATCGCACCCGCTTTGGTCTCTCCAATGTCGGAGGAGTTGCCACATTCAACACCGGCAGAAATACCGGACTTATAAATTTCAACTTTGCAGTGGTTGCCAACCAGACAGCCAATTTTACCTCACGCACAGAGGTAAGAGGGCAACAAAGCAGCCACAGCAAACTTGCGAGCATGGCCAAATTAATGACAGACTACGGGGTGGATTCAAAAGGCCTGACAATGACTTCAGAGAATCCGAATGCCCCATTCTACGGCTCAAACGCCCTTTGGGAAGAGGTCTTGGCATGGAACACAGCATTGGTTGAGACTATCTATGACGACTACACATACATCGGATCTACTGAGAATATCGTCAACCAGAACGGGGAAGAGTACATCGTGATCGGGGGACCTCTTAACCAGTCCTTCTTCCAGGAGACCACCGGCTACAAGCAGGATATCACCATGAACCTCGGCGGAAACATCTCCCACAAATTCTACTTCGGCGTCAATATGACACTCCAAAGCATCTGGTACCACAAATATCAGGCTTTGGCGGAAGAGGCGGTCAACAAAGCCGACTTCCAGACAGAGTTCGAGAGATTCAAACACCAATACACACAGACAATCAGCGGCTTGGGCTTCAATATGAAAGCCGGTGTAATATACAGACCGTTTGCAGGTCTGAGACTTGGAGCCACCATCTCTACCCCTACCTGGACAAAATATATGGACAAGAACCAGGAGAAGATGGAGTCAAAAGTATACAATGAATACTATCAGGCAGAGTCCCCATACAACTCATACGAATACAAAATCACATCTCCACTCAGATGGAGCGTGGGTGCCGCATATACATTTGGCAATTTCGGTCTGATAAGTGTGGACTATGAGAGCGTAAACTATGGAGCCATCAGATTCCAGACCTCATCCGATATGTATTTGGAGGATATCGAATATTTTGAAGGTGAGAACGGGGCAATGGCAAAATATTTCAGAAGGGTTAACAACGTGAGGGTAGGAGCTGAGATCAAACCTGTATCACAACTCTCAATCCGTGCCGGATACAATTTCATGGACACATACGAAGAGGGTTTTGACGGCGAGATACACTACGCCACCGCCGGTATAGGATATTTGTTCAAAAATGGATTCTTCCTCGATGCCGCTTATCGCCAACAATGCAATAAAACAGCAGAGAATTATACTCTATATGACTCATCATATACTGGCCAACAAGCTATGACCAGTTCACAATACGGCAAGTCACAACTGTTGCTTACACTTGGATTCAAATTTTAAGAAATCTGTATGCTTCAGGCCCTTCATTGAAAAGGAGATCGAGGGCCGATAATCCCGATATAAAACCATACTTTTGGGAGAACACCTGATAGTATGGTTTTTGTTTTATATCCTCACCAAAAATGGGGCTCACTTTTTTAGGGTGGATACTCTCCCTGAAATCTGCAATCCCCTCGCCCAAAAGTGAAGATGGGACATAATCCTCACTAAGTGAGAGATCTTTTCTGATCCCCAGATTCTCCAGCAGCACATCTGTCAATCTGCAGTTCAGATCAAAAAGGTACTTCTCCCCACTCTCCAGCACTTCGAAAATATCGTCCTGGTAATATTCGAAGAAAGGGGAGGACATATAGGCAGAGACCAGAGCCCTCTTGTGCTGCTGCAGCCACTTCTTCGAGTAGTCTATTTTCACCTCCCTGACCGGAGTATTGTTGCCGGATGTGACAACGGGGATTGTCAAAGACAATACCCCGTCACAAGCAAATATATTGCATCTGTTCCTATAACTCTGTTTGGAATAGTTCTCACACTGCTCCAATACGGCATTACCTGAATTGACGATAGCCACAAAATAGTCTATCGGCGGAAAATATGCTGTACTGAGCAGCGCTGTAGTATCACTATTCGGCAGAAGCATCAAGTGAGATCGCTTTGATGACACCCCTCTTGGAGCCTCTGATGAAATTCAAAATGGTATCTCTCTCCACACTTTGAGGGAAAGTCCGCTCCACTTTGTCACAAGCATCAGACCTGTTCAACTTATCGTAGTATATCACTTTATAGATATTTCTGATATTCTCGATCTGCTCATTTGAGAAACCTCTTCTTTTAAGGCCTACAACATTTACACCTGCATAAACCAGAGGTTCACGACCAGCCAGAACATAAGGCGGAACATCTTTATGGATAAGAGAACCTCCACCCACCATAGCATGAGCTCCGATATGGGAGAACTGGTGAGCCATCGATCCCCCACCAAGAATAGCCCATTCATCCACCTCTGTCTCACCTGCCACACCTGTGTAACTGGTAAATATCACATTGTCCTTCAATGTGCAGTCATGAGCCACATGGGTATAGGACATCAGAAGGACATTATTGCCCACTTTTGTAACACCTTTACCACTGGCTGCAGTACCACGATTGATGGTAGCACACTCCCTGACAGTGGTATTGTCACCAATCTCCACATAAGATATCTCATTTTCAAACTTCAGGTCCTGAGGGATAGCTCCCACCACAGCACCGGGAAACACCTTGCAGTTTTTCCCTATTTTCACATAGTCAAAAATTATAGCATTGGGGCCAATCCATGAACCCTCACCAATCTCAACATTTTCAGCTATATAAGCACCCGGACAAATCTCTACGTTATCTGCAATTTTAGCATTCGGGTGAACTGTAGCAAACTGTTTAACAATCATATCTTATAACTCTTTTTTCGCTGTTTCTCTAATAATTCTCGCCATTTGGGTATTTATCTTATGACCAGATTTCACTGCAATAACCTTGCCTTTCAGTCTGTATCCGATCAAAGAAAAGTCACCCAATACATCCAAAAGTTTGTGACGGGCACACTCATTCCCAAATCTCAAATCGACATTGTTCAAATAACCTGTAGAAACTCTCTTCACACTGGTCACACCCAAAAGTGATGAGATCTTGTCCAGTTCCTCCTGTGGAACCTCATTCTCCGCTATCACGATAGCATTTTCAAGATCACCACCTTTGATCAGGTTATGTTTGAAAAGGAATTCAAGCTCATGGAAGAAGCAGAATGTCCTGCAAGGGGCAATTTCAGTAGCATAGTCTGTAATACCGGAAGAGTAGTGGGCAGTCTGCACACCAAGGACTTTGGAATTATAGTCGATAGTCAGATCTATTTCATAGTTCTCACTTGGCAGAAGGGTCAGTTCAGAAC
>JAEIGA010017721.1_pt1 | contig 10846 bp, 5 predicted proteins | sample 9270691 | NCBI WGS metagenome assembly JAEIGA01 (sample SAMN17057246, study PRJNA624740) | gut metagenome | biome: biome; isolation source: fecal sample | host: Bos grunniens | place: China: Xizang | collected 2019 | reverse complement strand
GCTTCCTTAAATGCCTGGCTGAAGGCGTTGCGACCTGCCAACATGAAGGAGAGTTCGTTGGAGTCAACCGGGTGCATCTTTCCGTCGTAAACGATGACGCGAACGTCGCGGGCGTAGCTTCCGGTGAGCGGTCCCTGTTCCATGCGACTCATTACGCCTTTCAGAATGGCGGGCATGAAGCGAGCGTCAATGGCTCCGCCCACAACAGAGTTAATGAACACGAGTTTACCACCCCATTCCAAAGGAATTTCTTCCTTGCCCTTGAGGTTGATGCGGATTTCCTGATTGCCAAACTTGTAAACAGTGGGATCGGGCATGTCTTCGTAATAAGGCTCAACGATGAGGTGAACTTCACCAAACTGTCCGGCACCACCGCTCTGCTTCTTGTGGCGATAGTCAGCGCGTGCAGCCTTTGTGATTGTCTCACGATAAGGAATGCGCTGCTCATAGAACTCGATGTTGATCTTATCGATGTTTTCGAGACGCCACTTCAGGGTGCGCAGGTGGAACTCTCCTTGTCCGTGCACCAAGATTTGACGCAGCTCCTTGCTTTGTTCAACTTCCCAAGTGGGGTCTTCCTGACGCATGCGGTTGAGGGCCGACATCATCTTTTCGGTTTCGGCTTCGTTCACGGCACGGATGGCGCGTGTATACTTGGGGTTGGGATATTTAATAAAGTTGAAGCGGTGGTCGCAGTCCTTGCTGTTGAGCGTGTTGCCCGTGCGCACATCTTTCAGTTTGACAGTGCAACCGATGTCGCCGGCCTGCAAACTTTCCACCTTCTCGCGGTTGGCTCCGGAACAAACAAAGATTTGTGCCATGCGCTCTTTCGAACCTCTGTCGGCATTGGTCAGGTCGTCGCCTTCTTTCAGCGTTCCGCTCATCACCTTGAAGTATTGCACTTCACCGATGTGCGGTTCAACACCGGTCTTGAAGAAATAGATGGAAGTCGGTCCGTCAACTGTGGGGGGCACTTCCACACCGCGTGTGTTGTGCACAGAGGGCATTTCGTCCACGAACGGAACCACGTTGCCGAGGAATTCCATCAGACGGCCCACACCCATGTTTTTGCCGGCGCACACGCAGAACACGGGGAAGATGCTGCGCGTAACCATACCCTTGCGGATACCTTCGCGCATCTCGTCTTCAGTGAGGTGTTCGGTTTCGAAGAATTTTTCCATCAAGCCTTCGTCGTTCTCGGCGGCAGCTTCCACCAGCACACGGTGCATGGCTTCTGCTTTCTCCAATTCTTCGGCCGGAATGTCCTCAATGGTGGCTTCGCCGCCGTCGGGGCCCCAAGTGAGCTTTTTCATCAGGATGATGTCGATGAGGCTGTTGAAGTCAGGACCGGTGGCCACGGGATACTGCACGGGAACTACCTTTGAGCCGTAGATGCTCTGAAGTTCTTCCAACACTTTGTCGTAGTCGCAGTTCTCACTGTCGAGTTGGTTCACCAGGAAGATGACGGGTTTGCCCAGCTTTTCGGTGTAACGGAAGTGGTTTTGCGTTCCCACTTCAGGGCCGAACTGTCCGTTGAGCAGGAGCAGGGCGGTGTCGGTTACGTTAAGGGCTGTCATGGCTGCGCCGACAAAGTCGTCAGAACCCGGGCAGTCGATGATATTGAGCTTTTTGCCATTGCGCTCTACGTGGAATACGGTTGAGAACACTGAATAGCCGTAGTCTTGCTCCACGGGGAAGTAGTCCGACACGGTGTTCTTGGCCGTGATGCGTCCTCTGCGTTTGATTTGTCCGTTTTCAAAAAGCAGGGCTTCGGTCAGTGTTGTTTTACCGGAGCCGTCGTTTCCCAAGAGTGCGATGTTTTTGATTTCGCGAGAATTGTAAACTTTCATAGTATTGTTTGTTTAGGTTTTTACTGTGTGATTGCACAAATCGAGGCGCAAATTAGCGAGAAAATGCATTCTGCGCAAATAGCCCGATTATGTTGTTCAGCATTCTTTTGGTCGTAGCGTGTATTCTGATAGAGCCCTTGCGGAACAGAAAATGCATTGTTTGATAAAATGTAAGCCAATGGCATATTTCTGCTTACACATTGTCATATTGTTAATTAAGCGTAAAAAAATCCGCACGCCTTGCAGACGTTTTTTGCTTGGGCGGCACATTCCGGATTAAGGCAGCGGAAAAATTTGCAAAGCCTCCGAAACTTTCGCCTGTGCTTCCGGAAAATTCTGCAGTGCTTGCAAAAAATGCCGCTTCCGAGGCCTTGGAGAGTGGTGGGGGAACAAAAAAGGAAGAAGCGCAGGCAGTGCTTCTTCCTTTGTAAGACGAATTTACGAAAAACTTTCCGGATGACCAAATGCCCCTATTTGCAACGTTCTGACATTCTGTCGCAAAAATGCTTGTTGCGATGGATTTTTGACAAAGTCGCTTGTGCATGCACATCGTATGTGTTAACTTCGCGCAAAATCCCCAAGCCGTTAGTTATGGACATAGGTTTATATATTCATATTCCCTTTTGCAAAAGTCGTTGCCTGTATTGTGATTTCTATTCCACCACTTGCAACGAATCTCTCTATGATACCTATTTGAAGGCAGTGCTGCTTGAAATCACGATGCGCCTTTGTTTAGACAGAAAAGTGCGCATCGGCACCATTTATATGGGAGGGGGCACTCCCTCTTGCCTGGGCGGAAAGCGCATAGCGGATATGTTGGATTACATTTGCAATATGTTGGATGTGGCAGAGGGGGCTGAAATCACGGTGGAAGCCAATCCTGACGACGTTACGCCGGAATTGGTGGACCACTTGGTGAGAGCGGGTGTCAATCGTGTGAGCTTGGGCGCACAGACCTTTGATGACCAAATGCTTGCGCTGCTCAACCGTCGCCACAGTGCTCAACAAACCCTGCAAGCCGTGCGTTGGTTGAACGAAGGCGGAATTTGGAATGTGAGCCTTGACCTGATATATGGTTTGCCGGGACAGACGTTGGCAGCTTTCGAGTGTGATGTTCACGAAGTGCTCTCCACGCATGTTCCTCACGTTTCGGCTTATTCGCTCATGGTGGAAGAGGGAACGCCCTTGGCACGACGCGTGGCGAGTGGCGAACTCACACCAGCCGACGACGAATTGAGCCGCGCCATGTTTGAACGTATGCTCGACATCCTCGAGTCCGAACATTTTGAGCAGTACGAAATTTCCAACTTTGCCCAATTCGGTCATCGCTCTCAGCACAATTCGTCCTATTGGAAAGGGGTGCCCTATGTGGGCATTGGCCCCGGAGCGCACTCCTTCGATGGCAGCAATCGTCGCTTCAATCTCCCTGATTTGCAGGCGTATTTCAAAAACCCTGCACGTCCGCCTCACGAAGTGGAAGAACTCACACCGATGGAGCGTGCCAATGAGGCAGTGATGGTGTCGCTCCGCACAAAAGAGGGTCTTCACCTTGGTGCTTTTCAGAATGTGCACGGCAGTGCCGCGTTTCAGTATGTGATGCGCGAGGCTGAGCCCTTGTTGCAGCAAAAGCTGTTGCAACAAGCAGATGGTCGTCTCTCGCTGACGCGTGAGGGTATCTTTGTGAGCGACATGGTGATGAGCAAACTCATGCAGGTGTAGGGAATTTCAGTGTGAGGAGTGCCACTTCCGAATATCTAATCTCTAAAAGTTGAGACGCATTCGGTGTGTCTTCAAAGTTTTTCCTTATTTTTGCAAACTTCCTCGCGTATATTATATAATGTGTGCGAAAGAATTTCTCCAGCCTTTTTCTTGTAGCAGCAATGCAGGGAGAATGGGTCTGCATTCATAGATAAAAATCAAAAAACAAAGCAATATGAAAAGAATTCTGTGTTTATTTTTCCTTGTTGCCGGTCTTGTGGGACAGGCAGCCTGGGCAGTCAATCCGCAACGCCGTGTGTTTGGTGTGAAGCAGGCAGACGGAACAGTGGTAAACGTGAGCAAAGTTGGTAATGGCCACTTCTGTTTTCTCGTAACAGAGGATGGCGTGGCATTGGTGCGTGAAGAAGGCAGCCGCCGCCTTTGTTATGCCACCATGGTGGATGGCAAAATGTGCAGCACGGGGCAGTTGGCGCACAACGCAGAGGCACGCACAGCTGAGGAGCACGAATTTGTGCGTACACTCAACGTGGATGTTCGTCAGGCTTATCGCACGTTGGCAGCCAACAGCAAGCGTTCTTCACGCGCGGCTTCACGCACGCTCAGTTCAGTCGATGGTTTGGGCAAGTACGGACAGAAGTCCGACGGAGTGGTGCCCAGTATTGGCAAGGTGGTGATACCCGTCATCATGGTGCAGTTTCCGGACATGAAGTTCCTCGAAACAACCACCGTCGAAAAGGTTAGCCGCACACGCAATGAATCAGGATATTCTGATGAAGTGCAGGCCGTAGGTTCTGTTCGCGATTACTACATCGCACAGAGCGACAGCCTTTTCCAACCCACATTCGACGTCCTTGGTGTCGTAACTCTCTCAAAAGGTTACGCCTACTATGGTGCTGATGGAGGCAACGACATCGACCTGAATTGCAACAAAATGATTCAAGAAGCCGTTGACTCGATGGTGCAGCGCGGAGTGGATTTCTCCCAATATGCCATCGACGGAAAGGTGCCCAATGTGAGCATCTATCATGCCGGTCCCGGTGCACACCAGTCGTATGAAGAGGGATGGGAAGACTATCTGTGGGCGCATTTCTCCGATTACTATACTTTCAAAGCCGGCGACGTGAAAATCAATTCCTATTTCGTGGGTTGTGAAACCATGCAGGATTACACTGTTTTGGGTGGCGAATATATCGTAACCAATGCATTTTTTGACGGCTTCGGTGTGTTTGTTCACGAAATGAACCATGCCTTGGGCCTGCCCGATTTCTATTGCACCGACTACAGTGTGGAGAAAGGTACACCCGACATTTGGAGCGTTATGGACTATGGACAATATCTGGGCGACACTTGGCAACCCATTGGCTTCAATGCCTACGAACGTGCCTACATGGGTTGGCTTGATGTGAAGCAATTAGGCGACGAAGCGCAACACTGCACACTCTACCCCTATGGCTTGAAAGAAGGACCGACTGCTTATTGCATCAAGAATCCGGCCAACGAAAAAGAGTATTTTCTCTTGGAAAATCGCCAGCCTTCTACCTGGTATCCTGAAAACATGGGACACGGAATGCTGATAACACACGTCGATTACAACAGCACACGTTGGTATTGGAACGACCTGAACAACGATCCCGACCACTTGCGCTTCACCGTTGTGCATGCCGATAACACTTGGGATGGTTACTATGACGGCATTCGTTGGTCGCGCTTCCAGAATGACCTCTTCCCCGGTGGAAAAAATGTAACCTCTTTCACAGACGACACAACACCGGCTGCGGATGTGTTCACGGGTAGCAAATTAGGCCGTCCTATTTACAATATCACCGAAACCGATGGCGTGATTACTTTCTCATATCTTGACGAAAACGAAACATCCATCAGCCAACTCGAAGCACAAGGAGCAACTACTGCTTCGGTGTATAGCATCGATGGTCGTCTGCTTCAATCGTCTGTGGAACTTTCTGCAATTCGCCATTTGCTGCCTGCCGGTGTTTATATTGTGAAAACAAGTGCAGGAACTCAAAAGTGGAGCGTGCGATAAAGACAAACAAATAAAACATAAGTATCAGCGATAATCATAAATACACTTATGAAAGAAATTTTATTGAAAGCAACACTTCTGATAACCGTGGCAGTGGCACTGCCTCAAGTGTCGGTAGCGCAAAGCGTTTTGGGGAATTTGTTGGGAGGCTTGACCGGAAACAGCAATGCCGGCAGTGCTGTCAGCAATGTGCTGGGAGCTTTGGTGGGAAACAAGGAGGTATCGCAGCAAAGCCTTGTCGGAACTTGGACCTACAACGAACCGGCCATCGCTTTCCAAAGTGAAAATATCGCCAACCAAGTGGGAGGCGCTTTGGCTGCAGCACAAGCAGAGAAAAAACTTGGTGCAGCACTTTCGAAATATGGTGTAACAGCCGGAAAGGTGCAACTGACATTCAACGAAGACGGCACTTACACTTGTGTCATTGGGAAGAAAAAAGTCAGTGGCCAATATACTGTTTCCGGCAGCACGCTTTCGCTCACCAAATTGGGCATCAAAAGCGTAAAGACCAACGTGAAAATCACCGGTAATGAGTTACAACTCACGGCGGATGCTTCCAAGTTGCTCGCATTGGTGCAGTCGTTGGGCAATGTGGCAGGTAGCAATTCATCGCTCAGCACATTGACTTCTCTGTTGAGCGGTTTTGATGGCGTAAATTTGGGACTTAAACTCACGAAATAGACTTCTGAAAATGATTACGGAACTCGAAAGACAAGCCAACAAAGATAAGTTTATAGCATATTGCCGCGAATTTATCGGAGGGCGCGACGGATTGGAGCGACTTTTGACCTATATGGATGAAAGCGGCTTCTACACGGCTCCCAGTTCTACGAATTTCCATCTGAATGTGGAAGGCGGTTTGTGCAAACACTCGCTGAATGTCTTTGAAACGGCACGCGACATTTACACAAACATCTTGGAGCCCAAACGAGTGGCCGGCGAATCTTCTTTTACCCAACCCATCAGTATCGAGAGTATAGCCGTATCCACGCTCTTCCATGATTTGTGCAAGATGCAAATGTATCAGAAAGCCGAGAAATGGAAGAAGGACGAAGCAGGTCGTTGGGTGAGTTATCCGGGCTATGAGGTGAAAGATGATTTTCCCTTCGGTCATGGCGAAAAGTCGTGTTTCATCATCGAACGCTTCATGCGGCTGAAGAAGAGTGAACTTTTGGCCATTCGTTGGCACATGTGCATGTTTGATGTGCCCGAGCAGGGCAGTGCAGGACGCTTTTCGCTGAGAGCAGCCATGGAGGCCGAACCGCTTGTTTCCCTTGTGCAAATGGCAGACTTGCTTTCCGCCAACTGTTTAGAGTTAACAACAAAATACTGAACGTAATTTCACAAATATAAATCCCGTTTCGATGCTTAAACATTGAAACGGGATTTTTCTGTTGCCACATGAGGATTTTACTAAAGCCGTTTGGAGGCGTCAATCAAGGCATTATAGATGGGCGAACGCCGCAGCAGTTGTTCGTTGCCCACCATAATAAATTGTTGACGGGCACGCGTGATGGCTACATTGAGTTTACGGTCCACCCACTGCCCTTCAACAAAATGAGGCTCGGAGAGCAGATTGAGTTGATAGGGCTGTGAAATCGTAGCAGAGAACACCACAAATTCACGCTGGCTTCCCTGATAACATTCCACGGTATCAATGGTGAATTTATCGGCATCTTCAATTTCCAGTGTCCGGAGTCGGTTTCTTACCAAAGCAATTTGCGCACGGAAGGGCACAATGATTCCGATGTCTGAGGCGGCATTGAAATCTGTGTTGTTGTTTCCGTGTAATTTTATGAGGCTCTTCACAATTTGTGCAACGGCTTCTGCTTCGGCGGCATTGCTTTTAGTGGAATGAGATGTGGGGGCAGGCTGTGGGCAATTGAGGAACAAAAGGCGAGATGCGGACAGCCAATTATCGAGGTTGCTTTCCGGAATTCCGAAAGTGTTTAGCGCACCTTTCTGGTGCTCAAGTGAAAGGCTTCCCAAGCGTTCTGAATAAAAATGTTTGCTCACAAAATCGCAGATGTCGGGATGCATGCGTCCCTGCCGGCTCAGCATGCCTATGCAATGAGGACTTTGTTTTGCGAATATGCGGTGCAAGCGTTCGAAGAGCGAAGTGCGCAAATCGTGAATGCCGATGTCGGAAAGTGCTTCTTGTGTCTGCAGATGGGCAGAATGCTTGGGCGATTGCATCACTACGGCCGGCAGTTGTTTGTGGTCGCCGATGAGAATGAATTTCTCGATAGCGGGAATTTGCGGATGCTGTGGGAGTATGGCGCAAAACAAAGGTAGCATTTGCGGTTCCAACACTTGTGAGGCTTCGTCAATGATAGCCGTACGGAAACTGCGCAAACGGAAAATCTCGGTATGTGCAGAAAGGGTGAGCAGCGAGCCTACGATGATGGGTGTGCTGGCTATGAGTGTTGCCACTTCGTTGCGGTTGGTCATCGAGGCTGCTGCGTTTTCGAGTAAACGATGTCGGAATTTCTCAGCGCATGTCTGTTCGTTTCCGATGCGTAAATAGGAAAATGGGATTTCTTCCGAGAGTTTCTCAAGCATACCGCAAATTTCGTCAACGGCACGGTGCGTGTATGCCGTCAGCATCAATGCTTTCTTCTCTTGCGTGTGGGGATATTCAAGCAGGAATTCCTGCACCATCGACCGAAGGGCTACATTGGTTTTTCCTGTGCCCGGTGGTCCGACAAGCAAATAAAAATCGTTGGCTTGCTTGGCGGCCAGCACAATGGCATTCATCGTTTCTCCATAATCGCCCCGCAAAATCAGAGAAGCATTGTGAGTGGCTTCTCGTTGGTTCAGCCAGAGTTGCTGCCGGCTTTTGGGTGCTCGCAACAGGCTGTGCAGTCCGCGGTAAGTCAATGAAAAAGTTGCGTCAGTGCTATCTTTCTCGATGGCATAGCGTTGGTGAACGTCAAAAAGGTGCTTATTGCGTTGGGGATAGTTCAGGCGAAGTTTCAGATGCCCTGCTCCCAGCTCCGCAATGGTGCCACGTGTCAGTTGAGTGGTAGCCACGGAATCGTTTTCGGAGTTGCGACAATATAGCTGCACCATTTCGCCTTCGTTAAAGTTGGGCGTAAAGTTATCGTAGTGCTGCGGAAATGAAAAGGTCAGTCCTTCTATGCCCTTGTCGGTGCTAACGAATTCTTCTATTTGCAAGTCGTGCATAATTTCGCCGGCTTGCAACTTTGTGGCAAAAGGGGCTGTCCATGTGCGAGAGAAGCCTCGCATAGATCCGGGACGTGTATCGGAAGTTTTAGAAAGGAATTGCTCACGTGCCAAGAAACTGCAGAAAGTTTTGAAATAAGCCGCGAGATGCGGAGAGTCCTCCATGTCGTGCAAAGGTGCGATAAGGGCTTGCAGTTGTGGCTTAAGGTAATTTTCAAAGAACCGTCCCTGCATTCGGTTAATGTTGAGCGCATCGATACTGATGGTAGGCAGAATTTCCTCCCAACGTTCTTGACGCATCAAACTTTGGTGGCGGATAATCTCATTGCGCAGAATGAGTAATTCTCTCACGGCTTGGGCTGAGGTGCGTTGGTCAAACAATTTTCCGTGAGCACTGTAGAACAAAAAAGAACGCACGGTGTCGCGTGGCTGCTCCAAGCAAAAATGCATCATCTCCTTGTAAAGCGACATTTGCAGCACATGCTCGATTTTGGGACCATTGCCAAAATTATCGGCTTTGCCACTCTTGAGTTCAAGCACGCGCTGATGGTCTGTGGTCATCACATCAAAGCGTCCTCTCAACCCCAAGGCCGGGCAGATAAAGGCCGGTTCGAGCACCACTTTTTCCTTGTCGATGTCCACCTCCGGGCTTGCAAAAGTTGTTTGCACCGTGTGGCGAATGTTGTGGAAGTGATTTTCTGCTTTGTCAAAATACTCGCGAGTGATGGGCGAGTCGCATCCCAGATAGCTGAGCATGGATTGATGAAAATCTTGGCGGATGGAACGAAGAAACAATTGCTTTTCATCCGCTTCTGAAAGGGCTGCCTCGCTTTCGTGAAGGCAATCATCCATAAATCGGTTGGCTGCATTACCGAGCAGAATGGGCTGTGTGATTTCTCTCGGTGCAAGTTGCGAAAGCCAATAGTGCAAGGCGTGTGCTCCGTATGGCTTGACGCAAGCACAGAGTGTGCTCACATCAATAAGGAAGTCGGGTTCGAGAATGACGATGCGTGCTTCCCAATGTTCTCCCTTGCGGTGCAAACCGATGAGTGAGGCTTGCATACCTTCTTCGGCTTGTTCTGCCAATTCGGGTTGCGCTTCTATATATATTATTAAATGTGTGCCGTCGCCTCTTGATGGGATGACGGTCAGTCGGTCAGCATTTACTTCAACAATGAGTGCGCGTTCGGCTTCTTGCGGAAAGGATGTGTCGCTTTTCTCTCCCGTTTTCTCTTCTCTTTCAATCTCTTCCGGCAGAGTTTCAATGGTTTGCGTGGTTCTTTGTGAGCCGGTCAGTTCGGTGATGAAGTGTGTCAGCAGTTTTGCGTCCTGCTCAAAGGCCTTTTCGGAAGGTTTGTCTTCACCTTTCAGCACCCTTCGAGCATTTCTGCGAAAGCGGTCGGCTGCATGATAATCCACATTTGCAGCTTTGCAGACGGCGTATAGCTTTGAAAAAAGTCCCGAGTATTGTGTCTGAAAATCGGCAGAGAGTTCTGCACAAAGCCTTTCGAGCATGGCGTATAGCCTCTCGTAGCGTGCTTGCAGCGGAAAAGAAGGGTTACAAGCAACCTGTATTTCTTCATACAGCTCGTCGGCGGTTTGTGAAAGCATGGTGCGCAAATTCGTGATGGCTTTAATCTTCCAATTGGTTGAACTCGGGATCGTCGGGACCGTATATCTTTGTTCCTTTCGTAAATCGGTTGGGTTTGGCAGGGCTTCCGCCTCTTTCGCTGCTGCTGGGGATGTAGGCACCCGGCATATCGGGATTTCCGCCATAGCCGCGCCACAAGTCCATGATGCGCTCCACGTAGTTGGCAGTCTCGTTTCCGATCATGTATCCATACTTCACAGAGGGGTCGCGGTAGTATTCAGGCAAACTCAAATTGCGCACATAAACACTCACGTCTGCCCAGCGTTCGGGATTTCCGCCATGCTTGCGTGTCAGCGTCATGGCATCGCGAATGTGTCCGTAGCCACCGTTGTAGGCTGCCAGCACAAAGCGTTGTTTCTCGCTGCGGTTGCGAATGTCTGAAAACTTTCCACTGAGTTC
>JAEIGA010017720.1_pt1 | contig 10847 bp, 36 predicted proteins | sample 9270691 | NCBI WGS metagenome assembly JAEIGA01 (sample SAMN17057246, study PRJNA624740) | gut metagenome | biome: biome; isolation source: fecal sample | host: Bos grunniens | place: China: Xizang | collected 2019 | reverse complement strand
CTGTAAAATTCGTCTTGTTCTTTCTTGTCTGTTAATATCTTTTCTCTGTTTTCTTCGTAATATTTCTTGTAGCGGATCCTGCCCTTTTTCTGCAGCTCTTTTTCATGATTTCTGTAATACTTTCTATACCCAGCAGAAATTTTTGCTTCCGTTAAAGCATCCTTCTCTCTAAGCTCTCGGATTCTTAAATCTCTATCCCGCTCTTCTCTTGCTTTCTCTTCTTTCCTTGCTTTTATAGATTCATAAGTCTCATAGTCTACCTGAGTGGTAAAGCTAAACCTGCATCCGGAAGGCGTGTGAACAGCAGGATAGTAAGCCATAAAGCCAGAACCTTGAAATCTGTCAGCATGAATCTCGTCGTATGTTCTTTTTCTCTTCAATCTACTTCTTCCCTCCAGAATAAAAAAGGACTCCGCAAAAGAGAATGCAAAGTCCAAGAAAATAGTTATCAAGTGAAATTGTTTGAGGAGTCATACCAAACCACCATAAGACTCCTATGAATAAAATCATCAAAAATATCAATTAAGTGCCTCCAGAGAATCTTTATTGGTCCAATCACTTGTATCAACTTTGGCTCCATAATAAGGCCCGGTTTCACAAGTAATCCTATACGGATTTATTGGATCAATCGGTTCTGGTTTATACGTAGGAGTGACCTTGTAAATATAATTGGCATTCTTTACAGCTTCGGTTAAATTCTCTAAGAGTTTATTCTGCTTCTTTATTTCTTTGGTTAGTTCTTTTATTGCGTTTGCTGTTGCATCAGGATTACCCATTAGATTCCTCCTTCTTTTTAAGTGTTATTGTAACTTCATCAACTTCTTCATTAGGAACGGCGTCGTTAAAATATAATGTATTAAGTTCCCAGTCTTCTCCAATGTTGACAAGTTTCTTACCAAATAACACAACATCATTACAAGATTTCCAAGCATCTGTTTTCTTCCAGTACATCAGACCTCCTAATTAACTACGAAATAGAAAAACTCTGAATGAGATCCAACGTCTAGCCAAATCTCACCAGAGTCTAAATGGGTTACTCTTGTATATGGGATTTCATAGCTATGATCTTTGCAAAACTTAAAGACAATATCATAAGCAAAGTCGAAAGTTTCGCACTGACCAATTTCTCGTTTGTCCCCGTGAGAGTTTTCAAATATCACTTTAATCACAATGCAAAATCCTCCTTCCAGCCAATACTAATAACTTCACTCCTGTTAAAGAAGGCTTGACGATGATTTTCGAATGTAACAATATACAGATCGTCAAAAGTTGCTGAAGCTTGAAAAGAATCTACATGTCGTAAGAACTGAACCTTACCATTTTTAAGAATTACTTCTAAAGTCACTCAAACCTCCTTGACATACTGATCAAACTCTTTATACTTCTTTAGTTTCTTAAGTTTCTCTTCTAAAATCCGTTGCAAGAAACTTCCTTCCGGGAAAATTTTAAGAAGATCTTTTACCTTTACGTACTCATCATTTTCCATCATGCTTATTAAATTCCTCTTCGCTCATAACAACATAGTCAACATCTTCGGCTTTATACCCTTCTAGCCATGCTGCTCTATAAAACGCATTAAGCCAGTTGGTTAAGTCTTTATCATTTAGTTTTCTTAGTACTCGTAGTGTATCCTTGTTTATCTCCATCTGCTTTCTCCGGTACAACAAGTGCGTACGTTATCTTATTACACCTTGGGCATATAGTCTTAACCTCGAATAAACCGCTGTCTAAAACTCTTACCGTGGTTTCTTTCTTATCATACCTATGCCCAAAGAAGTTACATATTAGATTCATTTCTTATCTCTCCAGTCACTCGTTGCTGTGAATAATTCTATTTCTGCATAAGCTCCAAACTTTTCTTTTATAAGACTAGACAAACTAAGATCTCCATCGTCAAATATAATTTTGCTAGACTTTCTTTTATTGACACCGGAAAGATGAGACGAATTAAATATTTTACTTGCCGGCATAAAATGGATTGCATCAGCAACAGTCTTACCCTCGTATTTAAGTGTCTGCTTCTTTACAAAATCACACATCTGAGCAGTAGGGCAAATATAATAAACTTCTAATCCATTCCTTACAAAAGAAGCCGCTTTGGAGATACAGAGCATCGTCTTACCCATCTGACGTCCTGCTGCATAAGTTTTCATAAAAGCACCTCATGATCGAAAATATAATCGATCCCTTCTTCGTCAAATTTATCCATAAGCTTTTTTGTTGCGATTCCGTCTGCTCCGGGTTCTTGTAATTCTTCTACAATTTCTTCTATTTTTTCTTCATCTCTTGCAAATACCACGAGTCCATAGCAATAAACCATGTCAATATACGAATCGGCAACAATATCAATGATTTCTGGTGTAAGCTTAGAAGTTTTAGCGATTTCTTTAAGTTCTTCTGCAAAAACAGTTACTCTAGCTTCCGGTGTATTGTAATCTGCAAGTTTACTCATGGCACCTCCTATACACTAAAACTCCAAGTAAATATCAAACTAAAGATAAACCCCATGACAAAGCCAAAAGCCATGTCACATAAGTCTTCTTTCGTTAGCTCTACTAGCTGCCTCTCTTTCCTCTTCTTCATTCCAGTTTCCTCTCCCTGCTACAATAAGAGCTGTCATCATAAAACCAACAAACGCACCCACAAAGAATGCAAATATAATAAGTCCTAGCATTTATCCTCCTTAATCTGATCCATACGCCATGCATCCAGCAACAATAATTGCCATGGCTAAACATACAGTATCTGGACTAACATCAAATCTTAAGATGCCCATAAAGATCGAAAATAAACCCATAACACATACTGACCACATTAAATTAACAAATCGATCCATTTATATCCTCCTTATAGATGGCTTGAAAAACGATGCTGTTTATACTCGATCACCGGAATTCCATATGCTGGCCAAGCTCCGCCTGAGCAGAAGTGTGTGACGTTATGCTCCAAGTGTTTACAAGCTTCGTCAATCGCCTGGTAGCACTCATCTGTTACGCCTCTATTCAGTGTTGTGTACTGATAAGGCTGATAGCAAACGCCGTCTATCGTGTTTGGATATAAAGGTGACAAGACTCTATTTACAATTGTCTCTGCAACAAGATACATACCGTAATAGCCTTGGTTACCCGCTTCTGCGTAGATGACTCTTGCTGCTACATCTCTTTCATAATCTGTTGGAGAATATAACTGTGTAGACTGTTCCTGTAAGGCCGCTATCTGCTCTGCTAGCTGTGCTTCATACTGTGCCTGAAACTGCTCTAAGAACTGCTGATAAATAATCTCAGCGTATTCTTCCGAAACTACTTCTTCTGCATTAACAGTTACTGGATTAATAAAAGCAATAAAAAAAGCGAGCACCATGCTAATAGCACTGCCCGCTAAATAGTGTGGTTTCATATTCAGTTTTCCTTTCTTATAAAAGAGTAAGTAATACCTTAAACACGGCTACTAAGTTTATAATGATAAGAAGCAAGATAATATCAATTAACAATTCTCTCCAGGGTTTTCTCATCGTAGTTTAAATAACTTCCAGCTAAGTTCTCACCGTTATTAGCAACAACTTTTACCATGTATGTTGTGCCGGATCTGTCAGTGAAAATATTTGCAACCTTTACTTTTAAATTAAATTCGTCACCTACGTTGTATTTAGTTACCATAAATTAAACCTTTCTTCTCACAAGACACCTACAAACCAATTCGATTCTATTGTCATCAAGCTCGTTAAATATCATTTGATTAGGATTTATCCAGCCAATCTTAAAATCGGTAAAAGTAATAATTCCGCGTTCGAATTTTTCTTTAACATCGCCAAGACGACAAAATCCGTATTTATCGCAATAATCTTTTACAAAGAAATATAATTTTGAAAACTCTTCCTTGCTAAAATACAGAGAATCAGTTTGCCTTTCTGTAAGCGGTCTGGTTTCTTCTGCATCCTCTTCGTCCACCTCTTTCTTTGCAAGTTCAACAAAGAAGTCTAAGTGATTAGCAATCCTTTCAAGTGCTACTGCGATTCTTTCATTATTATCCATAAGCTCTCCTTTCTACATCATCAGAGCATGTAACTGATGTGAATAAATAGCTGGTTTGTCTGGGATTTTCTTTCTGTTCTTCCGCTCTAAGTGATTGGTCCTCCTTGACACAAAGAACGTATCCTCTAACATCGACGGATCAATATCTCTTATTCCTTCTATGTGAGCTGGAATGTTTAGCCGTTTAAATAGAAGGATTGCCAATTCCAGCGCTGTAGAATCTTCAATAAGAGGCAAATCATCCTCGTTAAAATAATAAGACGCCGTGACATCAAAGCTATTAAGCCAAGTGTCGAGGGCGTCTAATGCAGCTCTTTTTGCTCGTCTGAAGTAGTATTTATTCGTTGTAATAGTAAGTCCTATATCAGCTTCATCCATTACTCTTACTTCAAATATAATTTCATTCTCTTTACTAGTTTTCTTATCAGGATGCGGCAAATCCCTCTCTCCTGGAATCTGATGAAACGGGTTACCTGCTTTAACAGCTTTTGTTGGCTTTGGTGCAGGCGGTAATTCTTTTACTTTAATCTTTGCAGTGCTCATAACTTTTTCCCCTCAAAATATAATTACTTGCCGTCGTCAATATGCATAAGTATTTCGTTTGCTCTTTCTACTAATACTCTGTTATCTGTAAGTACTGACTCACATAAATCGTTTTGCTGCATGCAAAGTTCTCCCCATTTCTCAACTCTATCATTGAGATCTTTATTTGCAGCCATTAAGTTCTCGTTAATCTTAATAAGCTTATCGTTATTCTCCATAGTGGATTCAATAATAGCTGCATAATCCGTTAAATCTTTATGCAAGGAATTAGCTGTCATAATAGTCATCATATTGCAGACAACCAGAATAACTAAAAGTAAAATGTAAAATATCATACTGCCTCCTTATCCTCGGTTCCGATTTTAGACAAAAACTCTTCTACTTCAGGATATGTCCTACCTGTCGCTTTCCACTTTGCATACCCTTCCTTAAACCTTGTATCCCTGCCATTTGGCATGATACATGTGATCCATCCATCGTCTACATTCGTTACCACTGAGTATAAATATTCGTTTTCTCCAATCTTAAGTTTAAGTTCATCTCCAACTTTGAACATCTTTACCCTCTCTACTGCTCGCTTTGCTGCGCCTAGTCTCACTATCGTTCGATCAGAAGAATCCAATTGTTGTTGTGTCGTCTTCATGTATGTAATGATCAATAATTTCCTTCAAATTTTCTTTCTCTACTTCGTTTAAATCTCTGCGGATGATAATCGTAAGTCCTTCATGCTGCTGTTTATTCTCTTTTTCCATTTTTACCCCTCCATGATTTCCTGATACTTTCTTACTTGTAAATTAAAATATCTAACCAACGCTCTTGTAGTCTTATGAGAAAACCACGGAATCCCTGAATAGTGATCTGACATAGTAATTGTTCCGTCATCTTCTTCAATTAGTTCATACTTTTCACATGACCCAAATGGAGGCCACCAGGTAATCCAAACCCATTTAATGCCGCTTCTTCCTTGAGTTATACTGTAGTTAAATCCTTCCAAAGTTTCTTTGATACGGTTTAATGTATCCAAAACATTTTCAGAAACATTTCTCATTTTTGCCCCTCCGGAAATTTTCGCTTTTTGATAATGACATCTATTACTGGATCTTCATTGAAATATAATTTGTCCAAACAAGCTCTAATCTCTTCTTTTACTTCATCGTCTGTGTAATTTTTAGACGAAACGATTCCGTAAACTAATTTCTCAGCAGTATCGATTTTTTGAGTTAGGCCAAACGTACTGAAACATTCTGCAAATATAATGTAGACGTCATAGTCGCAAATAGCATCATTTACACTTACAACATCCGGATTAGTGAAAAAATTAAAACAGACATTGCTAGACATACATCTTTTCATTTAAGCCTCCTCAGTAATAATCTTGACCGGTGTGTCTGAAAAACTTTGCAACATGTCATTTACGTAATATCCATAGCAGGATTCTTTTGCAGTATACTTGGTTCCGGTTGTAACATCGGTGAATGCCATATCAAACAAATGCTTATCCTCTACAAGCGGAATATCTTTTCTAAGAGGGAACGTCGGCTTTTCAGGCTCATCGACAATACTTTCGTTAATAGCCTGCAAGATCTTCTCACCCTTTTCCTTGAATTCTTTGTCGGCGATTTTCTTTGCTTCTGCCTTTACGCCAAGTTTGTAGCAACCATAACCAGCGCCTGCTGCAAGAAGAATTCCTCCGCCAATCTGAAGGCCTTTCTTAACTTTAGGATGCTCTTCGAAATAGTTATTTACTTTTTCTTTAAGTTCGTTAAACATAGCTTTACCCTCCAAAAAGAAAAAGAGGAAGCGTTTTAAGCCTCCTCATCCATTTTAGCCAGTCGGATAATCATATCCAAGCAGTACCACAAACTGGCAGCTGTCATTTGCGGCTCTAAGTCTCCAAGCCTTTCGTAATCGCCATCTGCATCCATAACCTGTTCGTTATAACGCATGCAGCGAGACTCATACGTCTTGCACACTTTTTCCGCGTACTTAAAGTTGCTATTTTGTGTAATACTCATAATAATTACCTCCTATAATAGAAGGCGTTTTTAATGCGAATCTTTCATACTCTCCAAGATCGTAATGATCTCAGTTTTCATATATTCTGCGCCTTTAAACCATGCGCCAGTCTCCTGCACCGTCATAGGCGGTACCTCGATGAGTAAATTGTTAATTCTATCTATTACATTATTAATTCCAGTTTCTGTCATTTACATATGCCTCCAATAGTTAGGGTGCATCTTAAGCCCCTTTTCATCTACTACAATGTCATAGTCCAAAATATAATAGCCCTCTGTCCAGTCTTCTTTTCCATAGAAGGAGAATTCGTATTTGCCGGTATACTTTGGCTTGTCTACTCCCTCAAACGGAATCTTTTCAGATTCAAAATCTATAAAGACAAACTCATCCTCAGGTTCAACCTTTAATTCTTTCTTTGTATCAACCTGCTTTACGTTACCTGCTGCAAACTCAGAAAGGAATGCTCCGTTACAAAGTGCATGTGACAAATGAGGTAATCCTGATTCCTCATCTAAAGCATGAAGCGGATCATCTGATTCCTGAGCAGCTATTAAGTGACGCATCATCGCATCCCAGTACCTTGACCACTCTACAGTTTTCCAGTTATCCGGCGAACCGTACTTCTTATCCCCGTAACTTCTTATCTTTGCTACATCAATTACAAACTGCATCGGCACAAGTCCGATCTCCGGTTTCCCAGCATCTTTCTTAGCCTCCTGATTAGGCATATTCACTTCAATCAATTTTTATTCCTCCATCTTTTCCCAGTTAATAATCTCGTATTCAAAATCCTTGATCACAAGTGTTGCAAGAATTCGTAAGACTTTATACTTATCTTCATTCTTCTCCATCGTCATAATAGGTGTCGGAGAAGTTCCGCAATAGCTAGCAAGATCTCCTAATGTAAGACCTAAAGCTTTTCTTTTTGCAGAGATCTCAGCTCCTGAGTAAGGGTGAAAATATAATTCACCGCTCTCATCTATTCCTTGCTGCCTGTGAAGGAGTTTCAATCTCTTATGCCGAATGGCTGATTCTGATCTTCCTGTTAAAAGCGCTATTTCCTTAGACGATAGATCTAAGTGCAAGATAAGATCTTCTTCCTCTTTTGAGTAATGAATAGAAGACCTTTTCGTCCATTCTTTCTTTTTTACTTGAGGCCTTACTCTATATACTTTTTTATTCGTTCTCATATTCCTCACAGTAAATATCAACGGATGGCGTGTACCTACCTGTCTCAGATTTGTTGCACCACTTATCAGAGTTAATTGTGGTTTTTACAATCTTGTACTGTTCCTTGGTTAAGAACACTGATCCTTCTACAGAGTCCTCACCGCGAAATATAATTCTGCATTCTCTTGTATCTTCACTTGGCATTTTCATTTCCCTCCTTTTCAAAGATCATCTCCAGATCACCGTTATCTTTTATAATATTTTTCTGTAACTTATTATCGAACTCACCATCCCATGGAACGTAAAAACCATATGGGTCGGAATTAAATATTGTGTCATCCTTTTGCTCGAACAAAATATCAATTCTTACAATATCTGTTCTATTTATAGTTGATAATTTATCGCATGTATTTTTAATAATTACACGAGCACGACTACACATCGTAAATACTTCTGGAAAATCACTTTCTTCAGCTTTTAGAAATTGTTGATAAATTCCGTCAGCGCAAATAAATCTAACATCGTCAGCAGAAAGGTTTATTTGTTCGCAATTTTCAAACGTGAAATATACATACTTCATTTTCTCGCTTATTAATCTGGACCCGTAGTTTCCTGGTGTCATGCTTTACCCTCCTTAAAGCGTTATCCCACGTAAAAGTAGTGTGCTGATAAGTGGGAAAAGTGCTCGCTTCGCTGCGCGCCTCCTCACTATCGTTCAGAGACAAAAAGAAAAGAGGAAGCATTTAAGCCTCCTCAATGAATCTAGAATAATCATTCATTACTTCGTATAGTATTTTCTGCACATTATACAGTTTAGGACAATTTCTATCAGCACGCTCATTATCATTTGTATACAAACGTCCTTTAAGCCTCTCTAACTGATCACAAATACTATCAAGTCCGTAATAAATAGATTCTTCAACATCTTTGCTCATAAATAATTCCTCCTTTCATATGAAAAGCGCATAACATGTAAAAGCTACTACAAATATAATTGCACTAGCCGGATTAACAAATAACCCAAGCAAGAGCGCAATCACCAATGCTGTAATTAGTCCTAACATAGTTTTGTCCTCCTTTCATATAAGGAAGAGTTTTTAATGCGAAAAGAAAAAGAGCATCTGTATTAGACGCTCAATCTCTTTTGAGACCATAGGCTTTCATGAGTCTCCATAACTCCATTGGTTCCTCTTCTGCTACAATGCAGATATTGTATTCTACTGTTAACACTTCTTCGTCATAGTTCTCGTCGAAGTACGTGTCCATTTTTTCCTCAGAGCTTTCTATCTTTGCTCCTGGAATCATAGCAAGTACTTTCGTAAAGAACTCATACTCTCTACTATCTACAGTTCCTCTATATCTCATCATGATTTTATCCTCCTTTGATTTCTGTTTAATCATGAATGTCTATCATCTCACTATAGAGTCTGTATTTCGTGCGATTTAAAATCGAAGAAGAAAAAGAGGAAGCGTTTAAGCCTCCTCATATCTTTCCAATAAACTTTTTAAATAATAATTCTCTTCTTCAAGATCCATGATTTCTCGATCTTTATCAAGTCTATCCTCCACCAGTTTCCAATATTTATCCTCTAGTTCTTGCAGCTTATCTGAATCAACTCTTATAACTAAACTATGCTTGTCTAAATAATCAGCACATTTGTCATAGAGTCTCCAGACAAACATCTCGAACTTCATTTTAAAATATAACTTTACGCTTTTGATAAATTTCTTCATGATCATTCACCTCCTATAATACAAGGAGATTTTCATGCGAAATCTGTTATCTCAAAGCATTAATATAAAACATCCCATCCGGAACATTGTTATTAATCGAGATAAACTTCCCACCTGCCTGAATGCCATACTTATCGCAGGTCTTTTTGTTGATGATCATGCATTTAAATTCATGAAGCATTGGCTTGAACAAATCCTGAATCTCCTGTGCCGTTACAGGATCCTGAAATGTGTAGCCGTTTTCACTAAGTAAATCTTTAATTATCATTCATCCCTCCTATCTCCTCTGTCACAGAAACCATCATCAACAGTATTATCTGTTACAACTAAGTCTCTTTCCAAATACCCATCATCGTCCCACTCTTGCCATTCCTCGAAATACATGGGACAATCATCTGTGTGTCTCCATCTGCAATCCTTACAAAGAACCACATCAACTTTCATTTATCCCTCCACCAATAGCTGCAGTAGCTTACTCTTTCCACAGGCATTCTTTTATTCGTAATCTTTTTACAGTTCCCATACTGATTGAATGGACAAGTTCTGCAGATCTTTTTCTTATCCTTTAAATCCACCATGACATCATCTAGAAGAGTTTTATCCATCTGCTTTCCCCTTTATAAAGACTTTATTATCGTCAAAGAGTTCCTGGATCTCATCCGTTCTATAGTTATAAAAAAGCTTCTCAGGGTCGGTATGCTGTTCTGCCTTTACCACATCCCCAAGAAGCCTCTCAAGTCCTCTTATCACATGCTGATTTTTATCTAGCCAATCTGTCACAGGAGTAAGTTGTTCAATGGTGTATTTTGCATATCTCCTTTCTTTCCGTATCGTACTAATCCTCTTGGCTATTTTCGCCTTTTCATGATACGTCCTTGAACCAAACTCAAGCTCATGTTCCAAATCAGATAGTCTCTTATCAGAATCCGATAGTTTGTTTTCTGCTGCTTTCTTATCGCTACTGGCTTTTTTAAAATATTCAAGCGTTTCTGCTAAACCCTCACTATACAACAAAATCTCTCCTCTCCTCATAATACGTAATACCATCCGCCCATTCGTTTGCAGTAAACCTTTCTGGGTGGTTTTCTGGATCTTTGCAAGGACCGTTTTTAGCATACTTTGGATTAGTTGTTAAATAGCAATCCTCCCAGCAAGGCTTCTTATTTACCGGGCAAATGGCATCAGGAGCCTTTACTTTGCAAATATAAAGTACGTCATCATGTTTCATTTTTAAGAAGCTCCTTTGCTGCTTTTGTTCTTGATAATTTATCAGCAAGCTTATCCGCTGTAAGTTCGATGATTGTATCTTTGTTATCAAGTAGCACCTTATCTATCTCGTCATAAACAATTGCT
>JAEIGA010017719.1_pt1 | contig 10848 bp, 9 predicted proteins | sample 9270691 | NCBI WGS metagenome assembly JAEIGA01 (sample SAMN17057246, study PRJNA624740) | gut metagenome | biome: biome; isolation source: fecal sample | host: Bos grunniens | place: China: Xizang | collected 2019 | reverse complement strand
GAAACTACCATTCTATCGGCGTGACCCCGTGCGCAGCGAGATACTCGTTGGCACGGCTGAAGTGCCTGTTGCCAAAGAAGCCGTTGTAGGCCGATAGGGGAGAGGGATGTGCTGAGGTGAGTACCAGGTGTCTGTTGCGATCAATGAAGGCGCCCTTCTTCTGTGCATAGGCTCCCCAAAGAATGAATACAATGTGTTCGCGCTCCTCGGCAAGGCAGCGTATGGCAGCGTCGGTAAAGGTTTCCCACCCCTTGCGCTGGTGTGAACCTGCTTGATGGGCCTGCACGGTGAGTGTAGCATTGAGCAGCAGTACGCCTTGGTTTGCCCAACGGGTAAGATCGCCATTCGGGGGAAGCGGTTTGCCTAAGTCGCTTTGTATCTCCTTGAAAATGTTTTGCAATGAGGGGGGATTGGGTACCCCATCGTTGACAGAGAAACAGAGTCCGTGTGCCTGTCCGGGGCCATGGTAGGGGTCCTGGCCGATAATTACAACTTTAACCTTGTCGAACGGGCAGTGGTCGAAGGCATTGAAAATGAGTCTGGCGGGTGGGTATACGGTGGTTCGCATATATTCGGAACGCACAAATTCGGTAAGCTTGACGAAATAGTCTTTATCAAACTCTGAAGCCAAACGCAGCTTCCAGCTGTTTTCTATACGGACATCCATGGCTATTAAATCAATGGTATACCTGCCTCTCTACAATTTGCTTTCATCTCTTCGGGCCAGATGCTGGCTTGAATCTCGCCGATATGTGCTTTCTTGAGGAATAGCATACATAGACGGGACTGACCGATACCCCCACCAATGCAGAGGGGGAGTGTGTCGTTCAGGATGCGTTGGTGGAAGTAGAGCTTGGAGCGCTCTTCCTTGCCTGTGAGGCGCAATTGCTCTTGCATTACCTCCTTGTTGACACGGATACCCATCGATGACAATTCGAATGAGCGGCCAAGGAGCTCGTTCCATACGATGATATCGCCATTCAGACCATTGTAGCCATCGCTGTTAGGAGTTGACCAGTCGTCGTAGTCCGGAGCGCGGTTGTCGTGCGGCTCACCATGGCTCAGTTTGCCTCCAATGCCGATGATGAATACGGCACCATACTTTTTGGCGATAGCATGTTCGCGTTCCTTGGGTGTAAGATTGGGATACATCTGCATCAGCTCTTCGGCATGAATGAAGTGTATCTCTTCGGCTAATGAAGGTTTCAGTTCGGGATACATCTCATATACCATATATTCGGTGCGTAGCATCGCGGCATATATGCGCTCTACAATCTTTTTCAAGAATTCGACGTTGCGGTTCTCCTCACCGATGACGCGCTCCCAGTCCCACTGGTCTACGTATAGTGAGTGCAAATTGCCTAACTCCTCGTCGGCGCGTATGGCATTCATGTCGGTATATATGCCATAGCCTTGGGGTATCTGGTATTCTGCGAGTGTGAGGCGCTTCCATTTGGCCAATGAATGCACTACCTCGGCACGTGCGTCCTGCAGGTCCTTGATGGGGAATGTTACGGCACGCTCCACGCCGTTGAGGTCGTCATTGATACCCAATCCCTGCAATACGAACAGAGGGGCAGTGACACGGCGCAGACGCAGTTCTGTAGAGAGGTTTTGCTGGAAGAATTCCTTTATCTGTTTGATGGCAAGTTCGGTCTGTTTTAGGTCCAGAATGGGCTTATATCCATCGGGCTTTATTAAATAACTCATCTTTTAGTTTCGTTTTGCAATACAATCGGCAAAGATATAAATTAATTGTGAATTGTGAATTGTGAATTGTGAATTTATTATTACCTTTAGCCCTACTTTGTAAGACAGAAGATAGGTGGCGCCTCAGGAAATTGCAAATATATTTGCATTTCCGTTCGGCTTGCACTATCTTTGCATCTCAAATGGTTCCGTAGCTTAGCTGAATAGAGCGTCAGATTCCGGTTCTGAAGGTCGTGGGTTTGAATCCCACCGGGATCACACATTCCCAAGATGGGGTATTGTCAATCATCCGAAACGCTTTCGGATGATTTTTATTTCTTGGAAGAATCGTTTTTTTACATTAACTTTGTCGGTGAAACAATTAACGAATCGTTGTTATGATCGATATAGAGCGGCTGTATGCAAGTTTCAAGCAAAGTAGCGGAGTAACTACGGATACTCGCCAATGCAAGGAGGGTATGATGTTTTTCGCTCTGCGTGGAGAAAATTTCGATGGCAATCGTTATGCTACCGAAGCACTCGGTAAGGGGTGTTCATGCGTGGTGGTGGATAATAGAGACTGTCTCGATGAGGGTAATCCGCAGATGATCTTCGTAGAAGATTCATTGAAGGCTTTGCAACAGTTGGCCCGCCATCACCGACGCCAGTTGGGTACTACGATTGTGGGTGTTACCGGAACGAACGGAAAGACAACCACCAAGGAACTGATGGCTGCAGTGCTGAAACGACGATATCAAATACTCTATACGCAGGGGAATCTCAATAATCATATCGGCGTTCCTCTCACGCTCCTGCAGTTGACCCCGTCACATGAGATGGCTATCGTAGAGATGGGAGCCAATCATCCAGGCGATATCAAGGAGTTAGTGGATATTGCCGAACCTAACTATGGTGTTATAACCAATGTTGGAATGGCTCATCTGCAGGGATTCGGCTCGTTCGAAGGCGTGATACAAACAAAAGGGGAACTGTATGATTTTATGCGTACTACAGAAGAACGTACGATATTTTTGAATGATAACAATGAGTATCTGAAGGCTATTGCAGGTGGACTTACGGCAGTGCGTTATGGACGTCCCTCTAAGGAAAATGCTTTGTATGTGGAGGGGGAGGTTGTTGCTTGTGACCCCTACCTGCGTTTCCGTTGGAAGGAGGGAATGGATGATTGGCACGAGGTGTCGACTCATATTGTGGGAAGCTATAATATCGACAATGCGTTGTGTGCTGCTACGGTTGGACGCTATTTTGGTGTATTACCTGAAGATGTGTCGGTGGCATTGTCAGAGTATGTCCCGACGAATAACCGTTCCCAGTTGACTGTAACAGAGAATAATACGCTCATCGTAGATGCATACAATGCCAATCCTACGAGTATGCGGGCGGCTTTGGATAATTTCGAGTGCATGGAGGTGTCGCCCAAGATGGTGATTCTCGGTGATATGAAGGAACTGGGTGAGGCTGCGGCGGAAGCTCATCAGGCGGTAGTGGACCGCTTGGCCGGCTGTGGCTTTGAACAAGTGTGGCTGGTGGGCGCTTCCTTTGCAGCAACACAACATGGCCCTGCACGTGTGTTTGTCGATGCTGAAGCTGTTAAGAGGGAACTTCAACAGAATCCGATCGAGAAGAAATACGTTTTAATCAAAGGTTCTAACAGTATGAAACTAGCATCCCTAGTTCCCTACTTATAATATTATATATTAGTACAATGCGGTCACATTCTTATACTGTTGCCGGACATACCTTTACGGTTTGCTTGTCCGATTCGGTGGGAGGTATTGCGCTCTCTTCGTACGAACCTTTTGCAGTAGATGCGGTAGTCTCTAATGCGGCACAGTTGTTCACCTTGGTTGTAGATGATGCCTTTTATCCAACGACGAAGGGGGAAACTATCGGTGAGTTTGACTGTGGTGCTGCCGATTTTGGCGTCTATCGCTTGCCCGATGGGGCGTATCAGATGCTCATAAGTCCGCCCGGAGGACAATATTGTGGTTTGTTGCAAGCAAGTGCCGACTTCAGCCAGGCTACGCTTGCTACACGTGGACAGAATTCGCTGCGCACTTTTGCTGTCAATAATGCCTTGATGCTAATGTTTGCCTTTGCTTCAGCAACGAAAGGAACACTGCTCGTTCATGCTTCGGTAATCAAACATGATGAGCGTGGTTATCTTTTCTTAGGGCAGAGCGGAACAGGAAAGAGTACGCATAGCAGTTTGTGGCTCAAGCATATTGCGGGAAGTGAACTTCTCAACGATGACAATCCTGTGATTGTGGTGGGAGGTGAGGGCGCCACGGTTTATGGGTCGCCGTGGAGTGGAAAGACTCCTTGCTATAAGAACGATAGTGCACCGATTGGTGCATTTGTGCGCATCAAGCAGAAACCGGAGAATCGTATCATGCGTGAACAACCCTTACAGGCCTTTGCAACATTGCTCCCCTCGATGTCGACCATGAAGTGGGACCGACGGGTGTATAATGGTATATGTGACAGTGTGGCGCGCTTGGTAGCAACGATTCCTTTATATACATTAGGATGTCGTCCCGATCAGGAGGCGGCTGAAGTGTGCTATGCAGAAGTTTCCAAACGATGAGTATGGACCGTAAGTTTCATGATATAGATGTGTTGGAACTTCCTAACGATATATTCTTGAAGGAGGTGAGATCCTTGATTGCCGAAGGGCATCTTGTGACGCTGCGTGTACGTGGCGTGAGTATGCGCCCCTTTCTTGAAGACCGTCGTGATCAGATTGTGCTTACCAAACTGCAAACCCCTAAGGTGGGGGATGCCGTGTTGGCCGAGATAGCCCCGGGTAAGTATGTGTATCACCGTATTGTTGCTATCGAAGGTGACATGGTGACTCTTAAGGGCGATGGCAATGTGTGGGGAACTGAAGAATGTCATATCGGGAATCTTGCTGCATCGACCCAAGCGCTGGTACGCAAAGGTAAGAGCTATTCACCTCAAGGGCGTGTGTGGCGTTGCTATTCGGCTCTATGGCCAAAATGGCCATTGGCTAGACGGGTGCTTCTGAAACTGTACCGGATGTTAGGAAGATATTGAAAGCATAAAACAGTATTATCATATAAATCATCAATAACAAGAAATATGAGAATCAATCAAGGTTTTGAACTGCGTGAGATGTTTGGCGAGCATATTGTGATCGCTTCAGGTATAGAAAATATTGATTTCAGTAAGGTGGTTTCTCTGAATGAGAGTGCAGCCTACCTTTGGAATGAGGTGAAAGATAAGGACTTTACACCGTCCTTGTTGGCTGCTTTGTTGACTGAACGATACGATGTGCCTGATGCTGTTGCATTAGCTGATGCTATGGAACTTGCTGAACATTGGGTGAATGTGGGCTTGGCATCACGTTAGATACTACAAAAAAATATGTAATGATTTTATAGCATATTTTTAATATTTTATTATCTTTGCCAACAATTAACCAACAAAGTTTTTTATGGAATATTTTTATTTCGCGATTATCTGTGTATTGTTCATTTTCGCGATTATCGACCTTAACGTCGGTGTAAGTAACGACGCTGTAAACTTCCTCAACTCGGCGGTTGGAGCCAAGGCTGCATCGCTCAAGACCATTTTGTTTATAGCTGCAATCGGTATTTTTATCGGTGCTTCAACCAGTAGTGGCATGATGGATATTGCCCGACATGGCATGTTCCAGCCGGAGCATTTCTATTTCAGGCAGTTGATGTGTGTCTTCCTTGCCGTGACGGTTACCGATGTGGTGCTGCTCGATATTTTCAACTCGCTCGGCATGCCCACCTCTACCACTGTGTCTATGGTATTTGAACTATTGGGAGCCTCTTTTGCTATTTCGCTTATAAAGATTAATTCTGGCGAAGCATTGGAAGGTGTCTCTTCTATGGGCGACCTCCTCAATACGGGTAAGGCCCTGGAGGTGATTGCTGGTATCTTCCTGTCTGTAGCTATAGCTTTCTTCTTTGGTATAGTCGTACAGTGGATATCCCGCCTTATCTTTACATATAATTATAAGAAGGGACTGACCAAGAAAATTGGTATTTTTGGTGGTGTCGCAGTAACCTCTATCCTCTATTTCATGCTTTTCAAGGGAATGAAGAATGCTGCGTTCATGACACCTGACGTGAAGGCATATCTTAATGAGAATACCTTGATGCTCCTCGGTGTCATCTTCGTGGTGAGCACCATTCTTATGCAATTCTTGCATGCATTGAAGGTTAATGTGTTTAAGGTAATCATCTTGATTGGTACCTTCGCACTGGCGATGGCATTTGCTGGTAACGACTTGGTGAACTTCATCGGTGTGACTATGGCTGCTCTTGATAGTGTGATCCACTTTGCCGAGGTGGCTGTACCTGCAGGTATTTCGGCGGATGAGTATATGATGGGCTTCCTCAATGAACCTGCGCAGACCTCCATATGGTTCCTTATCGGTGCTGGTGCTATCATGGTATATGCGCTTTGTACTTCAAAGAAGGCTCATGAGGTGTTGAATACTTCTATCAACCTATCACGTCAGGATGAGGGTGATGAGATGTTCGGTTCGTCAAGCATGGCTCGTAAATTGGTACGTGCTGGTATGGGTTTCATTACAAGCATCAATAAGATCAGTCCCAAGAGCCTTAAGCGTTGGGTCGCAAAGCGCTTCAATCAGGAGGAGGCGACATTGGATGATGGCGCAGCTTTCGACCTTGTGCGTGCCTCAGTCAACCTTGTGCTTGCAGGTTTGCTTATTGCTCTTGGTACCTCACTGAAGTTGCCGCTCTCTACCACTTATGTAACCTTTATGGTGGGTATGGGTTCGTCTTTGGCCGACCATGCATGGGGACGTGAGAGTGCTGTATTCCGCATCACCGGTGTGATCTCTGTTATTGGTGGTTGGTTCCTCACCGCAGGTGCTGCCTTCATTTTGGCAGGTATCGTATCTTCTATCATGTATTTCGGTGGTCCTGTAGCTATGGTTATTATGGCTGGTCTTGCCTTGTTCTTGCTCATTCGTAGTCATATCTCTTATAAGAACAAGAAGAATGAGGATGTTCGTGATGTCAAACTTGATATCGTACTCAACTCGCAGGATGCAGATGAGGTGTGGACGGCACTGAGTGGCCATACGGCCGATACGTTGTGTCATACCCTTGATTATGCAGCCGACACGTATGACGGTGTGATTCGTGCTTTTGCTCGTGAAGACGTGCGTAAGTTGCGTACAGCTCTCACCAAGATTGTCGAAGAGAAGGCATGGCTCAAGAAGATGCGTCGTCACGAGACTCTTGGATTCCGTCGTATCGACAAGGGATTGGCATTTGAAAAGAATACTTGGTACTATCTCAGCAGTAACAATGCGCAGCAGATTCTTAATACGCTGACGCGTATCACCAATCCGATGAAAGAACATACTGACAATAACTTCCGTCCGCTCTCTCCACAGTATCTTGAGGAGTTTGCACCCTATCAGAAACGTTTGGTTGCTGTGTTCCGTGGTATCAGCGAAGTTATTCGTACAGGAGATTTCAGCGAGGCTGAAAAACTATCGGCAGAGGGTAAATGGCTGAAAAAGGAGATTTCGAATCTCCGTCGTGTGCAGACTCATCGTCTGCAGGAGGATGCCGATAACATCAAGGTGGCATTCGTATACCTAAATCTGATTCAAGAGTCGCATGAGCTTCTTTCAGAGGTTCGTAACGTACTCCGTGGTTGCGAAAAGTTCTTTGGTGAGAATGTTCCCTATACTATCGAAGAGGTTTAATCCCTAAAGAAAAATAGAAAAAGATAAGGGTCGCACAGTTGTGCGGCCCTTATCTTTTATTAACAGGAGAACTTCTGCTTATAGTGTGAAAGTCTCTTATTCCTTCTTGCGGACAATCTTGTATCCTGTCCATGCTATGAGGATGCTCATCAGGGGGCTGATGAGGTTGAAGAAACAATAGGGCAGGTAGGTGAGTGTTGCAACACCCAGAATGGTAGCTTGAGTCATACCGCAAGTGTTCCAGGGTATAAGTACGGATGTCACGGTAACTGCATCCTCCGTTGTGCGACTCAGTAGGCGGCTCTCATAACCGTTACGGCGGTATATGTCCTTGAATATGTTGCCGGTGAGTATGATGGAAATATATTGGTCGGCAGTGGCAATGTTGAAGAACATGCCTGATGTCACGGTAGAGGTTACCATGCTGGTGCGGTGGTGGGTAAAGCGGGTAAGCATGCGTGTGATGCCGTCAATCATGCCACCGGCAGTCATGGCGCCTCCGAAACACATGGCGCATAGGATAAGCCAAATGGTATCCATCATGCCGGCCATGCCACGTGTAGAAATCAGTTCGTTTACCTCCGTATTGCCCGTTTCAAGGTTAGTCGCCCCGAACAGCATCATAAAAGTGCCCTTTACACTCTCTGTCCATCCGTCGCCAATACTACCAGCAATCTCCGTAAGAAGGGTCGGCTGGAAAATGACTGCGCATATAGCAGCCAGGATGGTTGATACGAAGAGTGTGATAATGGATGACACACGCTTGGCGATGAGAATACCTGTGATGACAGGTACGAGTAATAGCCATGGGGTAATATCAAACTTACGGGCAATGGTGTCGGTGAATAAGGCGATATGTGAGGTGTCGGATACTTCGTGCGATAGACCGGCAATGCCAAAGATGATAAGCGCCAATATCATTGAAGGCACAGTTGTGTACATTAAATAGCGGATGTGTGTGAATAGCGGGGTGCCGGTGGATGATGAGGCTAACACGGTAGTATCGGACAGAGGTGATACTTTGTCGCCAAAGTAGGCCCCGGAGATGATGGCGCCGGCAATCCAGCCTTCGCTGAAACCTTGTGCTTTGCCAATACCCATCAGTGCAATACCGATGGTGGCAATGGTGGTCCACGAACTGCCTGTCATGACGGATACGATGGCACATATGGTGCAGGTGCAGAGCAGGAAGAAGTCGGGATGTATCACCTGAACACCATAGTAAATGAGTGTAGGTACCACTCCGCTCACGACCCAGGCCCCAGACAAGGCTCCGATAATAAGTAAGATGATGATGGCTGTTCCTACTCCGCTGATATTGCGCACCATAGCCTCTTCGAAGTTAGCCCAAGGCCTGTGTAGGACTCCCATGCCGATGAATACACATACACCAGTTGCCAGTAAGAGAGAAATCTGACTGCCTCCTCCGAGGGCATCGCTGCCAAAGATATAGATGGTGAGTGCGAGCAATGCTACAAGTATGGCTATGGGAATGAGTGAAAGCCATGCTGGGGGTGTCTTGCTATATGCGGTTTTTGTCATAAATTAGGATGTTAAATGCAAATAAATTACAAATATACAATAAACATTCGGAAAGTGCACTGTCTGTCGTATCCGTTTTCTGGAATATGTTTCTTGTCAGTCAGTCTTAGCGAGATAGTGGTGTAAAACAACCACGGATTGCCACTTTCGCTCATCTAAATTTGGTTCTTCTATTAAATTGCACTATCTTTGTACGATAACGAACACAAATACATATAATACAAGATGAAAAAAACATCCATTCTCTTCACATTAGCGGTGCTGATGATGAGTTGTGCTTCTACAACTCCCAACAAAGACGAGGTGCTGAGCATCATCGACAAAGTGAATAACTATTGGCAAGCCAATAATAAGCCTGAGACACGTCCTTTCTGGGATAATGCAGCCTACCACACTGGCAATATGGAGGTGTACTTCCTAACAGGCAATGAGGAACAGCTTGCTTACACCAAGCGTTGGGCTGAGCATAACCGCTATTGGGGTGCTACCAATACAAATAAGGAGGAGTGGCGCTATTCATATGGCGAGCGTCCCGAGTATGTGCTTTTCGGAGATTGGCAGATTTGTTTCCAGACTTATGCAGACCTCTATAACTTGGAACCTGATACCATGAAAATCGCCCGTGCTCGTGAGGTGATGGAGTATCAAATGAGCACACCGAAGAACGACTATTGGTGGTGGGCTGATGGCCTTTATATGGTGATGCCTGTAATGACAAAGATGTTTCATATCACAGGTAATCAGCTCTACTTGGATAAGTTGTACGAGTATTTCAAATATGCTCAGAGCATTATGTATGATGAGGAAACTGGCCTCTTCTATCGTGATGCGAAGTATGTTTATCCCCAACATACAAGCAATAATGGTGGTAAGGACTTCTGGGCACGTGGTGATGGTTGGGTGCTCGCTGGTTTTGCTAAGGTGTTGAAGGATCTTCCAACTGACGATGCCCATCGTGATGAATATATCCAGATTTATACCAAGATGGCCGAGGCTGTAAAGAACTGCCAACAGCCCGAGGGCTATTGGACACGTAGCATGTTCGACAAGGACCATGCTCCTGGTCCCGAAACCAGTGGAACAGCATTCTTTACTTATGGTCTCTTGTGGGGTATCAACAATGGATACCTCAGTAAGGAGGAGTATTGGCCCACAGTTGAAAAGGCATGGACATACTTGAGCACTGTAGCTTTGCAGGCCGATGGCCGTGTGGGTTATGTACAACCTATCGGTGAGCGTGCTATCCCCGGACAGGTGGTTGATGCCAACTCTACATCAAACTTTGGCGTAGGTGCATTCCTCCTTGCTGCCTGTGAAATGGTACGCTATATTGACAATAACTAATCATTTATAAAGAAGAAGACGGAGCTTACAGGTGGTAGTGCTCCGTCTTTTTTGTTCAAGAAAAATCTAGGACTATGAAACGAAATCTCTGTTTGTTGTCGCTACTTGTTGCGATGTCGGGCCTTAGTATGGCTCAAACGGAACGCACCTTGGTGTGGAGTGATGAATTTAATACGGCAGGTCCGCTCAATGCGGCTGATTGGAATTTTGAACACGGCTTTGTACGCAACTATGAACTGCAGTGGTACCAAGAAGATAATGCAATTTGTCGCGACGGTTGCCTTATTATCACGGCACGTCACGAGCAAGTGAAGAATCCTAATTACGTGAAGGTCGACAATACCGATCCCAATCGTCCCCGCCGCCGCCGTCCTGATTGGAGGCAGCAGCGTGAATATGCAGAATATACTTCAGCATCGGTTAATACCCGCGGTAAACGTGAGTTTCTTTATGGAACATTGGAGGTGCGCGCTCGTATCCCCGTACTTGAGGGCGCCTGGCCCGCTATT
>JAEIGA010017718.1_pt1 | contig 10848 bp, 7 predicted proteins | sample 9270691 | NCBI WGS metagenome assembly JAEIGA01 (sample SAMN17057246, study PRJNA624740) | gut metagenome | biome: biome; isolation source: fecal sample | host: Bos grunniens | place: China: Xizang | collected 2019 | reverse complement strand
ATCGCTGACTGCGGTCTCGAGGGTGTTGAGAACATCAACTACCTCCAGGCTATCAAGCGTGTGATCGGTATGTCTGACAAGCCACTTGCAAACGAGTAGTATCATGGCACAGGAAGTAGAAAGAAAATTCTTGGTTGCAGGCGACTTCAAGCCGTTTGCAAAGAAGGCAACCCGCATCACTCAGGGTTACCTCAGCTCAGTTCCTGAGCGCACAGTACGCGTCCGCATCAAGGGCGAGAAGGGCTTCATCACCATCAAGGGCATCGGCTCTGCAAGCGGAGCAAGCCGTTATGAGTGGGAGAAGGAGATCCCTGTTTCAGAAGTTGAGGAACTTCTGAAAATTTGTGAGCCAGGCGTGATCGACAAGACACGTTACCTCGTTGAGGCTGGCGAGCACACTTATGAGGTGGACGAGTTCTACGGTGACAACGAAGGCCTTACAGTGGCTGAGGTTGAGCTTTCTTCTGAGGACGAGGCTTTTGCAAAGCCAGAGTGGCTCGGTGAGGAGGTTACCGGAGACGTGAAGTACTACAACTCTATGCTTATGAAGAACCCATATAAGAATTGGGCTAAGTAATTATTTGGCAGATCCTTCGCTGACGCTCAGGATGACATTTTTGCATGTCAGGAAGACAATGCTTTATGTCATTCTGAGCGAAGCGAAGAATCTTTTAACAAAATAAACTATGACCGACAAGAATACAGAACTGGAGCAGGAACAGGTATTTGATCCGCTGGATATGAATAACTACAAAGTCGAGAAACTGCCTAAGATGCAGAAGTCTGGCTTTGAGAAATGGATGGCACGTCTTGGTATGCCGTTGGCTATAATTTCCTTCGTGCTGTTTCTCTGTGTATTCAATATCCCGTTCCTTGATGATATCGCAGACAAGGATTTAAGCAAGAATTCCGAGGCGGCATTCCATCTTTCCGACAAAGGCCAGAAAAGCTATGACGGTATCGTCAAGAAGCATAAGGAGAATCTGACTGTTGATTATTGGGTGGAGCAAGGATATCATAAAGACTCCATTCCGTCAATCGAGATCCCTGCAGAAGCAAAAAAGGAGATCAATGTCAAGGCAGACAGCAAGGCCAAGGATGATTTCATTGCCAACAACTATGCTATGCTGGCCATCTTTATTGCTTCCATCATCCTATGGATCACAGAAGCTGTTCCGAGTTATCTGACATCCTTGCTGGTTATCCTTGCATTGGTCCTCTGCGGCGTCGTGCCTCAGAAAGAAGCCTTTGCACAGCTCGGCCACCCTGTAATGTGGCTTAATATCCTTTCTTTTGTCCTGGCAAGCATGCTTGTCAAGACGAGAGTTGCAAAGAGATTTGCTCTTTGGTTCGTGCTGAAGTTCGGTAAAAGTGCTGCCGGTATATTCTTCAGTTTCCTTATCATCAACGTAGTCTTGTCGATGTTCATTTCTGCAACGACTGTAAAGGCTACGATCCTGTTGCCTATCTTCATGGTCATCGCCGCAATCTTCGGTGCAAGCCAGGGCAACAGAAATAATTTCGGCCGAAACCTCGTGCTTCAGAACCTGTTCCAGGTAAATATAGGTGCGAGTGCCTTCCTGACCGGATCGGGTGCCAACCTTCTGGCAATTTCCCTGATTGCAGGAGCGACAGGCGCATACTCTGATCTGTCATTCGGATATGCAGACTGGCTTGTGGCAGGTTTCCCATTGGCTATGATTCTTCTTCTTCTCGGCTGGTTTGTAGGTGTTAAGCTGATCTTCCCGATGAAGAAGGAAGAGAGGGCACCTCAGCTTGAGGGTGGTATGGCCCGCCTCCGCTCAGAGCTTGACGCCATGGGAACGATGACTTTCGAGGAGTTCAAGACCATTGCTATTTTCGTCGGTGTGCTCCTCCTCTGGGTGACTAAATCTTGGCACGGCATTGACGAGACTACAGTTGCATTCATGGGCGCAATCGTAGCTCTGCTTCCTCGTGTGGGAGTGGTGAAATGGAATGACGTAGACATCCCATGGCACCTGATGCTGTTCTCTGCCGGAGCTTATGCTTTGGGCTCGGGCCTCAATGCAACCGACCTTCCTAATATTGCGGTAAGCGCAGGTATGGATTCTCTCGGCATCACAGCCGACACTCCGTTTATTGTCCCTTACCTCCTTATGACAGGCCTTATGCTCTTCAGTGCATTGATTTTCCAGTCAAAGAACATGAGAGCCCTTGTCTTCATCCCTATCGCCATAGGTGTGGAACAGCAGTTCGGATATCCTCCGATGAGCCTCGCATTCCCTGTGGCACTCTTGATTGAACACGTTTACGTGCTGCCGTTCAACAGTAAGCCGGCAGCGCTGCTATATACTACCAACCACTACAGCTGGAGCGACACCTTCAAGTTCGGTATCACAATGATGCTCATCGCATGGGTTATGATCATCATCTGGGGCGAGACAGTCCTCCACTGGCTTGGCTACACACCAGGACTTTTCTAGCATGATCAATATAAAGGCAAAAAAGCATGACAATTACTCAGTGGAATTCAAGTTCGGATTCAACTGCAGTATGAACGGCGTTCCTGATGAGTTCAAGGTCAACGCCTGGATGTTTGTGCCAAATAGTCTGGATATCAATGAGGAAGTCTACGGAAAGAAGCAGTTCTACCGTGATATAAAATCAAATGTAAGATTCATAACGCCTTCCTACCTCCTTCGTGAGATAGCGCATGATGATTCAAAGCCTCTGACTCAGCTTAGGGCGGCTATGGAACGGGCTGCCTGTGCAAAGCAGGGTGCAGCTCTGGTGGAATACGAGTATCATCTGAAGATGTTTGCCGCTATTTTCAAGAGTGCGCTCAGAGATCAGGCCACCCATTTGAGAAATGCTAAATCTCTCTCGGATGCCTCATATCTGGTGGACGAATATCTTTCAGATGCAGATACGATTCTGCAGAAGTTCAGGGCATTATATGCGGTCATAGATGTGCCGTCGGTGTCCGATCAGGCGAGAAGTTATTTTCGCCTTTGCGACGAGTTCATCACGCATATGGTGGAAATCCAGACAATCCGTATTGTAAGAAGGATCGATGCCTCGGCCTGCACTCCTGAGGAACTTGCATTAAGAGAACGGTTTGCGCAGATGGTCATTGCTCAGCGCGAGTACAAGAAACACATGGGCTACGATGTCCTTAACGGTGAAGTCAATCACGACAGACGTCTGGTCCACCATCGCGGCATGCTCAAGAAGTTCATCGAGAGCAATCTGTACATCAACCTCAAGAAGAAGAAGGATGGTGTGGCTGTCGAGCAGCTCATGTACAGCATCGCTGCCGGTGTGGCGATGATCTTTGCCACAGGCGTCGCCTGGTATACCCAGATGAGGTATGGCAACATCACATGGCCTCTCTTTGTCGTTCTTGTCATCAGCTACATGCTCAAGGACCGAATCAAGGAGCTGATGAGATACTATTTCGCTCACAAGCTTGGAAATAAATATTTTGACAAGAAAGCCGAGATCTCCATTGGAGACAGAAGAGTGGGAGTCCTGAAGGAAGGATTTGACTTCATATCCTACTCACGTACACCTCAGGAGGTCAAGGATATGCGTGAACGGGCATCGTCAATCGCTGATGAAACGCGGATATTTGAAGAGAAAATCCTTTTGTACAGAAAGCGCCTCAGCATCGACGATAAGGAACTTCAGGGTAATGCCGAATATCCGCTCACTGGAATCAATGAAATCATGCGTCTGCATCTGAATCGATTTGCGCAGAAGATGGACAATCCGACAATACCTGTCGATACGTTTGATGCCGACGGAAATGTTGTCACAATACAGGTCCAGAAGAGCTACTACATCAATATCGTATTCCAGCTTCAGCACGACGGGGCGGTGGAATATCATCATTTCAGGATTACCATGACAAGGGATGGAATCCTGCATGTGGTGAAAATATGATGCATATCAGAAATTGTTGGAAAAAATGCTTAAATTCGCAATTGAATTTAAGCATTTTTCGTATGAAATTCATTAAGAAGAACAATGACTACAAATGGACGTTCGGAAATGTAGGAGGATGTCCGCGTGTCAAGATTTCTACAGGTGAGGACATCGCCCATCTGTCCGAGCTGGACCTGAAGATGTGGACTGTATTGTCCTGCCCTGTAAAGGGACTGGAGATTCCGGACAAGAGTCTGGGGTATATGGATGTCGATGGAGATGGAAAGATCCGCGTAAGTGATGTCATCGCCTCTTCTCAGTGGCTTACAGGTGTTCTCAAGAACAAGGATCTCATATTGGCAGGACAGGATTCTGTCGATATTGAAGAGATAAATCAGGATAATGAGGCCGGAAAGAAGTTGTATGCTTCCGCAAGGCAGATATTGTCAAATCTCGGAAAAGAGGGTACGGTGATCTCGCTTGCCGACATTTCGGACGTGTCGGCGATATTTGCCAAGACCCGTTTCAACGGAGACGGCATCATCATCGAGGATTCTGCTGATGATGCTGATGAGAAGGCTGCCATCGCGGCTGCTGTGTCTACTGTGGGTGGAGTTACTGACAGAAGCGGTGCTCCGGGAGTGGATGCCCAAAAGATAGAGGCATTCTACGCTGCGCTTGCTGCATATGTGGCATGGAATGATGCCAAGGTTGAGGCTCCATATGGCGCAGATACAGATGCGGTAATAGCTGCATATAATGCGTTGGATGCTAAGGTGAAGGATTTCTTCATGCGTTCAAAGCTTGCAGCTTTTTCTCCGGACAGCACATCTTCTCTCGACGTGCAGACTGCACAGATTTCTGCGATCAGCGCAGACAATCTCACATCAAAGACAGATGAAATAGCTTCATACCCTATCGCAAGAGTGACAGGGAATGCCTGGATCGATCTGGATGAGGCTGTAAATCCTGCTTGGGCCTCTTTGTTTGCAACAGTAAAGTCTGTAGCGCTCAAGGATAAGAAGGTGCTCACTGAAGAGGACTGGAACGAAGTGGGAGCAAAGTTCGAAGCATATGTTACATGGAAGGGAGCGAAGGCAGGAGCGGAGGTCGAAGGACTCGGCCTTGATGCTGTGCGCGACTTCATTGCCAAGGATAAAAAGGCTGCTCTGCTCGAGCTTGTAGCCAAGGATGCGGCTCTCTCGGAAGAGGCCGAGAACATCAAGCTTGTGGACAAGTTCCTCTACCTGATGCGCGACTTCTACAGACTTATCCGCAACTATGTGACTCTGGCAGATTTCTACGATAAGGATAAGAAGACTCAGGCGATCTTCCAGTCAGGTACTCTCATCATTGACCAGAGAGAGTGTCATTTCTGTATGAAGGTATTGGATATGGCAAAGCATAATGCCACTGCTGCCCCATGCGGAATGTACCTGCTCTACTGCGACTGCACATCAAAGGGCAAGCCTGGAGTGCTTCAGATCGTTGCCGCAGTCACATCCGGTGAGGTGGGCGATCTTTTCGTCGGAAAGAATGCCATCTACTACGACAATGACGGAGTGGAGTGGGATGCTGTCATTACAAAGATCGTGGACAATCCTATAAGTGTTGGTCAGGCATTCTGGTCTCCATACCGCAGAATGGCAAAGGTTATCGAGGACCTTATCGGAAAGAAGGCCGCTGAGAAGGATGCCAACATCATGGCAGAGGCAAATGCCAAGATCAATGAGGCGCCTGCTGCGATGGCTGCCCCAGCTCCTGCAGAAGGAACGGACCCGGCAGCAGCTCCTGCAGTGAAGCCGCCGTTTGATATTGCAAAGTTCGCCGGAATCTTCGCTGCCATCGGTATGGCTTTCGGTATGATCGGTTCAGCTTTGGTGTCTCTGTTCACTGGCCTGGCTGCATTGAAATGGTGGGAACTTATAATGGTGTTCGTCGGACTTCTCCTGGTTGTGTCAGGACCTGCAATGATTCTTGCATGGCTTAAGCTCCGCAGAAGAAACATCGCTCCTCTTCTTAATGCCAACGGATGGGCTGTCAATGCATCGTCCAAGGTTAGTATTCCTTTCGGTGCGACTCTTACAGAGATGGTCCGCTTCCCTAAGATGCAGCTTAAGGATCCGTTTGCTAAGGCAGGATTGGCTCCTTGGAAGAAGTGGTGCATCGCCATTGCTGTCATAGCTGCAGCAGTTGCCGCACTATGGTATTTTGGTGTAATTGATATGATAATTCTTAAATTAATGTAATATGTTAGGTTTTAGAAAATTCATTAAGCTGACTGCGGTAGCTGCAGCAGCTCTGATCATGGCTTCATGCGGTAAGGATCCGCAGCTTGCGACAAAGGGAAATATGGTTCCTGATGGTGCGGTAATGGCTATGAAACTTAATGCAGATCAGCTTTTCAATAAGGCGCTTGGTGCGGAGAATTCACAGACCCGTCAGCTTTGGAACATGGGTAAGTCAATGGCATCTATGTCGCTTTCTCAATTCGGTGAGCTTGGAAATGTTGCACTCCAGATTCTCAATGATCCAGCTGTCCTTGGCGCATGCATTGAGGAGCCTGTGGTGATGTCATTCTATGTGGATTTTGAGAGTGCCATGACTACCAACAACCCGGATGTGGAGATGTATCTTGTTGCTCTTCTTGAGAATAAGGCTGCCTTTGAGAAGGTTGTGGACACAGTGATTCCTTTTGCTGAGCAGGAAGGCGGGATAAAGACTGTAAAGGACGCTTCGGATGCCTACACACATTATATTCTGCTCGATGATGACGACGCATCTCTTGACCTCGGCGTGACAAATGAGTCTGCAGTGTTCAGATTCAAGGCAGGTGTCAAGGACGCTGGCATCAGCATGAAGGATTCTATGGTGGCGCTTTTCGCAAACAAGGAATCTGCTGATGCTGAGGGTCTGGATGCTTTCTATGCTTCAGAGGGCGAGCTCGCAATGTGGTTTGATATGGAGACTTGCATGAATGCAGTCATCCCTGTAATGGCGTCTGTCCAGCCTGAATCTGCGGCTCAGATCAACGAGCTTATGCCGATGTTTGCAAACGCTTCTTTTGTGACTGATCTATCTTTCCTTGAAGGTCAGACAGTTCTCGGACTCCAGGTGTTTGGTTCCCAGGAGATGAAGGATTATGCTAAGAAGTATAATGCAGTTCCTTCTGGAAAGTTCCTGAAGTATATGCCTGCAAGCTCGGCGATTGTCGGAAGCGCAGCTATCAAGAATCTTCCGGAGCTGATGGATCAGATGAGCGGTATGAATGCAGAATTTGCTGAGCTCTTTGATGAACTTGAGGTAATGTTCGGAGTCGACAAGGATTTCCTTGCTGGAATTTCTGGAGATATCGCTTTTGCTCTTGATGGAAAGGACCTTGGACTTAATGAAATCCCAGGCTTTATGGTTGCCATGGAGTGTGAAAGAGGTATATGGGACTTCGTGCAGGAAGAAATTGTGGAAGAGGCACATTATGTCGGCTCAGACATGTACAACATCATGAATGTAGCTTATCTTGCCTATATGGACGGACACATTGTCCTTGCAGACCCAGATACAATGTCTGCCGTATCTCTCGGCGGTACTGACTCTTTTGCTGAAACCGCGCTTGCAAAGGAAATTCAGAATGGCGGAGTGGTTATGAATCTTGAGGCTCTTCCTATTCCAGTCCTTGATATGTTTGCTAAAGAGATTGACGCAAACATGTCAGGTGAAGAACTCCTCGACTTCGTCAGCTCTGTAGTAGTGGCTTCATACAATGACAACATGTCCGCAAAGCTTATTCTCAACATGGGTGACAAGCAGCACAATTTTCTTGAGAAGCTTATTAATGAAGCTGTTGCAGGTTTAAATCTCTAAGATGCAATCAATAAGGTTACAGGGTGTTCTGCCCGTTGTCTTTAATGGTCAGTTGCCATCAGATCCGGTTTCAGAGGTCTGGGGCACTGACCTTTTGTTTGAGAAAGGACAAGCCGTCCTTATAAAGGCGGCTTCGGGACGAGGAAAATCATCTCTGTGCAGCTATATATACGGTTTGCGTGACGATTATCAGGGAACCATCAGTTTCGACGCGTATCCGGTGCCGGAGGTTAGTTCTGAAAAATGGAATTCCATTCGCCAGAACGAACTTGGAGTGCTTTTTCAGGATCTCAGACTCTTTGGCGATCTCAACGCTGTTGAGAATGTCATGGTCAAGGCCGGACTGACGAAGTTCTGTGATGAGAAGAAGGTCGTTACGATGCTCTCGGAGCTGGGCCTTTCCGACAGGCTTGACCGCCCTGTCAGCTTGCTTTCCTTCGGTCAGCAGCAAAGGGTGGCCTTCGTCCGGATGATGTGCCAGAAGGCTGATTTCTGGCTTCTTGATGAGCCTGTCAGTCATCTCGATCATGGCAATGCTACTATCATGGTGCAGATGCTCCAGCAGGAGATCAGCAGGACAGGAGCAGGACTTATAGTGACCACCATTGGTCATGATCTTCCGTATAATTATGATAAAGTCTTGATGCTATGAAGTTGCTGTTCAGACTGTTGAGGAAAAATGTCAATTTCTTGCAGATGTCCGGATTCGCTCTTGCAAATCTGGTCGGTGCTGTCATTGTGCTTTTCGGAATCCAGGCTTTTGTGGATGCCGGTCAACTGCTGCAGTCTCCCGACAGCGTCTTGGGAAGCAATGTTCTTGTTCTCAGCAAGCCAGTGTCTTCCGTGAATACTTTCGCAGGAGCGTTCGGAGCAGGGCCGCGTTCTTTCAGTGAACATGAGATTGAAGAACTGGTGTCAGTTGATGGGGTGACGTCTGTATCAACATTCCGCACTGCACAGTTTCCTGTGTACGGAGGACTGACCTATGGAGGATTGCATGCTTCGACAGAGATGTTTGTGGAGTCTGTCCCGGATGCTTTTCTGGATGTGGAGCCTTCATTATGGAACGCATCTGTTGATGGCGAGATATTGCCGGTGATCATCCCACGTACATATCTGAATTTCTACAACTATGGATTTGCAGCTGCCCGAGGCACACCTCAGCTTGGTGAGGAACTTTTCTCGATGGTACCTTTGGATTTTACATTCCGTGGACGCGAGGGACGAAAGAAATATACAGGCCGCATTGTGGGCCTGACAGAAAGGATGAATACCATTCTGGTTCCGGATGAATTCCTTGCCGAGGCAAATGAAAGATTTGCAGTGGAGGGTCCGATGAAGCCGACCCGTGTGCTCATAGAGGCGGGAAGTTCTGCTTCCAAGGAGCTTATGGACTTCATCGACAAGAAAGGATATGTGCTTGACGGCGGCAGTGAAGATTCCATCAGACTGCTTGCGGTTGTAAGGACCATCATCTCAATCGTCGTGGCGGTAGGTCTGCTTGTGTCTGCATTGTCTTTCTATCTTCTGCTTATATCCATCCTTCTGCTTATAGAAAAGAACAGATACAAGAATGATGTGCTGCATCAGCTCGGATATCCTTTCAGCACTATTGCCTTACCATATCAATCTCTTGCAGTCTGTGTAGACGTGGTCGTATGGCTTGCCGCCGTGGTGCTCGTGATTCTTTTATATCCAATGCTGAACTCGCTTATGCAGACCATCAGCCCTGGCTTTGAGTCTTCAGGCTCAGCTATGGTCCTGCTCTCTGGCCTCGGCCTATGTCTGCTTTTCGCAGCAATTCACATTCTTTTGATCAGACACAAGATCCGCTCGCGCTAGGATATAATAACTGCTTGCTGCATATGTGCGGCAAGCAGTTTTCGTATGTGGTAGATATGTATGGCTTTAGATTTTAGGCTATGATATGATCACCTTCTCGATGATCGGTGTCTGATGGCTGTATGGGATGAAGGCCAGTGACGGGATCGGTTTGGTGATGATCAGGTTGGCTTTCTTGCCGACAGTGATCGAGCCGAGAGTGTCACTGACGCCCATTGCATAGGCTGTGTTGATGGTGCAGGCGTTGAATGACTGCTCCGGTGTCAGACGCATCCTGATGCATCCGAGGGCCATCACAAAGCGCATGTTGCCGCTTGGGCTCGAGCCCGGGTTGTAGTCAGAAGCAAGAGCCACAGGAAGTCCGGCCTCGATGTATCCCTTTGCATTGCCATATGGGATTCCGAGGAAGAATGAGCATCCAGGGAGCATGGTAGGCATTGTGCCGCTTCCGCGCAGTGCCTCGATCTCAGCATCTGTGGTCTTCTCAAGGTGGTCAACAGAAAGCGCCCCATGTTTCACTCCGACCTGAACTCCGCCTGAAACCTCGAGCTCATTTGCATGGATCTTAGGAGTTATGCCATATTCTGCAGCCTTGCTGAGGATCTTGTCGGTGTCTTCCACAGTGAAGAATCCTGCATCGCAGAACACGTCCACATAGTCAGCCAGACCTTCGGCCGCCACTGCAGGAAGCATCTCGTTGCACACGAGATCTACATACTCGGACTGACGTCCTTTGTATGCACGGCCCACAGCATGAGCTCCAAGGAAGTTCGCCTTGACTGTGAGAGGAGTTGTCTCCTTTATGCGCTTGATCACGCGAAGCATCTTGAGTTCATCCTCGACAGTCAGGCCGTAGCCGCTCTTGATCTCAACGGCTCCGGTACCCATAGCCATAATCTCGCGCACGCGAACCATCGACTGCTCATAGAGCTCGTCTTCTGATGTAGCATGAAGCAGATCGGCGCTGTTGAGGATGCCACCACCGCGTGCTGCGATCTCCTCATAGCTCAGTCCTGCAATCTTGTCACGGAACTCACCGTCACGACATCCTGCATACACGATATGAGTGTGTGAGTCGCAGAAGCATGGCATTACATATCCGCCTTTAGCGTCGATGAATTCTGTGTCTTTCTTGTCATTTCGACCGAACGAAGTGAGTGGAGAAATCTGTTTTGTAGATTTCTCGACTTCGCTCGAAATGACAGTAGGGGCGCTCGAAATGACAGTAGGGGCGCT
>JAEIGA010017717.1_pt1 | contig 10848 bp, 9 predicted proteins | sample 9270691 | NCBI WGS metagenome assembly JAEIGA01 (sample SAMN17057246, study PRJNA624740) | gut metagenome | biome: biome; isolation source: fecal sample | host: Bos grunniens | place: China: Xizang | collected 2019 | reverse complement strand
CTATGCTCCCTTTTGCGGTGCGGACGGGACTCGAACCCGCGACCCCCGGCGTGACAGGCCGGTATTCTAACCAGCTGAACTACCGCACCAATTTGTTCAGTCTTATGCGTTTTTCTCGAACGCGGATGCAAAGGTACGCAAAAAATCGGAACCTCCAAATTTTTTGCGCACTTTTTTGCATTTTTTAGTGAAATTCCTGCTATTTGACCTCAATTACCTTCTTCTGGTCTTCCTGTCTTGGTTTCTCAATTTTTGGGATTCTAACCTTGAGAATTCCATTAAGAACTTGGGCGTCAATGTTTTCTCTGTCTGCATTGTCGGGGAGAAGCAGTGTCTGAGTGAATTTTGAGTACGAAAACTCTTTTCGGAGATATTTGCACTCTTTTTTCTCTTCCTCTTTTTCTTTGCAGCAGCATTTGTCCTGCCTTTCCATTTCGATGACGAGATTTCCATCCTTGTTGAGGTGGATCTTGAAGTCATCCTTGCATGCTCCTGGGGCCGCGACCTCGATCTTGTATTCGGTCTCGCTCTCCTTTACGTTGATTGCCGGTGTGGTGAATTCCACCTTTTCTAATGACTTGTTGTCAAAAAAGTCATTGAAGAAATCTGTCAGGCCATACTGCCCGTTGAATCTTCTTGCTGGTAACATATCTTTGTTCTCCTATTTTAAATTTATTTGTGTCTGCCTGTCTTTCAGGCAGCACTTATAATACCAATCCTTATGCCAATTAATTCCAATAAATTGGCTATATTTGTAGGCTTGCCAAAGGGTACGCGTGCAAATCAACAGGCGGTATATATGAAAGAGAATATAATAGTAAGAAGGGCTAAGGTCAATAACCTAAAGGACGTTACGGTAGAGATTCCTCGCGGCAAGTTTGTCGTGATTACCGGAATCTCAGGCTCTGGCAAGTCTTCGCTGGCCTTCGATACGCTTTTTGCAGAGGGGCAGAGGCGTTTTGCAGAGAGCCTTTCTTCATATGCGCGCCAGTTTCTGGGCAGGATGTCAAAGCCTGATGTTGAGCTTATAGAGGGCATACCGCCTGCAATTGCGATAGAGCAGAAGGTGAACACGAGGAATCCGCGTTCGACAATCGCCACCAGTACGGAAATCTATGACTATCTGCGCATGATATATGCCCGCATAGGGCGTACTTATTCTCCTGTGACAGGACTTGAAGTCAAGTGCAGTACTGCGGCTGATGTTCTTGATTATATATATGAGGAGGGGGCATCTGCTGCATACATCCTTGCAGACCTGAACTGGAATGCAAGAACGGATAAGGTAGTGCTTATGCTTCAGCTCAAGGAGGAAGGATATGCCAGATTATATGGACAGCAGGGTGCGGTAAGGATAGAGGAGGTCATGAGGCTTGCAGAAAGCGGTGAATATCCGGATGATCTATGTCTTCTTGTAGACCGTCTCAGGCTTCCGAGTTCCGATGAGGACCTGAGGACCCGTCTTCATTCTTCTATCGAGACAGCATTTGACAAGGGAAACGGAACGGTATATGTACGTAAGGAGTTCAAGGATGGCGAACCGCAGGTCAGGCAGTTCATCAACAGGTTCGAGGCCGATGGGATGAAGTTTTCGAAACCTGACGAGTATCTCTTCAGCTTCAACAGCCCGCTTGGGGCATGCCCGGTTTGCGGAGGCCTTGGAAAAATCATAGGCATAAGCGAGGACCTGGTGGTTCCAGACAAGAGCAAGACCATATATGACGGAGCGATAGCATGCTGGAGGGGAGAGAAGATGAGCTGGTTCAAGGATCAGATAGTGCGCAATTCCGTGAAATACGGGATCCCTATATTCGAGCCATACTGCAACCTCAGCAAGGATGTAAGGGACCTTATATGGAAAGGATGCCATGCAGAAACTGAGGAGGAGTCCATCATAGGCCTGGACGAGTTCTTCCGCTGGGTCGAGTCGAACAGATACAAGGTCCAGTACAAGTACATGCTGAACAGGTATTCCGGCAAGACTGTCTGCAGCGAATGCGGAGGCAGCAGGCTCCGCAAGGAGGCGCTTTATGTCAAGGTCGGCGGAAAGAACATCCACGAGCTGCTTTGCATGAATGTGTCTTCGATGTTGGATTTCCTTCGGAATGTGGAGTTGACTGAGCAGGAGCACCAGATTGCCGACAAGGCAATCCAGGAGATCGTGTCGCGCTTGGAATACATTGAGGATGTGGGACTTGGATATCTTACGCTCGATAGGACTTCCAATACTCTTTCAGGAGGTGAGAGCCAGAGGATCAATCTCGTGTCTGCTCTCGGAAGCTCCCTTGTGGGCTCGCTCTATATTTTGGACGAGCCGAGCATCGGTCTGCACCCAAGGGATACAGAAAGGCTGATATCGGTTCTGAAAAGGCTTCGTGATATTGGAAATACGGTTGTTGTCGTCGAGCATGATGAAGAGATTATGAGGTCGGCAGACCTTCTTATAGACATCGGCCCTAAGGCGGGAATCAATGGAGGCGAGATTGTGTTCCAGGGCAAGCTGGAAGATGGTATGAAGACTACGGACGATGAGCGTTCGCTGACGCTTCAGTATCTCCACGGCAAGCGTGCCAGATATGAAAGAAGCAAGCGAACATGGGACTATTCCATTACTGTCAATGGCGCTATGGAGCATAACCTCAAAGATATCGATGTCAAGATTCCTCTCGGCGTGCTTACAGTGGTTACAGGAGTCAGCGGCAGCGGAAAGTCGTCGCTTGTGGGAGATATTCTTTATCCGGCTCTATATAGGCATATAAATCAGACAGGTGCTGCTCCAGGCACATTCAGGGGCCTTTCCGGCAGTCTCGACCGCATAACTCAGGTTGAGTATGTGGACCAGAACCCTATCGGAAAGAGCTCGCGCTCTAATGCGGTGACATACCTGAAGGTCTACGATGATATCAGGAAGCTCCTTTCTGACCAGCAGTTTGCTAAGATGAACGGATTTACGCCGTCACATTTCTCCTTCAATATGGACGGAGGACGATGCCCTGAGTGTCAGGGAGAAGGATTCGTGAAGATAGGTATGCAGTTCATGGCCGATGTTTCCATGGTCTGCGAGTCCTGCGGCGGAAAGAGGTTCAAGCCGGATATCCTTGAAGTGAAGTACAAAGGCCTGAACATAGATGACATCCTTAATATGAGCGTCGAGGAGGCGATCGCATTCTTTGCATCACAGGAGGATCCTGTGGCAAAGAAGATTGCAGAGCGCCTTCAGCCGCTTGTTGATGTCGGACTTTCATACATAAAGCTCGGACAGAGCAGCAGTACCCTCTCAGGAGGAGAGAGCCAGCGAATCAAACTTGCATACTTCCTGTCCATGAGCGATCAAAGCAGCAAGTCAAAGCCGCAGAAGATACTTTTCATCTTTGATGAGCCGACTACCGGACTGCATTTCTATGATGTGGAGAAACTCTTGAAGTCATTTGATGCTCTGTTGGCAAAGGGACATTCAATAGTGGTCGTGGAGCACAACATTGATGTGATCCGTGCTGCTGACTGGGTGATCGACCTTGGTCCGGAGGCTGGCGACGGAGGCGGAAACCTGGTCTATGCCGGCAGGCCGGAGGATATCAAGAACTGCAAGGAGTCCCATACTGCTGAGTATCTCTAGGAAGGTCTACTTCAATCATGAAGAGGGCTCCGTCATTGATGGGCTCGCCTGCCTCCATGTATATCCATCCTCGTCCCGGACCTGTAAGGGTCAGGACTGCTCCATGTCCGTCAGGGTCTATCTCATAGTCGTATATGCCGGTCTGCTTGTCGTCCTTCATGTAGCTTTCGCCGACGTCAAATGGCGTGTTCGCAGGGGAGAATATGCACCCGATATGCACCTTGTCTCCTATCTTTCCCCTGATATAAGGTGCTGGATATGACTTGAAGTATACCGGTCCCAGATCGTAAATCCCGCTTTTGTCTACCCGCCAGCCGTCACCTTTCAGACCGTCATCTTCGGGGCATACGGTTATCCTGTAATGGCAGTTTCTCTCGACATCGAGGTTTGTCCTGCTGTCCCCGAGATAGAACCTGTATACCAATGGGCTTTCCGAGTATTTTTCATGAGACAGATAATCGATGTCCATTTCTATATAAGAACACACATCTTTCCTGTGGTCATGCTCGGCAAAAACCTTTTCAGAGTCGGTCCCGAGAGGCTCCGGGATGTCTCCCTGCATGTTTTCCAGCATATAAAGGGTTACGGCTCCGCTGATGTCATCCTCTCCCAGAGTGTTCAGCAGGGCAGTCTGTGCGTCATTGCGGCTGAATCCCACGCTGAAGCATTGGTCATGGCTGCTGATCCTGCTGCTTCCGAACACTTTAGCTGATTTGGGGCAGTTGCCTATCCTCACTCCGGTCACATTCATCTCTACTCCTTCTGAAAGCCTCCTCCTGTCCATGCGCAGCGATATCTTTGCCATCAGACGCTTCATCTTAAGCTCAACGCTGGAATCTTCACTAATCCTTATCCCGTCAGCAGATGCGTACATTGGCATCCCTTTGCTGTATTCGTCAGGATACGCCATATAGAAAACTGTTTCGTCCAGCTCGCTGATGTGGTCTGCGAATGTTCTATACCCGAAATTGGCGCAGGCCCTGAAGCTGTATGTCTTCCCAAGCACAAGGGGGACCTCTGCTGCAGTCTCTCCATCAGGGAGCCAAAGGCACTCTTCAGCGTCTCCGTGCTCATCGAATATCATGATGCTGACGTCTGAGACCATCCCTTCGTCAGGGTCCATTGCCCTGGTGTCATATCCGCATCCATCTAAAGATATGCGGCACATAATCTCCTTCTCAGTATGCTCATCCATATGGCAGCAGCCTGCGCTAATGCTGGCTGCTGCTAGAATGCTACATAATATTCCTCTTTCTCTTCCCATTTATCAACTTCCATTCTGATTGTTGCACTGCCTGTCTTTATCGCTGTATCAGGGTCGGCAGACCCTTTTCTAGTCAGCACTATGTCATAAGTATATACGCAGTTCCCCTCGACTCCTTCAGGAGAATGCCCTTCTTCTCTGTTTATGTCAATCGGCCAGTACCATACCTCGCCGTCTAGGCATCCCTGTATCACAAGCCTGGTGAATGGGCTGCCGGGACCCTCTTCCTCCGCCATGTTCGGATAGCATCTCAACCTGATGCCCGGCATTATTCCGGCAGCGCCTACCTCTCCTTCAATCCTTTGATATATAATGCTTTGGTCGGTAAATCTCGCTATATCTTCCTCTATCAGACGCCCTTGGTTCACTATTCTGGCCGCGGAACCTGGCCCGCCCCATATCCTGCATGAGGCATTTACGTTGGTCAGGTATACGCTGACCTCGGACAAGGCCTCTCCTTCGTATGCCCTGCCTGCGAAATCGCATTTCAATGACCTCAGATATATCTCTCCGGAGATGCGCCGCAGCACAAGTTCTGGACGTTCCTCCATGGATCTGCCTGCATGGAATAAGCAGGATCCGCTCATGACCGGGTGGTCTCCGGTTTCCTTCTCCAGGGCGCTCCATGCGTCGTTCAGCGACGATATGGAGGATACCCACATCCAGTCTTCCGGCGTGCTGTCAAGTCCGCAGCATGCCATCAGGACCTTCTCTCCGGCCATTGAGGCGACGGCCACGTCTCCGCTTCCTGAGAACGGGACCCTCTGCCAGCATTCCAGGCATTGAAGCCTGTCGTTACGGAATACCAGCATGTCCATCTCTTTTTCCTGGGCTACTTCTTTTCCATGGACAGCCACCTTCACCGGCACCGTCACGGCGCCGGTGAAGCCGCTGCCCTCTAAATGCAGGGATTCGCATCCGTGCTGCACCGGGATGGTCATCAGAGTGATGATTCCCAGAACGGGAAGTGTTCGAAGTTTGTCAGATAATTTCATAGTTGTGATAAAAGCAAGTGAATTGAAAAGTAAGTCCCGGTGTTTATTTCTGTGTCCCGAATGTCAGGCTGACGCCCGCTGACAAGCCTCCTGCGGGAAATGCCTCCTTGGCGATTGATTCTTTCAGTCCTATGCTGTATTCTATGTACAGGTTCAGCGGTTTCCAGATGTGAATGAGGTATCCGGTACCGATGCAGAAGCCTGTTCCGGATGAACTGCCATGTGTAATGCCGGCCATGATATAGGGGCCTTTCATCAATTCTCCCGGCCAGTATTTGGCGTGTATCCGTTCTCTGTGGAGGTCTGCCGGTGCAGGGCGCGAGGTGCAGTCTCCGAATTCGTGCCTGTGCTCTGATTCCAGCGCGCCTGCCGCCTTTATAAAATGGGCGAATCCGAATCCGGCCGTCCCGCCGGCAGACCAGTGCCCTGATATTCCGTATTCCAGCCCGAGTCCGGCTGTACCTCCGGCAAGAGAGCATATGTCTGCCTCTAGCATAAGCCTCTTCCCCTGGCAGAAAGCCGCCATGCAGGCGGTATACATAAATATCAGGCACAAGCACATCTGTTTCATCTTTTTCGGCAAATCTATGCGCTTTGCCTGGCCGGATTGCGTGATTTTAAAAAAGATTCTTCAGATTTTTCTTTTTTTTAAAATGAAAAATAAATTTTAAACACATAAAAATTAATTTTTGCCTCTTTAAAATTTATTTTTAATACGATTTCAATAGCGCCTAGCGGCTTTTATGCTGAAAAATGATTAAATTTGAAAGTTTATGAAAAGGATAGCGTTTGTGCATAACAATTTCCCTGCGGGGGGAGCGGAAAGGATAACGATAGATATCGCCAGGTACCTTAAAAGTATAGGTGGTTATCAGGTGTATGTCTATACTACAAGAGTATCTCCTTCCCTGATGACAGATGAGGTCGAGGATGTTGTTACAATCAGGACTATCCCGTCCCAGGCTATACAGTCCAGGAGGTCTGCTGCCGTCGAGAGGTTCCTGGTGCAGGACCATATAGATGTCCTGGTGCAGGTGACAAAATCCCTCAAGGGTATTGAAGGCATAAGGCGCAGAACCGGCTGCAAGGCAATTGTAGCATGCCATGGAGAACCTTTCTGGCAGCGCCATGCGATAACACACAGAAGGCAGAAGGGATTCCTGAGGAAACTGATGTGGGTGCTGTTCAACAGAAGGCGCTATGCTGACGGCACACTTGCCATGAAAAAGGCCGTGGGGCGTACGCTCAAGGACTATCAGGCGTGCGATGCTTATACAGTGCTTTGCGCGCCATATATATATCAGGTTGCGGAAGCGCTTGGAATAGATGCCGGATCTTCTCATATATATGCGATAGAGAATTCAGACCTTCCGGTCAAGGATGTATGCTTTGAGAAGGACAATGTAGTAATGTTCTGCGGCAGGTTCGAGAACTGGTCCAAGAGGATTGACCGTCTTCTAAGGATATGGGGCATGGTGCAGGACCGTCTTCCGGATTGGCGCCTGGTGCTGGTCGGAAATGGGCCGGACGCCCCGATGCTAAGGGTTATGGCACAGGAACTGAATCTGGAAAGGGTTTCGTTCGAAGGCATGCAGAGGGATGTCGGAAGGTACTATGATAAGGCGTCTGTTGTGGCTATGACTTCCCAGACTGAAGGATGGGGACTGGCCTTGAGTGAGGCTCAGGCGCGCGGATGTATAGGCATTGCCTTCGGCTGTACGGCCGGAATAACTGAAATTCTTGAACCTGACGGCGAGTGCGGATTCATTGTGCCTCCTTTTGATGAGCTGGAGTATGCGGAAACGCTGGTAAGGATAGCACAGATGAACGAAGAGGAGAAGATGAACATACGGAGGAAATCCGTGGAGAAGCGTCTGAGGTATACCCCGGACGTGACCGCTGAGAAATGGAGAAAACTATTTGATCATATAACTTGTAGCAATGAGAGTATATAACCCGGAGGGATCGGCTCTGAGGCGTGACCAGAAAGAGATGCTGAAGGCGTTGGTGGCCTTTGCTGAAATATGTGAGAAGCATGATATAAAGTGGTGGCTGTGCTCCGGCACCCTGCTGGGGGCAGCTCGCAATAAGGGATTCATCCCTTGGGATGATGACATGGATGTCAATATGTTCGAGGATGACTTCAGGAAGCTGGAGAAGGTGCTCGCTGAGCTTGACAGCGAGGACTATTTCTATCAGTGCCTGAAGACCGATCCTGACCATGTCAATACATTCGGCAAGTTCCGCAAGAAGAAGGATCCCGTACCTGCAACAGACCCGAGGTCACAGTACTTCAAATATCAGGGCGTAGGCCTGGATGTCTTCTATATTGAGAAGTCTAACCGTTTCGGTTCACATATGGCAAAGTTCTTCTATCTCAACATGATACATCCTACGCAGTATGTGAAGAATGCTAGGCTGAGGCATTTCCTGAACAGGGTAGTGCAGGTCATCAATTTCGGTCTGCTCATACCTTTTTCCAGACTTGTCGGACGCATATACAATCCAAAGAACCAGTATAGAATATGTCTGGGAGCGGGTTTCTATAAGAGCGCGTTCTATAAGGAGGACATCTTCCCGCTGTCCAAGATGGAGTTTGAGGGTATAGAGTTCCCTGTCCCAGGAAATACAGACGCTTATCTTACACATGTTTATGGAGACTGGAGGAAACTTCCGTCTGAGGAGCAGATCAGGAAGGCGTTGCACTATCCTTTGTACATAAAGGAAATATTTGGAGAAGAGTAATATGGATGCAGTAATCACATATGTAGACGGAAATGATCCTGTATGGAAGCGGGATTATGAGAAGACGACGAATGTGCCGGTTATGGAGAAGCGTTTCCGTGACTGGGGCACACTGAAATATCTGCTGAGGGGAATCGAAACCAAGATGCCTTTCATCAGGAATGTCTATCTGGTGGTGTCGCATCCTTCCCAAGTGCCTGAATGGGCGGATCAGGAACATCTTAAGATTGTCCTTCATAAAGACATAATCCCAGCAGAGTTTCTTCCTACATTCAACTGCAATCCAATCGAGATGCATCTGCATAGGATTCCGGGACTGGATGAGGAATACATCTATTTCAATGACGATATGTTTCCGGTAGGGGATTGCAGACCGGAAGACTTTTTCCGAGACGGCAGGCCTGTGATAGGGTATTATAGGCATCTTTTCGCTTCAGGCATGTATAAGAAGATCTGCAGGAACTCTGACCGCCTTGCGCGCAAGGCATTGGGCATGAAGCCTTCATGCTTCTTCACCCGCCCGCAGCATATATGCTCTCCTATGCTCAAGAGCGAGTGTGAGCAGCTTTATGCCAAGGTGGAGGATGAGGTTCGCAAGACGTCGGCTACGCGTACGCGTACAGAGGAAAACCTCAACCAGTATCTCTTCCTTGACTATATGAACTACAAGGGACTGGTAATCAGGGAGAAGATTTCCAATAAGCATTTTTCGGTAGCAGTGGCTTCGCCGGATTCGCTTCGCGATTTCCTGCATAAGCCTACTCGTAATATGGTCTGTATTAATGATGTACGCCTTAGCGAGGAGCGTTACGAGCAGCTTCGCGGTGCTATACTGGACTCATTCGAGTCCACTTTCCCTGTTAAATCAAGATTCGAACTTTAATGTATAAGGTATCCCTCATAGTTCCGATATATGGCGTAGAGCGCTACATAAGGCAGTTTGCGGAATCTGCCTTGGGGCAGACTTATCCGGATATGCAGTTCGTGTTCGTCAATGACGGTACAAAAGACAGGTCAATGGAGATTCTTCAGGAATTGATCGAGGAAAAGTTCAGTGGCCTTAAGTCCCGCATTGTGATTGTGAATAAGGAGAACGGGGGGCTTCCGTCAGCGAGAAAGGCAGGGCTTGATATGGCGGAAGGCGAATACATCCTCTTTGCAGACTCAGATGATTGGCTCGATGTAGACGCTGTGGCAAAGGTTATGGCAAAGGCAGAAGAGACAGGAGCAGATCTGGTGTATTTCGATCTGGTCAAGGAATACGGTGCAGGCAAGGTGAGCTATAAGAGGGAGAGGGAATATACGGCCGAGACTAAAGAAGATTACATAATCAATATATTTAACTATAAATCACACGGATATACTGTGACTAAGTGCTTCAGGAAGAGGCTTTATACTGATAACCCTATTTGTTTTCCGAAGTATGGAATGCATGAGGATATATATCTGATGTCACAGATTATATTCTACGCGCAGTCTCTGGCACATCTTCCTGAGGCCCTATATCATTACCGTAAGGATAATCCGGATGCCATGTGTGCTCAGGACCGCAGGCGCAGGCACAGGGATTCCGATGTGAATCTTATGGATCTTTACGTGAACTATCGTGAAAATCTAAAAGGCAGTCCGATAGAGAAGGTTGCAGGGGGCATAATCATGCGTGCAGGCTGGCATAGCATTCTACATGGATTCGGATTCTTTGAGGAGTATCCATATCTGGCAGAAGATATATGCAGTGCCAGGCTCAGCCTGAGATACCGTGTGCCGCTGCCCATGCAGATGATTGTTAAGATTTATTCATTTTTCAGAAAGATATGCAGGCGATAATTCTTGCTGCCGGAATGGGAAGGCGGCTTAGGGAACTTACTAAAGACAACACAAAGTGCATGGTCCAGGTCAACGGAGAACCGTTGATCGACAGGCTTTTGAGGCAGCTTTCCAAGCTGGGGCTCAGCCGTGTAGTCATTGTCGTTGGCCATAAGAGGGAAAATCTTATAAGCCATATCGGCAGCAGGTACGACGATGTGCTGGATATCGAGTATGTAGAGAACCCGATATATGATAAGACCAATAATATCTATTCGCTTGCCCTTGCAAAGGATAAGCTTGTAGAGGATGATACCCTCCTCATTGAGTCAGACCTCATTCTGGATGACAGGATGTTCTCCCTTATCCTTGGGGATCCGTATCCTAACCTGGCCCTTGTTGCCAAGTACAGGACATGGATG
>JAEIGA010017716.1_pt1 | contig 10849 bp, 2 predicted proteins | sample 9270691 | NCBI WGS metagenome assembly JAEIGA01 (sample SAMN17057246, study PRJNA624740) | gut metagenome | biome: biome; isolation source: fecal sample | host: Bos grunniens | place: China: Xizang | collected 2019 | reverse complement strand
ATGGCTCAAGGTGGTATTGAAAAACTTGGTTTGCCAGACTCTTTCCTCAAATTTACATTGGCTGATGGTTCTAAAAAAATCATCGAAAAAAATATGCCTGAACACACTGTAGGTGTGGAATTGATTCTCGAAGTGCTCACAAATGCTGAATACGGTTGCATCAAATCGCTCGAAGAGATTGATGCAGTAGGTCATCGTCTTGTGCATGGTGGTGAGAAATTCAACACATCGGTTGTTATCACTCCTGAAGTTATCAAACAAATGGAGGCTTGTACTGACCTTGCTCCACTTCACAACCCTGCTAACCTTAAAGGTGTGGCTGCTATTACTAAAATATTGCCTAATGTACCACAAGTAGGTGTGTTTGATACAGCATTCCACCAAACTATGCCTGCTCACGCATATATGTATGCTCTTCCTTATGAGTATTACGAAAAATATGGTGTGCGTCGTTATGGTTTCCACGGAACATCTCACCGCTACGTATCACGTCGCGCTTGTGAATTCCTTGGCTTGGATTACGAAAACACTAAAATTATTACTGCTCACATCGGTGGTGGCGGTTCAATTACTGCTATCAAAAACGGTAAATCAATCGATACTTCAATGGGTTTGACTCCAGTAGAAGGTTTGATGATGGGTACACGTTGTGGTGATGTTGACCTTGGTGCAATGACATTCTTGATGGAAAAAGAGCATCTTGATGCAGCAGGTGTTAATGCAGTTATCAACAAAAAATCAGGTGTATTAGGTGTTTCTGGCGTATCAAGCGATATGCGCGACATCGAAGCTGCAATCGCTGCAGGTAACGAACGCGCTAAATTGGCTCTCGATATGTTTGAATATCGCTTGTTGAAATATATTGGTGCTTACACAGCAGCTTTGAACGGTGTTGACGTATTGGTATTCACAGGTGGTATTGGCGAAAACCAAAAACAAACTCGTGAATATATTTGCCGTGGTCTTGAATATCTTGGCGTTAAATTCGATGCCGAATTGAATGCTAGTTCACGTGGCGAAGAAGTAGAACTTTCTACTCCAGACTCAAAAGTTCGCGTAGTGGTTATTCCAACTGACGAAGAGCTCACAATTGCTTCTGACACAGAGGCTCTTGTTAATGCATAATTCATAATGCATAATTCATAATTATGCCATTCGGGGTTAATTATGAATTGTGGTTTATGAATAAAAACTTGGATTAAAATAAATAAAATTATAAATAACAAAAATTCATAATGTTATTCATGATTAAGGGAGGTAACAATAATTATGAATTATGAATTATGAATTGTGAATTGAATTATTATGGCTTACAAAGTAATGACAGCCGAAGAAGCTGCCTCTTTTATCAATCACGGTGACATCATTGGTTTCAGTGGTTTTACACCAGCTGGATGTCCAAAAGAAGTTCCTACTGCTATTGCTGCTCGCGCTGCAGCAGCTCATGCTGAGGGTAAAGAGTTTAAAATTGGTATGTACACAGGTGCATCTACAGGCGGTAGCCTTGATGGCGAATTGGCTAAAGCTAATGCAATCCTTTTCCGTACTCCATACCAATCAAACAAAGACCTCCGTACTCGTTTGAATGCACAAGAGGCTCATTATTTCGATATGCACCTTAGTCACTTGGCTCAAGAGTTGCGTTATGGCTTTATGCCAAAACCAAAATTTGCTATCGTAGAGGCTTGTTCTTTGTCAGAAGATGGTAAAATCGTGCCTACTTCAGGTGTAGGTATTCTTCCTACTATCTGTCGCTTGGCTGACCACATCATCGTTGAGCTCAATGCTGCTCACCCAGCTGAAATCTGTGGTATGCACGATATTTATGAGCCGCTCGACCCTCCTTGTCGTGAAGCTATTCCTGTATATAAACCATCTGATCGTTGCGGACAACCATACGTACAAGTTGACCCTGCTAAAATTATCGCAGTAGTTAACACTAATCGTCCTAACGAAGTAGGTGGCTTCTCTCCAGTTGACGAAGTAACTGCTAAAATCGGTGAAAACGTAGCAAACTTCCTTGCTGCTGAAATCAAAGCAGGACGTATCCCAGCATCGTTCCTCCCTATCCAATCAGGTGTAGGTAATATCGCTAACGCAGTGCTCGGTTCACTTGGTGCTAACCCTGACATTCCACCATTCGAAATGTACACAGAGGTTATCCAAGACGCTGTTATCGGTCTTATGAAAGAAGGTAACTGTAAATTCGCTTCTGGTTGCTCATTGACTGTTTCTAACCCTGTTCTCGACGAAATCTACAGCGACCTCGAATTCTTCAAAGACAAACTCGTTCTTCGTCCACAAGAAATCTCAAACAACCCAGAGGTTGCTCGTCGTCTTGGTCTTATCACTATCAATACAGCACTCGAAGCTGACATCTTCGGTAACGTAAACTCAACTCACGTTACAGGTACTAAGATGATGAATGGTATCGGTGGTTCTTGTGACTTTACTCGCAACGCTTATATCTCTATCTTTACAACACCTTCAACTGCTAAAGATGGTAAGATTTCGGCTATCGTACCTTACGTATCTCACATCGACCAATCAGAGCACTCAGTGAAAATCCTTATCACTGAACATGGTGTGGCTGACCTTCGTGGCAAATCGCCAATCCAACGTGCACACTGCATCATCGATAATTGTGTTGACCCACAATATCGCGAAATGCTCCGCGACTATCTCGCAAAAGCACCATTGGCACACACACCGCTCAACCTCGACAACTGCTTCGCAATGCACAAAGCACTCATCGAAACAGGTGATATGAAAAATGCTAAATTCTAATAACAATTAGATATCCAATAAAAAATCTTCATTTTGCACTTGCAGAATGAAGATTTTTTTATGATTATGCTGATAAAAAGTTCTAAAAATTTGCTTATGCGACAAAAAAGTTGTAATTTTGTCGCATAATTTGCGACGTTATTTGTTTTATAATGTCGCATGACGTAATAATATATAAGGAATACTGCTATGTATATTCATGAATATGATAATTGGACTAACTTTGTTTGGGATAGTAATCAAGTAAATCTTTTGCTTGATAAGGTATCTCGTGAGCAAGGACGATTGTATGGACGATTGAGTGTATTGGGTTTTGATGATCAGTTGCAAGCTATGGCGGAAAATTTGACCCGTGATGTTGTTTTTTCGTCAGAAATAGAGGGAGTACGATTGAATATAGATGAGGTTCGCTCTTCTATTGCACGACGTTTAGGTATTGAAGGCTATTTTTCTGCTTCGTCGAGGTATATAGATGCAGTAGTAGAAGTTATGTTTGATGCAATAAAAAACTACGATAAATTACTTACTAAGGAGAGGTTGTGTGGGTGGCAATCTGTCTTTTTCCCAATGGGGTTAAGTAATGGTATTTCTATTGAGATTGGACAATATAGAACTCACGAAGAGCATATTGTGTCGGGTTATTTAGGTCGTGAACGAGTTCATTATATAGCCCCTTCGCCAGATAGGCTTGAGTTTGAGATGAATAGATTTTTAGATTGGTTTAATTCAAATCAGTCATTATCACCTATAATTCGTTCTGCTATTGCGCATTTTTGGTTTGTTTCAATTCACCCATTCGAAGACGGTAATGGTCGTTTGGCTCGTATTTTAGGAGATATTTTTCTTGCTCGAGCTGATAATAGTTCGTTTCGTTTTTATAATATTACCGCAGAAATTAATCGTGATAAAAAACATTACTATGAAGTGCTTGAACGAGTTCAACGAGGCTCGGGAGATATAACCGAATGGCTTGTTTGGTATTTAACAACACTTTATGCAGCCATTTTAGAGGCAGAGGTAAGTGTAAAAAGAATACTTAACAAAAGTATATTTTGGATGAATTATTCGGCACAATCATTGAATCAACGGCAGATATCTACGCTCAATTTGTTTTTAGATGGGTATGAAGGCAAAATAACATCTAAAATGTGGGCATCGTTGAATAAGTGCTCAAAAGATACGGCTATTAGGGATATACAAGATTTGGTGAATAAAAATATATTGCTTGTTGATATTTTAGGCGCTAAGCGTCCAAGTTATTCTATAAACTACAATTCAAAGGAAGTTGATATAACAAAATTGTTTACTGAAGTTCATGTGGAGAGAGGGGAAGAAGAGAGTTTTCTTACGGCAAAATATCGTGAAACAATCGTTTTGCGTGAACGTATATTGCAATTAGATGCAGAACGTTATTTAAAAGGTGATTTGCCATTGAATCATTTATTGAGTAAGTATTGTTCATATTTAATACATTAAAATACAAAAATCTTCATTTTGCGATTGCAGGATGAAGATTTTTTTATACCTTTGCACTTCGTAAGCCTACGCTAGGAATATGTCATATTTCTTAAAGGGTGGGTTTGCAGACATATAATAGACGTTTATACAGCGTTTTGTTCTGATGTACTGAAACTTCGCAACTTTCAAATCGAGTCAAGAACCTAACAGCGATGAATGTCCTATGGGTGTGTTATAGTCATACCTATGTGGCGGTGTATTTTTATACATCTCCGTGTGTGGTATAAATATATATAACATATTAGCGTGGGCTTCGCGTTGTCTGTTCTGACTCCAAGGTAATGCGAAGACCTCAGTACGTGGAACGGCAATAGTCGAGTTCCACGTTTTTTGCGCCTATATATGAAGATTATGTTGTTTTTTTTTATTTATAATTTATGAAAAAAGTATTTACTAAATTATTGATTATTGTTGTTTTATTAACATCAATAAATCTTTCTGTCTTAGGACAATCCGCTTATGGTGATTGGTATGTGGTGGGTGCTGTCAATATGTGTGGTTCTGCATGGGCACCTATGGATCCTAACAATTTAATGTCTGTTGATAAAGATGGTTTTTATACAAAAAGTTATTTTCTTGAGCCAGGTTATTATGAATTTAAAGTAGTACAAGGGGATTGGGATGATGAGTTTAATTATAATGACGTTATAACTTCTTGTACGAATATTGAATATACTCGACCAGAGTTTGATGAAGCGGACCCTACCAATACGAATGTTTGTTTTACTTTGACGGAAAGTTCTAATGTTACAATAACATTAGATGTTTCTGAGGGTATTTGTTTGCGACAGACGCCTACAACGTTAGATGTTAATATAGGTCAATCATGGATATTTTCTACCTATACTAATAACTTTGATCCTATAGATTTAGGAGGAACAGCTTTGGTTCGTGGTATGGACACCTGGAATGGTAAAATATATTTTCCTTTACGTGGAGTAGTTGGGAAACATAAAATCCTTATTTATGATGGAGAGTCGGGAGAAAAAATGCGTTCTCTTGCTTTGCAAAAAGATATTTTTACAAAAATAGAAAATGGAGATACTATCAATGCAGTGACATTGCCAAATAATGATTTACATTTTGATAGTGTTGGCAACTGTCTTATTGGAGGGTGTGTGATCTCAACGGATGAAGATTTGCAATCGATGTTGATTTACAAAGTAAATCTTGAAACTGGGGACTGTGATGAGATTATTAATGAGCCGATAATGGATAATGTGCGATTCGATGCATTTGATGTTTACGGAGATGTCAATAATGATGCTGTTATTATGGCTATAGATAATAATTCGTTATATTGTTATCGTTGGACGATAAATAATGCTATTGTTGGAAAAGCAGAAAAAATATTACTTCCTAAGCTTTATGGACCATCTTGGAATAAAGTTACGAATGCAAGAATGCATTTTGTAAATGATTCAATATTTTATGTTGATGGATGGGGTAGTTATGCGAATAGATATAAATATAAAGGTGGAAATATAGAATATCTTGATAATTCAGAGAACACACCAGATGTTGGTGTCGATAATTCTAATTTGGCAGGGTGTACAGAATTTTCGTTGAAAGATAAGAATGGAAAAGAGCAATACTTCTTTATTTCTGCAAAAACGAATGGCGATGATGGTGGTTATACATATTATTATGATTTGATACAATTTGCAGATGAAAATAAAAATTTTGCAGAGGCTACGTATTTGTGTAGTTTTCCAGAGAATACATCAAAAATGAATAGTAACACTTATCGTACGGCAGAAGTAAGTGTTGAAGTTGTTGATAATATAGCAAATATTTATATTTATATTGGTGAAAATGGTTATGCACTATATAGATTTAGTATAGATGGGCAAGAGGTAGCTAATGTTGTTAAAAGTATAATTGTTTTAATACCAGAGAATGTTAAGGAAAATAATCTCTATATTGAGTTGGTGAATACAAAAACAGACGATCATCAGAAATATGCTATTTCTGATAAAGATACATATACGTTTTATGGTTTAACAATCGATGTGGTATATGATATATATTTGAAAACACAGCAAGGGTCAGTTGTTAGTGAGATAAAAGGTGTAGAGTTAAAAAATGAAGATGTAAGTGTTGCTTTTGAGTCTTGCCAAATTCCACAAACAGTGAATATTACTGTTTTAACTCCTGAAAAAGAGGATATAACTTCAGAGGTTCAAATATCGTGGTTTGATAGTAAAAATACATTCATAAAAAGGTCATCTTCAGTAACTGGTTTTGTTGCTGGCGATAGTATCTACTATAGTGTGTCGTTGCCATACGCTTTGGGTGTTAAATATCAAGTCGTAGATTTGACAAGCTACGAAGTAAATGATTCTGATAACGACATAGTTTTATCTTTGTTGCCTTTAGAGATTAGTAGAATAAAAGGTGTTGTAAAAGATAGTCTTGATAATGAACTAATATCGGAAGCTATTATATCAGTCAATCAAACAATCAATGGTAAATACACAAAAACAGAAACTTATAAGGCTGATAAAGAAGGGGTATTTAGTGTTGATGTAATTAAGGACTATACAGAAATAACCATTTCTGCAGGTGATTATATTGCAGTAAAAGATACTATAATTGATTTTGCTGATAGCATTGATTTAGGTGTGATTAAGTTACAACGAATTACAGGTGCGGTAATTGATTTGAACTTTACCTATACTGAAAGAGCATTAGCTGATGCAGAGCCTAAAGTAACATCTTTTTATTCGGATTACAATAATGTCTCTTATGTGATTTTTAATAAAACTCAAAATAAGGCAGTATCGGAATTTAGTGTACAATATCCACGTATAGTTTTGTTAGAAGAAGTTAGTGAGGGTGATATTTTAGAGATTACCATTTCTTGTAAGAAAAATAGTTTTATGCCATTTGTGGTAGAGAGTGAGGTGAAAGAAGATAAAGCAGTGGCAGAAATTAATATTTTGCAACTCGGAGCTATTAAGGCTTCTTATGCAAAAACAGATAATAGTAAAGTTGTAGGAATTCTTTATAATGCAGAAGGCCGATTTGTGAAAAAACAAGAATACAAAAAAGAGACTTTGAATATAACAGATGTTGTTGATGGTGATTATACACTTATCACAATGGGAGCAAGTGAGTTGTTTAATGATGTTTATAATATAGAGGCATTCCAAGATTTAGGTTTGACAGAAGGAGTAGATTATGTTGAAAATAAGATTGCTATAAATAGTGGAATTATAAGTTGTATTGATAATAAATCAATTCCATCTTTTGACGAGAGTAAGTTGTATTATACCGATGCAAGTAGCAATTTCAGTATAAATAAAAATTCTGTTGTGGTAGGTAATTATGTAACCTTAAAGGGTATAGTTAAGTTCAAACCAGAATATGAAGGAGCTGTAAATGATGTGAATCTCGTTGTAGATATACCAGAAAATGCAATTTTCACAGAAAATTCTGTTATAAAAGGATATACTATTGTTCCTTACACAATAGTTAATAATCAGATAGTTATTCCAATTGAGGTGGGAGATAATGTACGTTTTTGTATTACACCATCATTGAAAGGAGATTATAAAACCACAGCTTATGTTGATTTTGAATTTGGAGGCAAACGAGTTTTGCAACCAATAGGAAGTGTAAGTTTCGAGGCAGAGAATTTGAATATCAATGTTCCATCGGTTGTATCGAAAAAAGAATTTATTGTTAGTGGTAAAGCTTATGCAAATACAAAAGTTCAAGTATATGATGATGATTTATTGATTGGCGAAACTACGACTTTAGGCAATGGTATATGGAGTGTAACATGTACATTGAACGAGCCATATAATCTTTCAACGCATAAAATTTATGCAAAAACAATAACAGAGCAAGGTTTGGAATTGTTTACTGAGGTAAAAGAGTGTCAGTATGATGTTAATGCAATAGAGGTTAAAACGGTAACAATGATAAATTTCTCGCATCGTTATGGCTCACAATATGAAGAGCGTACTGTTTTCGATTTCTTAAACGAACAAAAATCAATTCCAGCATATTGGTATTGGCCTTCATATCCTGAATTTACGTTTTTGATTGATTTTACACAAAACGACACATCTAAAATATCAAATGTTATTCTTTATGTAGAAACTTCGAAAGGCGATCAAGTGCCAATCAATGCAGAATACAACGAAAAACAAGGGAAATGGGTTGCAACTAAAAAATTTGAAAATGACGGGACTAATATTCCTGTGAATGTTAGTTTGGATTTTGATGTGAAAAAACAAATTTTATTAGATGCTGAATTATTATCTGAAGTTTCATCTTTATTTAATAGTATTCTATTTGATTATAATCAACAAAAACAAAAATATGATTTATTAATGAAAGACACAACTAATGTTGATTCTCTATTATATTCTAATAATTTTTTAACAAAAGAAGACTTTTATACAACAGATTCTCTCTATGATTATTTTACAAGTCTATCTGATGAAGAGTTAGATTTACTTGTAGAAAAGAATAAAGAATTTAATTTTACTGTTATTAAAGATTCTTTAGAATGGATTTTTAAAGTAAATGAAAATTCATTAACCACTATAGATACCTTTAATTATGAATTTAATAATGGTTTGTCATACTCTTTAAAAACCTGTGAAGGCCTTGTTGATACTATATTAATCAATGATGGATTTATTGAATATAAGACAACTGATGGAAATATTTATATAAGAAATTTAAATGATTTAACAGAATATATTAATATGCAACAAAATGTTTATATATCCATAAAAAATAACACTAGTTTGTCAAAATCATATATTAAATCATATTCATTAGAAGAAGGGTTAGATGTTTTTAACGAATGGATGGATAAAATAAATGCTACTTATCAACCGATTGCTGATGCATATAAAGATTTAGAAGAAAAAATAGGTAATCTTGTGAAAACTTTAGAGAAAGATTTAATTAAATATAGTCAAGAAGTTAATAAACGAAATTTTTCTTACCAAATGAAGCGTGTTAAAATGGAGCGTTTAGAAAAAGAATTAAATAATTTAAATTCGCTAACACAAGAATATCAGTTAAAAAAAATAGAAATAACTAATTTTAGAAAAGAATTAAATAATAGTCGTCATTTATATTTGTTAGCAACTAAAAATCAATTTCTAACAAAAAATTTATTAGTATTATCTCGTCCTATGGGTGGAATATTAGAAAAACAATGTCCTTTAGCCAAGTATGGAGGATTAGTTTATGATGGCTTATCTATTGTACGTAAATTTCAAAAAATATATTTATCTATTCCTAATCCATGTGAGAAAGATTTAAATAAAGCTAATGATTGTCGAACAATGTCTATTGCTGCTGGAGTTTATGCAGGTGGTTTGCTTACTACTAAGATAGGTGTTGAAGCTATGATGGATATTGCTACGGCAACTCAAGTTGTTGCTTCTGGTGTAACGGGAGGAGTTTCTTTAGGTACAGCCTTTGCAACAGTTGTGGGGAAAATGGTTGCAGGTATAGCGTTAGATGTAGCATTTAATTGGGAAATAGATAAACGCGAAGCACAAATAAGATCAGTTATAGCTCAATTAAAATGTAGTGATAACAATAATGATGGTAATGATAATAATGATGACGATGATGATGATGATAAAAAGAAAAAAGGTGGTAAACATAAACCCAAAGGGCCTGGTGTAGAAGGTGTACATGATCCATCTGGTTATGTTTATGAAGGTGTACCATCTAATAGATTGGAAGGAGTGATGGCTTCTTGTTATTACAAAGAAGAAGTTGAAGATATGTATGGCGATAAACAAGAAAACATTGTTCTCTGGGATGCTGAAAATTATGCACAAGAAAATCCATTGTTTACCGACAAAAATGGTATGTATCGTTGGGATGTGCCTCAAGGGTTATGGCAAGTGAAATTTGAAAAAGAGGGTTATCAAACTACTTATAGTGAATGGTTGCCTGTGCCTCCTCCTCAATTGGAAGTTAATGTTGAAATGGTGCAAAATGTTCATCCAGAAGTTGCTAATGTGAGAGCTTATGAAAGTGGTATAGAGATAGATTTTAGTAAATATATGACTATACAATCTATCAATGTTGATAACATAGTAGTTTCTCAAAATGGAGAGAATGTTGCGGGAACTCTAACTTTGCTCAATAAAGAGCAAGCTTATTTAGATAGCACTATAACTTATGTTTCAAAAGTTAGATTTAACCCTTTAACTGATTTCTCTACGGATGACAAAGTAACATTGAAGGTTAGCAAGAAAGTTGAAAGTTATGTGGGTGTGCAAATGGAATTGGATTATATTCAATCGTTTGATGTAGTTAAAGAGGTTAAATTAATAGAAGTTGATTCGCTTGTGATTTTGAGTTATGATTCATCAAAAGAGATTGAGGTCGAAATTCTACCTATAGAGGCTGCCAGAGGAAAGAATTTGATAATTCAATCTGTTTCACCTACAATTGCAACTATATCACGCGATACTGTGAAAATTGATGCAGATGGAAAAATTAGTGTAACTATTTTTGGTGAATTGCCAGGTAATGCAGCATTTAATTTTGCTGT
>JAEIGA010017715.1_pt1 | contig 10850 bp, 5 predicted proteins | sample 9270691 | NCBI WGS metagenome assembly JAEIGA01 (sample SAMN17057246, study PRJNA624740) | gut metagenome | biome: biome; isolation source: fecal sample | host: Bos grunniens | place: China: Xizang | collected 2019 | reverse complement strand
CAATCGGCAATGTGGAACTTACAACAGAATGTAAGGCACTTATAGATGCTGCAAGAGAAGCATTTGATGCGCTTGGCGATGACAGCGAAAGAGATGAAGTTACAAACAAAGATGTACTTGAAGCTGCGGAAGCAGACTACAAGGCACTTGAAGATGCAGCAGCAGAAAACGAAGCAGATATGCAGGCTGCAGCAGCAGTAGATGCAAAGATTGAAGCAATCGGAACTGTTGTATATACTTCAGCTTCCAAGGCTCTTATTGATGAAGCTGATGCGGCTTTCAAGGCACTTACTCCCACACAGCAGGGACTTGTAACCAAGAAGGATGAACTCGAATTAGCAATAGCAATATACAAGGCATTGGGCGGTATGGTTGATACTGCAGAAGAAGAGTTTAAGGCACTGGAAGGAAAAACAATAACAATTGCAGATGAAGATGCCTTAATGCTTCTTGACAGCACTTTTGATGCACTCCAGCCGGAACAGATAGTTGCTCTTGATGCAAAGCTTGGATATTCTTCCACAGATAAATTTAATGAATATGTTTCGGCATATGAAACAAGCTGCAACAAGGTAAACACTGTCAAAAATCTTATTGGTGCAATCGGTGGTGTAACTCTTGAAAGCGGTTCCGATATTGAAGCTGCAGAAGCTGCATATGATGCACTTGATAATGCAGAAAAGACATATGTTACAAATTACAGCACTCTTACTGAAGCCAGAGAAGACTACAACACACTTGTTACTTACAAAGGAGCCGCAGATGAAGTTGTAGATGCAATTTGTGCACTTCCTTCACCCGCTTCCGTAACAAAGGACAATATAGATACTGTAGTTGCCAAGATAGCATCTGCAAAGACATCTTATGAAAACCTCCCCGACAAGACAATGGTTGCAGATAAGTATCTTGAAATGCTTGCAGATGTAGAAGAAGCTTGCAATGTAGTTAAGGCAGATCTTGCCGCTGCAAAGGATGTAGATGATTTAATAGCTGCAATCGGTACAGTATCTCTCGAAAGCCTTAATAAGATTGAAGCTGCAGAAGCTGCTTACGATGAACTCAGCGACATGGCTCAGAGCTATGTAACCAAGAAGTATGTTCTTGACAATGCAAGAGTTACCTATGATAAGCTCAAAGCAGACCAGGATGCTATAGATGCAGTTGAAGACTTAATCGCCGCAATTGGTGATGTAACTCTCGAGAGCGAATGCTTAAATGCTATAGCAGCTGCTAAGGATGCATACGATGCACTGGATGCTGACCTCCAGCCCAGAGTTGAAAACTATGCAACTCTTACAAATGCAATTGCTACATATGAAGCACTCGTTGCAAGCAAGGTAAAGGTTGATGCAGTAATTGCTGCTATCGACAACCTTGGCGAAATAACACTTGCAAGCAAAGCTAAGATAGAAGCTGCCGAAGCTCTCTACGGTGCTCTTACCGAAGACGAACAGGCACAGGTTGAAAACTATCAGACACTTCTTGATGCAAGAGCTGCCTACGAAGCACTCAAGGAAGCTGCAGACAAGGCAGAAGCAGATCAGCTCGCTGCAAACGGCGTTGATGAACTCATCGGTGAAATCGGCGAAGTTACACTGGGCAGCGAAGATGCAATAGTTGCCGCAAGAGCTGCTTATGACAACCTTACAGATGATCAGAAAGCACTTGTAACAGGTCTTTCCATCCTCGAAGAAGCAGAAGCAATTCTCGAAGGTCTCAAGGCAGACAAGGCTGCAATAGATGCAGTAATTGAAGTAATCAACTCAATCGGCGAAGTAACATACCCCGATTCCAAGGATGCAATAGATGCTGCACAGGCTGCATACGATAACCTTGCAGATAACCTTAAAGATCGTGTAACAAACAAGGGTGTTCTCGATAATGCAATCGCAAAATATGCCGGTCTTGAAGCTGACTACAATGCAGTTCAGAATGTAATTACATTGATTGAACAGATCGGCGATGTAGAATACACTGTAGAATGTAAAGAAAGAATAGATGCAGCATACAATGCTCATCAAGCTCTCAGAGAAGAACTCAGAGTACAAGTTACAAATACTGATGTTCTTGCAGAAGCAATGGCTAAATACGAAGAACTCAAGCCCGAAGTAAATGTAACAGAAGAACCCGTAGCAGAATACGGCGATGTGTATATGATGGTAATCAAGAACATACCTGCCGGCAAGAAGGTTACTGTAGATGGTATTGAAGCTTCTGTATATGAAGATGGCGAAGAAACATACTATGTAGTTATCGGTAACAATTCCTTTGATGCTTCGGCAATTGTAGTGGAAGACGGTACTTCCGAAAGCCTCCTTATGGGTGATACTGACAACAACGGTGTAGTTACTGCTACAGATGCTTTGGCAGTTAACCAGAAATCTGCAAACCTTGTTGTTGATGCATACATCAACGATGCAATGGCATTTGTAAGAACAGACATCAACGGTTCCGGTACAATTACCGCCTACGATGCACTTATGACTGCAAGAATTGCTGCAGGAATTGATGTTGTAATTAACTTCATAGCAGGTAAATAATTTATAACGACCCGAAATCCCCCGTCTTACTTTATCAGGCGGGGGATTTTTGAAAAAATGAGGTAATAAAATATGAAAAGATTTAAAAAAATTCTGGCTGTACTTACAGCATTTATGATGATAGCAACCGGAGCCTATGCAGCAGAAATAAGCTTTGATAACGTTTCGGTAACTCAAAGTAGTGTAACCATAGATGTTACAATGGATTCTGTACCGGCAGACATAGAAGATGTATCTGCAATTACCATAAAGTATACCTATGATGCAGACAAGCTGGTGTATGTAAGCACAAAATCCGATTTGTGTGACGATGTTACTGCCAACGATGGTGCAATAATATGGTTTGACACGGCAACAGATCCCGCTGTTTCCGGCAGAATTACAGATGAAAAGCTGGCGCAGGCAGACAACAAACTGTTTACCCTCCACTTTACAAAGGCAGAGGATGCGTACGGCGAAACGGAAGTAGAAATTACATTTTTGGAGCTTGCTGATTCCAAATTAACTATTTCGGAGGATGCTACTGCAGAGTCCGGCATTATAAATCTTGGGGAAGCGCCCGAGGATGAAGGCGGTAATGGTAGCGAAGGCGGCGACGGCAACGAAGGCGGCGACGGCAACGAAGGCGGTAACGGCAACGAAGGCGGTAACGGCAACGAAGGCGGTAACGGCAACGAAGACGGCTCCGGTAGCGAAGGAGGTTCCGGCAATGAAGGTGGTTCCGGCAACGAAGGTGGTTCCGGCAGCGAAGGTGGTTCCGGTAACGAAGGAGACTCCGATAGCGGTTCAGGCTCCGGCAGTGGTTCGGGATCCGGTAGTGGTTCAGGTTCCGGCAGTGGTTCAGGTTCCGGCAGTGGTTCGGGCTCCGGCAGTGGTTCGGGCTCCGGCAGTGGTTCAAGCTCCGGCAGTGGTTCAGGTTCCGGCAGTGGCTCGGGTAGCAGCTCTTCAGGTTCTTCTTCCACAGTTACCACTAAACCCGAAACAGATTCTTCCAAAACCGAAGACAAAACAGAGGTTAAAGAAATCGAAAATACCTTTGCCGATCTTGGCAAGGACAACTGGGCATATGCATATGCAAATTCACTCTTTAACAAGGGCATAATATCCGGTGACGGTGCAGCAGTTCCATCTGTTCGACCCGGTGCAAATATCACAAGAGAAGAAGCGGCAATTATGGCTCTTCTTGCAATGGGTATTGAGGCAGAGCAGGGCTTGGAGCTGGATTTCAAGGATGCAGAAGATGTTTCCTCCTGGGCAGTTCCCTATGTGACTACTGCAGTTAAACACGGCATTCTTGCAGGTTCCGATGGCTATGTCAATGCAAAGAAACTCATAACCCGTGAGGAAATGGTTTCCATTCTTGCCCGCGCATTCAAGTGGGAGACCAAAGACGGAGAACTTGATTTTGAAGACAGCTCCGACGTGGCAAACTGGGCAAGAAACAGCGTTGTATACGCAGTGGATAAGGGTGTAATGATGGGTAGCAACAATCAGATTCGCCCCAAAGCTACAATTACAAGAGCAGAAACATTTGTTCTTATTGACAAATGCTTAAAATTGCAGTAAAATATATGTAAGTTAATAAATTCCGATGCTTGCATCGGCAAAAAAGGGGAGCTTGCGCAGGCAGGCTGAGAGGGAACTATAGTGCGTTCCGACCCATAACCTGATTTGGATAATGCCAACGTAGGAAAATATGGTAGATTTACATTTACGGCATACCGACGGGTATGCCGTATTTTTGTTGTAATGACACCAATGCCGGCAGACCGTTGAATCTTCAACGGAACCTATTGCGGTAATTTATTATAATTATCCAATTTAATTACCAAGGAGGAATTTATATGAAAACCAAAAATCTTGTTACAAGTTCCATGCTTATAGCAATAGGAACAGTTCTGTCGTTTATACCGCTTATAAGGCTTCCCTTCGGTGGAAGTGTCACTCCTGCATCTATGATGCCCATAGTGCTTATGGCATACTTTTTCGGTGTTAAAAAAGGTCTTTTCGGTGCATTTGTGTATTCACTGGTTCAGTTTTTCATTGGTATGGATACGGTTTCGGCGTTTTTCCTTCCGGGAGACTCGCAGATGCCTGTGATTAATGCTGTTATAGTATGTCTGTTGGATTACATAGTTGCCTACAGCTGCTTAGGCCTTGCAGGAGTATTTAAAGCCCGCGAAAAAGACACTACGTTGCGCTTGGTGGCAGGTGTTGTATTTGCGTGCATTATGCGCTATGTGGTGCATATTGTATCGGGAGCAATATTCTTCGGTGCCTGGGCAGAGTGGTTTTTCGCAGACAGCACCGGTTTTGGAAGTGTGGAAGCCTTCAGACCTTTCTGCAGTTGGGTTATGAACAATTTTTCGGGTAATGGTTTGATCATATTCTATTCCATAGTATATAATGGAGCATATATGATACCCGAAACTCTCATTACCGCACTTGTCACACCAATAGTGTACAAAGCACTAAAAAATAAAATATAATATACTAATAAGTAAGGCTCTTTGACAAGCAAGATAAGGCTGTCAAAGGCGGTAGGTTATAGTGACTTCTCCCTATGATCTACCGCCTAAGGAGCCTTATTTTTATTTACAAATTATTCAATAAATAGTTATTGACATATGGTATAAAGGATGGTAAACTATATTTTGTTCGCAATTGTTAACTATGTTAACTATCGATATAAAAAAGGAGATAAGCAAATGGATAAAGCACAGATTTCAAGTGAAATTATTCAGAATATTTTGTATCCGCGTAAGTTTCCTATTGCTGTATTTCTTGAGGAAATTTCTCCCGGTGAATTTATGCTTATAGCATCATTTCTCGCCTATGAAAAGGAGTGCGGAAATAACATTACCGTAAACGAGCTTGCTTCCAGAATGGAAGTGACAGTTCCCGCCGTTTCCAGAACTCTCAGAAAGCTTGAAGAACGCGGACTAATAAACCGTGTTACCGGTGAAGAATGTAAAAGAAACACCTTTGTGGTTATTTCCGATAAGGGCAGAAGACTCTTTGACGAAAACAAAGAAACTGTGGAATATATGGTTTCTAAGCTTATATCGGCTCTTACCCCGGAAGAAATAGAGAATTCTATAGCTTTCCACAAAAAGATTACCGCACTGATTGATAAGGAGTGTAAGGAATATCTTGAAACTAAGGTTTCAAAAATCAGAAGTTCTCAATGACGACAAAAACAAATAACATTTATATATAATTTTCATCATTTACTAAGAAAGGAGTATGTATATATGAAAAAAATACTTACATTATTATTAATTGTGTCACTTGTTGCAGTGACAATTTGCCCTGTTTCTGTTATGGCATCCGAGGCAGAGGCTCCCGTGGTTGAAGTTGTCGAGGCAGAGGTTTCACCAAAGGAGCATATTGAATATAGCTTAAGTCTTGAGGATGCTATCAAAATGGCTCTTGCAGACAATCCTCAGCTTAAAGCCAACGACCAAAATCAGAGGGCAGCTAAAATAAACATCACCAGCGCCGCAATGTCAAAAACAGCTGCAAAGAGAAGCGCCAAGGCGGCAAGTCAGGCGGGCTTTTTTTCTACTACAACAGTAGAGGAAATATGTTTAAAAAAAGGTTATTATGTAAATGCAGCAAAGGTTCAGCACGAACTCAGCATTATAGAAAGAGATCGTATCACGGCAGGCATCTGTTACAACGTGACAAATGCATATTATAACGTTGTTCTCATGGATATGCTTGTGTCAGCTGCAAAAAATTCCTACAGCATTGCTTTGGAAAATAAAACCCTGGTAGATGCTCAGTATGCTCAGGGACTTGTACCCCAGATGTCCTATGACAATGCCGGTATTTCCGTAGATGCTGCCAAGAGCAAGCTTGAAGCTTATGAACTTAACCGTGATATAGCTATGCGTAATCTTAAAAATCTTCTTCGCGTAGATGATGATTGCACCATATATCTTACCGACACCATAAAAATCGAAGATTTCATCTCTGATGTGGATGCAGATGTCATTTCTGCTTTGGAAACAAGATATGATGTTATAGGTGCAAAAAAATCTTACGAGCTAAGCACAGAGTATTTTGATTGCACGACTGCATTTACAGAAAGGTCTGCCGTATACAATACCGCATATGCCGATATGCTTAATAAGGAGTATCAGTACAATACTGCACGCGATGGCATAGAACTTGCAATAAGATCTTCCTACAACACAATCATAGCCAACAAATCTGCAGTAAGCATTGCCGAAAGAACCTATGATATGGCAAAAAGAGAATATGAAGCTGCCAAGCTTCAGTATGAGCTTGGCATGATTACCAATCTTGAGCTTACAGATATAATTTATGATCTTTATGAGGCAGAGGTTTCTCTTTCTCAGGCAAAAGTAAATTACACCATGTCCGTGGAAAAATACAAGTATGACATTACCATAGGACTTCCACAGTAATCAATACATATCAGAAAGGACAGACAACTACAATGAATAAAAAAATTATTTCCGTTATAATGATATGCCTTCTTGCACTTGGTTTTTCCGGTTGCGGAAGCGAAGAGAAAAAGCCCATTGAGGAAAAAGCAACAAACGTTACAGTTTGTGACGTTAAGGTTGGCAATGTAAACAAGACAGTAAACTACACCGGTGAGGTTAAGGCTACCTCCAGTGCAAGCGTTTCTGCAAAGGTTTCTGCCAATGTAAGAAGCATCAATGTAGAAATCGGCGACTATGTAAATGCAGGTCAGGTGCTAATGGTTCTTGATTCCACCCAGTATTCCCTTGCATACAATCAGGCTGCTGCTGCCTACAACAGTGCTCTTGCAGCACAAAACAGTGCTCAGGCTTCCTATCAGACAGTTACCGGCGGTAACTTAGAACAGTCCAGAATTGCTCTTGAACAGGCTGTTGCAAGTGCTCAGTCTGCATATGACACAGCCCTTGACAACTACAACAGACAAAAAGCTCTCTATGATATAGGAGCTATCAGTAAGGTTGCTCTTGACGGTGCCAAGACTCAGCTTGACAACGCAAAGCTTGCCCTTGACACAGCAAAAGCAAACATGGAACTCAACAAAAACGTTATTGTTCCTCAGACCCAGGCAGGTGCCAGCGCAGGCATCACCCAGGCAGAAGCAGGCGTAAAACAGGCAAAGGTAGCTATGGATATTGCCGCCAACAACCTTGCAAATTGCACAGTTACAGCTCCCATTTCCGGATACATAGCTTCCAAAAACTTTACTGTAGGTCAGATGGCAAGCCCCGGATATGAAGCATTTTCCATCAAGAATTCCGATATGCTTGATGTAGAGCTCAACGTTACCGAATCTGTAATTGGCTCTGTAAAGGAAGGTTCCAAAGCAGCTATTTCCATAAAATCTGCAAAAATAGAAAATGCAGAAGGCTATATTACCGCAGTAAGTGAAGCCAAGAACGATGCAACAGGTATGTACACCGTTAAGGTTGCCATTCCCAATAAAGATGGCAAAATCAAAGTCGGTATGATGGCAGATGTATCTCTTCCCACAGAAGCTGTTGAGGGAGTTCTCACAGTAAACTTCAATGCCCTTACTCTCAAAAACGACAAGTATTTTGTGTATGTAGCAGAAGGCGACAAAGCAGTGAAGAAGGATGTTGAAGTTGGTATTACCGATGGTATCACTGCAGAAATTTTGTCGGGACTTAACGAAGGCGAAAAAGTAATACTTGACGGAAAGGATTTTCTTTCTGATAAGAACAACAAGATAAGAATCGTTGAATAATTGCATCGGAAAGGAAGGCTTCAGATAATGAATATCAGTAGTTTATCGGTTAAAAGACCGGTTGCCGTTACCATGATTGTACTTATATTCGTGGTAATTGGTTTGTACTCTCTTACAATGCTTCCTATGGAACTTATGCCTGAAATGGATCTTTCCATGGCGCTGGTGTATACACGCTACCCCAATGTAGGTTCTCAGGAAGTGGAAAACCTTGTTACAAAAAATATTGAAAGTGCCGTAAGCTCCGTGTCCGGCATCAAGCGTATCACCTCCCAGTCTTCGGAAGGCTCCAGTATGGTAATGCTTGAGTTTGCCTCAAGCACTGATATGGATAAAGCAGTTCAGGACATAAAGGACAGCGTAGACCTGGTAAGTGCATATCTTCCCGAGGATGCTACAGATCCAATGGTTATGAAGCTTGACACATCTATGATGCCTGTTGCAATGATGAGTGTTTCCTGCGAAGGGATGGACATCATTCAGGCAAAGAAGTTTGTGGAAGACAACATTCAGAACAAGCTTGAAGCAATAGATGGTGTTGCATCGGTAAACGTTACCGGTGCAAAAGACCGTATCATAGAAGTTCAGGTAGACCCTGAAAAGCTCTTTGGTAATAATATGAGCGTAAGCGATGCCGTAGCTGCCATATCCGCACAAAATGCCAACCTGCCTGCAGGCAGCATTATGAGCGGTAACAAAGAGTATACCTCAAGAGCTGTTGGTAAGTTTGACTCGGTAGATGATATCAAGAGCGTTCCTCTTGTTACAAAGCAGGGTCAGGTGGTGTATCTTACAGATATTGCAGATGTAAATGATACATACTCCGAATCCAGCACACTTTCCCGTCTTGACGGCGAGGAATCCCTTTCTATATCGATTACTTCAGAGTCCGATGCCAACACAGTTGATGTAGTAAACGACATTATGTCCACTTTGGAAAAGCTCAAGGCTCAGAATCCCAATTTCAGATACGAAATGGTTATGGAGCAGGGAAGCTATATTGAAGAGTCTGTTTCCAGTGTTGCAAGCAACGCCGTTACAGGTGCTGTTCTTGCCATACTCATACTCTTCCTGTTCCTTGCAAACTTCAAAACATCAATGGTTATAGGTATATCCATGCCTGTATCTGTTATCACAACCTTCATAGGTATGTATTTCTCCGGAATGACCTTAAACGTAGTGTCTCTTGGTGGTTTGTCACTGGGTGTAGGTATGCTGGTGGATAACTCCGTTGTTGTATTGGAAAACATCTTCCGCCGCAGAAAGCAGTTAGGCGAAGACAACAGGACCGCCGCCATAAAAGGTGCTAAGGAAATGATTGGCTCTGTTGTGGCTTCGGTGCTTACTACATGTATTGTATATGTGCCCATTATGTTTATAGACAATATGATGGCAGTAATGTTCAAACAGCTTGCCTTTGCAATTATATTCTCACAGACAGCATCACTTATTGTTACATTCCTTCTTGTTCCTATGCTTTCTTCAAAACTCAAGAACGACAAGCCCAACAAAAAGTTTGGCTTTGTGTTAAAGCCCTTTGGAAAGCTTCTGGACAAAACCTATGTGGTTTGTGAAAGATTCCTCCGTTGGACACTTAAGAGAAGAAAGAGCTTTATGGCAGGGGTTATGGCAGTGTTTGTAATATCCCTTGTGGTTCTCGGCTCCATCGGCATGATACTTATGGATTCCACAGACCAGGGCAGCGTAAGTGTCAGCGTAGAGCTTCCCCAGGGATCCACCTTGGAAGACACCAACGCAGTAACTTTGGAAATAGAAAAGATTATTTCAGAAAACAAGAACGTAAAGAACATCTTTGCCAATGTTGGTTCCGGCGGTATGGCATCTCTTGGTCAGGCCTCCGGCAATGCCTCCAGCATCACCGTAGTGCTTAAAGATGACAGAGAAGGTTCTTCCGAAGATGTGGCTCAGGAATTGAGAGAAGCTCTTAAGGACATAACAGGTGCCACAGTAAGCGTATCGGCTTCCTCCGGTATGAGCAGCATGGGCTCAGGCGGACTTAGGTTCCAGTTTACCGGCAGCGATGACAAAGAGCTCGAAGCATACGTTCTCAAGGCAGAGGAACAGCTCAAAAAGGTGGATGGTGTAGTTGATACAACTACCTCCATTTCCGAAACCAAGCCCGAAATACAGCTTGTTATAGATTCCGACAAAGCGGCAAGATACGGCCTCAGCACAGCTGTTGTTGCCAACACTGTTTACGGAGTTCTCGAAGGAACCTCCGCAGGCAAATATGCCGAAAACGGTCTTGAATATGACATAGATGTTGTATATCCCGAAGACTATGTAAAAGACCTTAACGATCTTAAAAATATGAGGTTAAAGACTCTTACAGGTCAGTGGATAGTTCTTTCCGACGTGGCAGACGTTCTTGAAAAGGACGGCTACAACACCCTTACAAGAATAGACCAGAAGAGAGTTATAACCTTGACTGCTACATTGTATGGCAGTGATATGGCTACAGTTAACTCTGCTTTTGACGAAGCTATGAAGGATTATCCCGCACCCGAAGGTATAAGCCGGGAAACCGGCGGTGACTACGAAACAAT
>JAEIGA010017714.1_pt1 | contig 10851 bp, 23 predicted proteins | sample 9270691 | NCBI WGS metagenome assembly JAEIGA01 (sample SAMN17057246, study PRJNA624740) | gut metagenome | biome: biome; isolation source: fecal sample | host: Bos grunniens | place: China: Xizang | collected 2019 | reverse complement strand
TCATAATCTGCATCGTCTGGATTATCACAACAACTATAGCCTTCCTTATGGCTACACGCACAACACGAGTCAATATGTTCATCCAACCATTTAGCAAATTCTTTATCCGACATACTAGCCAGCCATTCTCGATTAGTCATTGTTACCCTCCTTGTGCTCCTGCTTTAGCCACGCCAACAGCGCATTATCACAACTTTTTACGTTTGTGCACTCTTTATACGTTGGGCAATACCAACAGTCAGTCACCTCTGCCAATAAGTCAGCTAACTGCTCATCCGTCATACCGCGAATCTTATCTGCATTATTCATTGCCAGCCCTCCGCTTTTTCTTCACTCGCTCGACATACTCCGCAAATTGCTCATGCCGTTCCCACATATCCCTTCGCCGTTGCTTACTTTTGCGTATCTGGTCAATTGGCTGGATGCGAAACTGTAATCTGTCTAGCATTAATTACAAGCCCCCTCAAGTATTCTCTATATGCTTCACGACCTTCACTTGTACTTCTGTTAAACAAACGCCTAGCTTCTTTTCTGTTGGCTATGCGGATTTTAGTTGCAATACTTTTAATCATCGACAATCACCGCCGTTCCGTCGCTGCTTTGGTAAATGCCATTCCTCTGGCGGCATAAATTCAAAAGCACATAAGCCCGCCGCCTCTCCCGCTTTCAACTTAAAGACACAATCATTATCACAATATTGCTTTTTGCAGTACCTACGAATTTTGTAAGCATAACTTAATAGTTCTTGCTCACTCTCTGCCATCTGAACCACCCACCATTTCATCAATTATCTTTAACGCTTCGCAGACCGCCCAATCAACGCCCATATCGTATTCATCACCATAACACGTTTCAATGCACCCTATTCGCTCTGCCACTTCTTTTGCAAAATCAATTTTGCCCTGTGCATAACCTTTGCCGTAGTAAAACTGTTCACGCTCAGTCATTTTCTCTGCCATCTTCGCCACGCTCCCAATCTTTTTCCACGAGCAATATTTTACTATCAATAAATATTGCTCCGCCTGTTCTTTTTCGCCCTAACTCGTCCACGCCGCTTATTGTTTCCTCTGTAAGAATTTTTACAACATATTCCCCATTAAACTGATTTAGAAATTCCGTTAATTCATCAACCGTTATTTTCTCCATCTTCGCCACGCTCCCGATTGTTCTTATCAATAAAAAAATCTCTCATTTTCTGCATCATTACCATCCATTTATCCACTTCTTCTTTGGATTTGAAGTCAGGCCAATGCCCCGGCACAACTCGAAAGCTAGCTCTACCGTACTGTTCACGGAAATACTCCGATACTTCTTTAGTCATTGCTTTCACGCTCCCCAATTCTATACCACCCATGCGGTGCACAGCATGAAATTGCACCAGAGTGACATAATTTCCCTTTTCCATTTGACGGACATTTATCACAGCCATTCGGCTTATCGTGGTATTGTTCGCAAATATTTTTGATAGTTAACAATGCTCTTTCCATAACCGCAATATCAAGTTTCTTCATTGCTTTCACGCTCCAATCGCTCAATATCCCAATTAACAGGGCCATTATCGAAAGGACAGAGATATCTCCCTCTTTCTGCATAGCTAAAATCGCAATCTGCGCAATATATGCCATTTTCGCAGCAAATCTCACGAATCTCTTTTGCCGCTTGTAATAACTCTTGCTTAGTCATTCTGCTTCACGCTCCAATCGCTTTATCAATTAAATCCCCTCTTTTTTAAGCGTGCTTCTGTTGCTTTTCCCACTCCTAATTCTCTCAAATAGTCGATATAGATTACTTCAATATGTACTATATTCCTTGCTCTATAGTTATATACTTCATCACATGAAAAAGTAAGCGTTCCATCTTTTATTCTTGTATCATTGTTCCTTAGATTAGTGTGAAACGCCGCCCAGTATAGAGTTGATAGATTATGTTTCAACCCACATTCCCGCTTATAATTTGCTTCAAGGAACTTCTGTAATCTTATATAGTCCGGGCGCCCTAAATCAGCATATGCTTTAATGTAGTCTGTAGTTTTCCAATTCGATTGATTGATATTCATAGATATGCATTCATCAATACCAATGCCGTCAATGACAATATAGGGAATAGGTATACTGTTTTGCTTGCATAGTTCCAGCCTCCCCTGGCCATCTATAACCTCAAGCCGCTCATTGACTATGATAGGCCCATTTACAAACCCCACCTTGTCTACGCTCTCCCTTATTTTCGCCACTCGCATTTCATCAACTGCCCGATTCCCCTGCAGCTTCTTAAACTTCCCATACTCATCTGTAAGATGAACCTTATTGATAATAGTATCCATGTTAATTGTCCCCCTGTATAAATAATCTTTGTTTTCTAACCGCTCCAGCCTCATAATGTGATGGCCCGTTATATCCCATAGATAGGGATAGCAGTATTCCTGGATATCCTATGCCGCCCGCGCAATTCTCAGCGGGATTCTATTTGCATACTTAAATCCTCCTAGCCGCAATACTTAATATGCGCGGCTTTTACATCCTCTTGTGCTACGGCTGTATATATCATCGTTGTATCTATGCTCGCATGGCCTAGCATCTTCTGGATAAGTTCCACCTTCATCCCTCGCCTTGCTGCCCATGATGCTGTTGTTCGTCTAAACCTATGAGGATGCACATTTGCAACTCCTGCCACTCGCCCTAGCTCTCTAATCTTCACCTCTATACAGCTTATTCCTAGTCGATTATGAGGCTTTTGAACATCCACAAACAATGCAGGATTCTCATCATCTCGTGAATCAAGATATTTTCTCACATATAATTGCGCAACCTCATTAAGATAGCATATTCTTTCTTTACTCCCTTTGCCAAACACAACAACTTCGCCTTTCTCAAAATCTATCTGCCCTCGATTTAGCTGGCTCATTTCAGACACCCTGCAGCCTGTGCTTAACATAAACTCCAACATTGCCCTCGTCCTAATATCAGTTGCTTTATATCTTAGCTTTTCTATTTCGCCTGTACTGAATGGCAACTTAACCTTTTTATCACTCTTAATTTTCTTACATCGGCGCATAGGATTTTTTGTAATAATCTCATTGTCAACCATCCAATTCCAGAAAGTGCTCAGTATCCTTCGATAATTGTCTGCATTTCTTTTACTTGATGATTGTATTAACATTGCCAAAAAACATTGAATCTCTACTGTCGTTATTGCTGGTATAGGCTTCTTGATAAATTTATCCATCCTCTCCAACCCTAATCGATAGTTCTTTAAGCTCCTGGGGGCCAATCCATCAACACTTTTAGCTATTATGAATTGTTTGATTAAATTTGTGTTTGTCTGGTCAAATGGCACTATATTTGATTCAGCCGCTTTTATCTCTAATGGCATAACGCGCTTATATATTGCTTGCTTTAACTCTTCCATTTGCTCATCGTTTATTTTTCCATTCATGTCATTGACAATATCTATAACCAATCGTTCCTTTTCAGATAGCAACACCAATCCCCCTATCTTTAAGCCCCCATAAATCAAGAGAATACACTGGCGTATACCATTGCCCCCATGCTTTCATCGCCAATGCATCCCCCAATTTTACTACCGCAGGAAGGCCATATAACGAAAAATGCACGTAGCTCATATATGCACATCGTCGATCAATATCCCCCGCATGAATAACTAATTGTGTTGACGGGTCAAATCCTGCCGCCCGCATAGCTTCAGCAAATCCTAGAACCATAACGCCACCGCCCACCGTTGGCTCATTTAGAGTAATAAAACCATCCTTATCAATGATTTCCTTTACATATGCCGGGTCAAATGCCATCCTCGCACAAAGTTCTGCTATATTTCCAGGAGTAAAGAATTGCCCCGTTTTTTTATTATTTATCTCCATCTCCATAAAAACTCTGGCCAAAATATCTACATACCATCCTTGCTTATGATATCTTTCCATAGCCAAAACTAGCATCCCTAGCATCTGCCCTAAGCGGGAAATATCTTTTGATTTATATTTCTTTTGTAAGCTGTTTAGTTGATTTTTAATCTCTTCACGCCTAGATTCCTCAAATGATTGCATAATTGACAATGCAGCCATTTCAACAAAATCAGAAAACACCTCGTACCTATTCACGCCATCAAATGAATTTATAAGACTGATAATCTCAGATATATCTTTTTTTATTATCTTATCTTTATTGCACACCTTTTATTCTCACTTTCCATGCCTCCGAATCCAATCTGCCACACAATCAAGCACGTATTCGCGTGTGCATTGACTTTTTAGCTGGCACTCACAGCCAACATACCACCATTCTTGACTAGCACGGCGAACCCATGCCCGCCCGCCGCACATCTTGCAATCTGGCAGCTCTATCTTTTCAAGTTCTTCATCTGTCATATGCTAAATCTCTGTCAAAAGCCACGCCATAACGACGCATAGAATAAACGCTATTAGCATCGACCCCCAGATAATCTTATCTTCAACCGTGATATCTCTTTTATTCAATTTTTTCCTCCTTTGCAATAATACATAATGCCCATATCATTAGCAGTGTCGCTATTGATAAGCCGTATCCGATAAGCACACCTACAATAAGCCCCATATAGTAATCTGTCATCATCCCGCCTCTTTCAAAAGTTTTTTGGAAACCATAACCTCACCGACCTTTTGCCGGATTTCCTCATAGCTGATTTCTTTCTTTGACACCTTTTCACTTAGCTTTGCCACATGCATATAGGCTTCAGCTAGCCTTTTTTTTCCCCAGCCATATTCGTCGAGGAGGGCCATAAAGAAGGCCGCGCTCATCTGTTGCACCGCTTTGACTTCAATCTGGCGCTTCCTTTCCAGGCCCGGCTTTAGTGCCGCCACATCGATATCTAGCCCGATTTCGGTCCTCAAAAAATCGCCTATCTCGACTACGTTGACATTCCCGGCCACCATCGCATCAAACTCACTCTGCATTTTGTCGCGAAGTCGCATAAGCCGCTTCTTGCCCCATTTGTAATTCTCCCGCATTGCGTACATGAAGCACGCCGATAGGTTTAACAGGGCCTGCTGCCGCCAAATAAGCTGCTGCTGATAGTCCTTGACATAGGCCATCTTGATATCCTTATCGGCCCTTTTTAGCTGTCTATCCGCCCGCCGGTCTCCCTTGTTAGCATCCTTCTCTAATTTTCTTTTTCTTGAACGTGCAAAACTACCCACAAAAACACACTCCTAATCATTCCTATGCCACGCCTGCCACGATAAAGGCCACACGTTTATGGCTTCGCTCAATTATCCGCTTCGCGGTTCTCTTCGGCATTTGGCCGTTTAGATATTTTCCCAGCGCCCTCTCCTGTCTTACCAGTTCCGTCTCGACTCTTTCCCTGGCTTCGCCTGTCAGCCTGGAAAGCCAATATGTCGTTTGCTCAATCCGTCTTCTCATTTTTCTCCTAGAGTGGCGGTTCAAATCCTTTAGCCATAATCTGGCCCTCATCCACATAGCCAACAAACTGGCTTCTGCTAGGGATAAAAGTTAATTTGACCGTGCCACATTCTCCATCTCGCTGCTTTGCGATGTTCACAAAGGTTTTATTACTCAGCTTAAGCCCTTTAGTCTCATCGTCGTATATCGATTCCCGGTGAATCAGCAGGACAGTATTCGCATCCTGCTCTATGCTGCCGCTATCCCGCAAATCTGTGAGCCGTGGTGCTCTGTTTTCCTTGTCATTAGCTCTATTTAGCTGGCTCAGGAGGATAATCGGCACCTTTAACGCTACGGCCAGATTCTTAAGGCTTCGCGTTATATAGCTTATTTCCTGGACTCTGCTGTCTGACTTGTTCCCGCTGGTCATTAGCTGCAGATAGTCAATCATAATCACGTCAAGGCCATCTTTGGCCTGCCATCTTGATGCTATGGCCGCAACATCGGCAGGAGTCAGCGCACCTTGCGCATTGATGGTGATAGGCAGCCTGCCCACGTCCATAATCGCCTGGGTGTACTTCTCCCAATCCTTTTCGGTCATGTCATTCGGCTTTTTGAGTTTGGCGCCCGGAATTTTGCCTAAGCGCGAAACTATCCGCGCCAGCAGTTCTTCCCGGCTCATCTCCATGCTAAACATGAGAACGCGCTTCCCTTTTTGGGCCATATTGACGGCAATGGTTCCAGCCAGCGCCGTTTTGCCATGCCCCGGCCTGCCAGCTATGACAACAAGCTGGCCCGCTTCCAGGTTTGTGAGATATTTATCCACGTCAGCCAGCCCGGTCTTTAGCATCTCATCCGCCCGCTGCTGCCTTTTGTCTATGAGCGCCGCCAGTTCCAAAACCGCATCCTTTGCCGTCTTTGTATTTTCATCCGCAGTGGACGTAATGCCGGATATATCGCGGCCAAAGTCAAAGGCCAAAGAGTCGATATCCGTCTGCAAATCCGCTGCCATAGTCTGCAGCATCTCGCCCTTGTTAATGAGCCGCCGCCGTCTGGCATAGTCCGCGATAATTTGGGCTTGTGCCTCGACTCGCGGGATAAGGCCTATGACGGCTATCTGCGAAATCTCCATGATGCCGCCCACTTTTTCCAGGTTCCCGTCACGTTTCAGCCTTTCCGTCAGGGTCACCATATCCACCGGCTCATTGCCCAGAATCATCATCGCCATGGTGCTGTAGATAATCCTGTGGTTCTGCCGGTAAAAATCATCCTCCGTGATAATCCCGCTGACCTCATGCAGGCAGCTAGGCTTTGACAAGATAGCGCTAATTACTTCTTTCTCGGCCTGCACATTGCACAAATCGGCCATATTTGCCATCTCACATACTCCTTTCCGCTAGTTCTGCAAGAATCTCATCACGTTCCAGCTCCATCCGTCTTCGTCGCTCCTGCTTTTCCTGGAATTGAGCATAAGAGGCTACACTTTCCCCCTCCCCATAACTGCCGCCTGTAGAAAGGTCATCCTCCCATCGTGTTTGATTTAACCACGTAGCAGGATTAGGAATATAACGCCCACGTTCTTTTCGCCACTGCTCTGATTTTTTTTGCTTACTAAGAGCAAGCATCATAGCCTTATGAAGCTGCTCTGTAGGTTTCAGCTTCGCATAGGCTTTAAGAGCAGCGCCCTTGCCCACCTTCTTGGGATATGCCTGCCAAAACTCATCAAATCGCTTCTCTCGTTCAGGCGCACTTCTCCCCTGGGGGGTATGGGGGGTATTTTTTTCTTTTTCTTTTTCTTTTTTAATGCTATCAGTTTTTGTATCAGTATTTGTATCAGTATTTGTATCAGTTTTTGTATCAGTTTTTGTATCAGTATTTGATATATATAACTTAGGCAACTTGTAGAGATTAGGTTTTTTGTGGCCACCACGTTTGCACTCGATAAAGCCTTTATCCTCAAGCTCTTTTTGCCATGCCCTAATAGTATTGATGCTTCCTGTCATTGTCACCGCTTGTAACAATGCGAGCGTAGCAGGGAAATATTCTGCCCAATGATGTTGATTGTTCAACATAAACAACCGAACATATAAAGCTGTTGCACCGGGGCTTAATATTCCCGCCGACTGCGCGCTGAAGGCGTTCATTTGCTCTATGTAGTTCATCGGCTACTCACTTTCTATTTCTTAAAATGGGACTTCTTCGTCATCCATGGGATTCTGCTGCTGATTCTTAGACTTCGGGTCAAGGAATTCCACACCTTCATGCATATCAGCGACGACCTCGGTCACATAAACCTTTCGGCCGTCCCTTTCGTAGTCCCGCGTTTGCAACTTTCCGAAAATCGCGACCTTAGAACCCTTATGCAGATACTTTCCACAGTTGTCTGCAGCTTTTCCCCAGACGACAATCTGGGGCCAATTCGTGCGCTTGTTTTCGCCATAGCCATCATCGACGGCTATGGTGAACATGCACACACTCGTACCTTTAGGAGTGGCCTTAACTTCAAAATCTTTTGCAACCCGGCCAATCAAGTGGACTCTATTCATTTTTTGCACCTCTCAATTTATATATTTTTGCTAACTTCTCATCAATCGTGACAGGCTCTATGTGATATTTGCGCATAAAGCCCGGATTACCCATGTTATGGAGCTGGATATGGTGGTCACCGCAAAGAGGCAGGGCCTTTCTGCCCAAATGGTCAATCTCAGTTCTATCATTGCCCATACCCACCGCATCCACGTGATGCAGTTCGGCCGCCCGCCCGCATATGCAGCATTTTTTATTGATAGCGCACACATAGACATAGCGGGCCACATCCTCGCATTGTTCCGCCAGAGGAACCCGCGTCGGTATGCCGTTCTGGATAATAAATCCAACGAGATAATCGATAAAGTTCCGCGCTGTCGTCTCATCCACGTCAGATAAACTGAAAGGACGGCGCTCCAGGCTCTCCATACAGTCATTGCAGAACTTCTTTTTTAGGAAATCCTTGAGTGATTCCACGCTTTGCGCGTCATCATATCCGCATGTGTTTTTTGCAATATCCGATATTAAAGCATATATTTTTTTCCTTTGCTTCGGCGTTATCCTGCGACCATCTGGCAGGATGATTTCCACATCAACGTACTGCCTAGATAACGCATGATTGAGATTTGGCAGCGCGGCCATGATGATAGCCGTGCCGTCCGGCAAAACATCTACTACCTTCCCCCATGCACGTTCGCTCACCATTTGCCTCGCCTCCCTCGATGTGTTATAATATCGATAAAGGCATTATAAAAGGGATGTACGCAGACACCCCTAGTAATTATCATCCAATTTCCTTAGAGACCGGCCCCAACCGGTCTCTTTTCACGCCTACAACAAACCACGCAGAGCTAAGATATAATTCCATAGGGCCGCGCCAACCGCGACCCCCACAACCAGAGCCGCGCCAATAATAAAGCGCCAGCACCATGGCATAAGATAGGGCAACCAAATATTCTGTTTGAGTTTCCTAAGATAAGACAATGTGTAAACTACCCCCCAAAGATAAAAATCGAGCCAATCAGCAAGATAATAATGCCGAAATCTCGACAATTCTCAAAAAATTCATGTTCGAGCCACAATTTCCGCCGCTGTCGCAGAGTCAAATGGGCCGGAACCCCAGCATGAAATTCATCAAGCTCATGTATCTCATGCATACTATCACCTCCAAAAAAATGTTGTAAAACATCCCAGGACGTGGTATATTTAACTAAGACATATCAAATATATACTTTTCTTCAAAATTGTCCATTGAATTTGCTAGGTTCGTGGGCTTTTTTGTTATCTGTAAGTGCTATGAATTTGTGCAACGTGCTACGCGCGAATGACTCATATAATTCATCCTCGTTGCAAGTGCTTTCTGACTCTGTAACACTTATTACATCCCCAGTGTCAAGATTAATCCGAATAACCATTTCGTCACCTCCCCACGTGACTATAGCATCCCCATGCTATAGGTTATTAGCGGCCTCCTAAAAGGAGGTCTTTTTTGTCCTTTGCGTCATGTCGATTTATCATCACTTTAGGCCCGCAATAAATAATCCACATCACACTCGAAGATATCTGCCAACTGTAGCAGCATTTTTGCTCTAGGCATATTCTTGCCAATTTCCCACTGTGTGACCGTGGTACGGTCAATCCCTAAAAGTTTGGCAAGCTCAGCCTGCGTCATTTTTTTCGACTGACGCAATTCTTTTATCTTTCCCATAATTGCACCTCCTAAAATATTAAAATGTGATTTTACTTCTCCTCTTCATTATACTAGACTTAAAATCACATGTCAAGATATTTTGTTGATTTATGCAGTTTATGCATATGACTTTATGTTTTGATTTAGGTTTACCCTAATCAAAAAGCATTTAGGCAAAAGAAAAAGCACCCATCGTGGAAGATGAGCGCTTTCCCTCAGGATAGTCCTTGCTTACAGGAGGTCTTTCAAATGCAAGATGCCAACTGAGCATGAATTAGGAATGTGTTATATTTTGACAAAAGTCGTCTGCACATTTATTATTATATCACATTTGTTATTAAAATGGAAGAGCCCCCGCTTGCGTCCACGGGGGCCGAGTTTGTAGAGCAGTTTGGTACTGTCAGACCTCTATTCAAGTTTCGCATCGCCACGCCGGTGGAACGCACGACAGAATAGATAGCCGTTTGGTAAGTAATGCTGGATAACTTTTTGACGGATTCCAAAAAGTTTCCGGATGACCGTCCGAGCCTTCAACCTCGAACGTCTTAATTATAGCATAGGCCCCGCCTAAAAACAATACAGAATAGGAGGGAATGACGTGAACGCCGTTATTTATGCCAGATATTCGAGCGACAATCAGCGGGAAGAGTCGATAGATGCACAACTCCGGATCTGCCGCCACCATTGCGAAGATAGAGGCTATAAGATCGTCCGGGAGTACGTGGATGAGGCTTGTCTCCACCATTAATAGACAATAAAAGGCCGACATCCTAATAGGATAGTCGGTCTTTTTTAGCATATTATCTTTTAAGAATTTCGTCATAAAATTCTTGCCTTGTGCGAAGCTTCACTTCTCTGAATGCCTCATGAGATATTCTTTCTTTTTCAACACAATCAATATATAACGCTAATACTTCCCATGCTGTTTTTGGTGCAGCAATATCTCCATAGACTAAAACTTCTTTATCTCGTATGATAAAAAACTGTGGCTTTTCTTCGCCTCTATAATAAAAAACAACCATTTCGAATCTGCCTTTTTCCAGCTTTTTATAGTCAATAACATCCACAATATCATCCAAATCAAGATATCTTCCAACACTCCTGCGAAGACTCTCACGCATTTTCTCTGTCAATTTCATCATAATCCCTCTTTCCTTGCATCCTTTTTACTGATTCCAATCACTTTCGTCATACTCAATATCTAGCCGATTACTCATCTGGCTTACTTTTCTTTGGGATAGTATCATG
>JAEIGA010017713.1_pt1 | contig 10851 bp, 11 predicted proteins | sample 9270691 | NCBI WGS metagenome assembly JAEIGA01 (sample SAMN17057246, study PRJNA624740) | gut metagenome | biome: biome; isolation source: fecal sample | host: Bos grunniens | place: China: Xizang | collected 2019 | reverse complement strand
CTGCATGGTGTGGCCTTTGAGAATACAGTGGTGGCGAATGGCAGCAGCGAGCTGATTGAGCTGCTGGGGCATGCGTTCCTGCGCCCGGGGACGGAGGTGATTGCTGCCGATTATGCGTTTACCCTTTATCCGATTGTGGCGAAGCTCATGGGGGCGGATTATGTGTCTGTTCCTAATCGTGAAAAGTGGACCCACAATCTGGGTGCTATGCTGGAGGCTATTACGCCGCAGACCCGCCTGGTGTTTATCACGAACCCGACCAACCCGGTGGGTACGATGGTGAGCCAGGAGGAGCTGGAGAGCTTTATATCCCGCGTGCCGGAGCATGTAGTGGTGGCTGTTGATGAGGCTTATATCGAATTTGCCGGGGAGCCGACAGATTGCATGAAGTTTGTGAAGCAGGGCAGGAATGTGGCGGTTCTCCGCACGTTCTCGAAGGCCTATGGCCTGGCGGGTGCCCGTTGTGGCTATGCTATCACCACGCCGGAGATTGCCGATTTGCTTAACAAGGCCCGTTCGCCGTTCAATGTGAATTCCTTTGCCCAGGTGGGTGCGCTGGCCGCGCTGGATGATGCCGAGCATATTGCCCGCTCGGTGGAGATGGTGAACAAGGGGCGGCAGCTGTATGTGGATTTCTTTGAAGCCCGGGGGCTGGAATATGTGCCGAGCCATACGAATTTCATTCTGGTGAATGTGGGCAATGGTGTGGAGGTTTTCCGCAAGGCGCTGGCCCAGGGGGGCATCATGCGCCCTATGGCTGCGTACGGATTGCCCGAGTTTATCCGCATTACCATCGGTAATGAGCGCGAAAATGCCCGTTGCGTTGATGTTTTAGACAAAATTCTGCAAAAATAGTGTGATTTTGCAAAATATCCTCTTGACTTGGTAGGGTATTTGTGTAAAATGAAGCCGTACCCGCGAGAGCGAGGTTCAGTAAAAGAGAGAGAAAAGTTGACACCACCCCGGTGACCATCAGGTTGCCGGGGTGGTTCATTTGGCCAGCAGCCTGCTTTTGTGCCATGAGAGGGTGTTTTGTCTTGAAGATACGGGGAAAATGTGGCAAAGTGGGGGTGTACCAAGAATCTACATTTTACCATGTCTGATGGCACCATGAAGAGCATTGAGGGTGGCGTGACCGCCGCGAAGGGATATGTTGCAAATGCACTGAGCTGCGGAATCAAGAAGCCCGAGGCGACACGCCTTGACCTGGCGCTGGTTTATTCCGAGCTGCCGGCTACCTCCTCCGGCACGTTTACGACAAATCGTGTGCGTGCTGCCTGTGTGCGCGTGAGTGAGCACCACCTGACCCGCGGCAATATTCGCGCCATTGTGGCCAACAGTGGTAATGCCAATGCCTGCACGGGGGTGCGCGGTGTGGAGGATGCCCGCACAGAGTGCCGCGTGGTGGCAGAACAGCTGGGGCTTAACCCCAGCGAGGTTGCCGTATGTTCCACGGGTGTGATTGGCCTGCCGATGCCGATGATGCGAATCACGCCGCGCCTGCCGGAGCTCTGTTCCAACCTTTCTGCAGAGAAAGGGCACGATGTGGCATCTGCCATTATCACAAGTGATACCAGAGAGAAAGAGGTTGCGGTGGAAATCACCATTGGCGGCAAGGCGGTGCGTATTGGGTCCTGCTGCAAGGGTGCAGGTATGATTTCTCCCTGCATGGCAACGATGATCTGCCTTATCTGCACCGATGCGGGCGTGGCTCGCGAGCATCTTGATGCTATTGTGCGTGAAGGGGTGGCTCATTCCTTCAATCGTATCACGATCGATGGTGATATGAGCACGAATGACACGACCCTGGTCATGGCCAATGGTGCGTCCGGCGTGCAACTGGCTCCTGGTGCCGAGGGCTGGGATTCCTTTGTGGCTGCTCTGCATTATGTGATGCTGGAGCAGGCCAAGCGCATTGTGCAGGATGGCGAGCGTGTGACGAAGTTTGTAACCGTGAAGGTGGAGGGCGCACCCTCTCAGGAAGAAGCCCGCAAGGTGGCTGAGGGGGTGGCTAAGTCCAATCTTGTGAAGAGTTCCTGGAATGGAGGTGACCCGAACTGGGGCCGTATCATTCATGCTGTGGGTTACTCCAGCAATATGGTGGTTGAGGAGAAGATTGATATTGATATTGCGGGGCTGCCTGCCTGCCGCGGTGGTGAGCAGACGGATACGCCCAGCGATGATCTCCGTGAGCTGGTGCAGGCCCGTGAGTTTGAAATCCGCATCAACCTGAACCTTGGCAGCGGAGATTACGTGGTGTACACCACGGATCTTTCTCCGGAGTATGTTGATTTCAACCGCTCGGAGTACGCCTACTGGAACCAGGCCAAGCGGGATGGTCTTACCCGTTGATGAATTATGAAGATATGGCCCTACCTGCTGGCTGGTGTTCTTGCTCTGCTGCCCCTGGCTTCCATGGCCGGAGCAGAGGAGGAAGGTGAGGCTGCTTCCCGGAGTTCGCGCAAGGCCCGCGCCGGGGTGGACAAGGAACGCGATGTCCGCAAGGCGGCCAGCCGCAAAAAGCGCGAGCTGCGCGAAATGGGGGTGCGTAATGTGCGCGTGAAGACCCCGGGTGACTGGCCACGCCAGGTTTCTGTACCCAAGGAGACGGAGCTGACGCAGGGAGCTGTGAGGCCGGGGCAGAGCGGTTTTGTGTTTTCCTCCAACAATTATCGCTATTTCTCCCCGGTGCAACTGGCACCGAATGCCCAGCAGACGGTGGCTCGCCTGTGTGAATGCGCCTATGCTGCCAATAAGGCCGTGAGTGAGGTGCTGCCTGTCAAGCGTATGGCAGATGACCGCAAGGGAAAGCTTTTCACCATTATTCTGCAGCCTACTATGGCGGCATATCTCGCGGCAGGTGGCCCGGAGCGCTCTGCCGGTGTGTTTGGCTTTTCATCGACAGAGGGCATGACCCCGACTTCTGAGGAGGCCATTCAGATGGAAAGCGTGATGATTCCTTTCGAGTCTCTTGGCTTGAATCGTTCTGGTGCTGTGGAGCGTGAGGACATTGACACGCATGCCCTGGTGCATGAGCTGACTCACCAGCAGTTTGTGCTGAACCGCTTGCCTATCTGGGCCAATGAGGGCTGGGCTGAATATGTGGGCTATGTGCCTTATGTGGGTGAGGAACTGGATTTTGAGCGTGGTTTCTCTCTCATCCTTCATACGGCAAAGAAGCGCGCTCAGCATGGTATGCTCGATTTTGACTTCAAGCTGGAGGAATTCCTGACGATGGATCAGGAAACTATGTATGACTGCATGAAGCAGGAGAAGGATACCTACACGCTTTCTGTGCTGACGATTGCGTTCTTTGTGCATCTGGATGGAAAGCGCGGCATTGATGCCATGAAGGCCTACCTGCAGGCTTTGCTGGATGGACAGTCTCCGCAGGAGGCTGCGGAAGTTCTCATCAAGCCCTACCATTCAGCGGCTCGTTTGCAAAGTTCATTTTTGCGAGCCTGGCGGGGCAAGAAGGTCAAGATTTCATTCCCTAAGAAATAAGGGCATATCAATACAGAAAAGAGCCGCTTCCGGAAAGGGAGGCGGCTCTTTGTTTTCAGATTTATCGGGAGGGGTTACTTCTTTTTGCGCCAGAGGGGGTAGGAGATAATGGCGGCATAGACAAAATCAAAGATGCCGATGCCGGCAAAGAGCATTTTTTCCTTACCCTCAAGGCAGCATACCGCATACCCCAACAGCACGGCACCCAGCAGCCCGAAGAGGGCAACGCGGGTGATGGTGGTGCGGCGGGAGGAATAGTCTGCCATGGTCGTGCGGGGCTTTACTTGGTGAGACCCAGCAGCTCCATCTCGAAGATGAGGGTGCTGTTCGGGCCTATGCTGCCGGGACCATTGGCACCATAGGCCAGGTCTGCAGGAATGGTGACACGCCATTTGGCGCCCACGGGCATGAGCTTGAGAGCCTCGGTGAACCCGGGGATGACCTGGCGGATATTGAACTTGACAGGAGCCTGGCTCTGGTCGAATACGGTGCCGTCTACCAGTGTGCCCTTATACATCACTTCTGCGGTGGGGGCTTCGCCGTGCTTGGTGGCATCGTAGCTTTCACCTGTACCGGGGGTGATGACTTCGTACTGCAGGCCGGAGGCCGTGGTGGTCACACCTTCGCGCTTGCCGTTTTCTTCCATGTACTTCTTTCCGGTTTCCAGATTCTTCTGAGCTTTTTCATCACCACGCTTCTGGAGCATGGAGAGGAAGGTCTGCTGGTATTCGTTGACGTGTTCGTCAATGAGGCTCATGTCCATGTTGCCGGAAAGGCCATCCTGGAATCCCTTACCCAGCATATCGGCCAGCACATCATCGCCCTGGAGTCCGGGCAGCATCTGCGGCATGACCTGGCTTCCTACGCGGTAGCCAATGAGGTAGGACATCACTTTAATCATCTGGTCGTTATCCATACATTCACTTTAGCATGCTCTGTATCGCCGCGCAAGCTGGTGTAGAGTCATAACGCAGAAAGCCCGCAGTTTTTGTGCTGCGGGCCGGGGAAAGGGGGATGCGGATTTGCTATCAGGGAATCTGGATGGTAGTCGGCAGAAGGTAACCTTCTGTTTTGATGCTCGCCTTTTCACCAGATTTGAAGTTCCACTGCATTTCCACCATGCCGATTTCGTAGAAAGCGCCGGGATGCAGGCGGAAGCTATGCTTCTTGGACATGTCTCCGCTGGTGGTGCTCACAGAGAGGGTGCAGTTGAGGGGCGTTTCCTTGTCGGTATTGGTTACTTTGATGACTTTGCCGTTGAAGAGCAGGGAATCGCGCATGCTGAGCTCAATCGGAGCGCTGAGTCCCACGCCCTTGAGATGCCCGGTCTGGGTGAGGGTGAATACTGTTCCCAGAACCGCGATGATGACGATGATGATAAAGGTAAGTAGTTTTTTCATAATGGAAATGGTGCTTGTCGTATGCTAGGGGTAAAGGGCGTTTCTGTCAACCTATTATTGCGTTACAGCCCCATTTTGCCGGGATTGAGGATGCCTGCCGGGTCGAGGGCGGTTTTGAGTGCGCGGTGCAGCTCCATGGCCTCTGTACCGATGGCATGTGAAAACCAGGGGGCTTTTGCGAGGCCGATGCCATGTTCGCCGGTGATGCTTCCCCCATGTTGCAGAACCCAGTTGAAAAGGCGGTTGACCAGGGCATCGGCAGGTTCTCGGATGTCGCGCCCTTTTGCATCCTTGAGTACCATGATGTTTGTGTGAATGTTGCCATCGCCGCTGTGGCCGAAGCAGGCCACGGGAATACCTGTCTCCTGCTGCATGTCTTCACAGAACCTGACCAGGTCAACCAGTTGTGAGCGGGGAATGACAATGTCCTCATTAAGCTTGGTGAGCCCGGTGGCTTTCAGACTGTACGAGAATTCACGGCGCAGCTGCCAGATAGCTTCTACCTCGTCTTCTGTGCGGGCGTAGACCACATTGCTTGCGCCTGTATCGCGCAGAATGCCGGCAATGGATTCAAGTTCAGAGGCAACGGCATCTGCCTGACCATCAATTTCAATGATGATATGGCCCTTGGCTTCGGCGGGCAGGGCACTTGGCCCCAGGTGCCTGCGTGCGGCTGCCAAGGTGTAGGCATCGGTAATCTCAATGGCACAGGGAAGATGCCCGCCCTGCAGGGTGTTCTGCACAGCAGCTGCAGCCAGTGCAAACTGCGGGAAACTGGCATGCAACGCAGCCCGTGCCGGGGGCGTAGGGATAATGCGGAGTGTGGCCTCTGTTACAATGCCGAGCATGCCTTCGCTGCCACAGAAGAGCCCGACCAGGTCAAATCCCTGCTTGTTCTTGTGCGTGCGCCCTCCACAGCGCAGAATGCGTCCATCTGCCAGTACTACGGTAAGCCCCAGTACATAGGCGCGCGTGACTCCGTATTTCAGGCATCGTGGACCGCCTGCATTGGTGGCAATGTTGCCGCCGATGCTGGATTCCTTGCGTGAGGCCGGATCCGGCGGGTAGAACCAGCCCACGCGGGCACAGGCTTCCTGTAGCGTGGCTGTCAGCACGCCCGCCTCGACTACTGCCACACCATCCGAAGGGTTGATTTCCAGAATGCGGGTCATGGAAGCCACGGAGAGCACAATGCCGCCTTTCACCGGCACACAGCCACCCACGTAGCCCACACCTGCACCCCGGGGGGTTACAGGAATCCCATGTTCGCTGGCGAACTTCAATGTTGCAGAAACCTGTCCGGTTTCCGTTGCCAGCACTACGGCTTGCGGCAGGGCAGAAGCGTGCCATTTATCTGCTGCGTGTTCGCGGAGGGTTGCTTCATCTGTCCGTACGCAATCACCCAGCAGGTCTCTGAGTTCTGAAATCCAGTGAGGCGTCATGGCTCAAAAGGTCCGTTATCAATCATTCCTTGTCTGTTCCCCAGCGGCGGTGCAGCCAGGACTCTACCGGTGAGAAGAGAATCTTATCGGCCAGCAGGCCTACGGCAATGATGATGAACATGATGCCGATGACCTGGTACATGCGCTGCAGTTCACGGCCATAATGCAGGTATTGACCAATGCCGAAGCCGGAAACGACGGAAACGTATATTTCAGCCGCCATGAGAGAGCGCCATGCGAATGCCCAGCCCTGCTTCATGCCACTCACAACAAAGGGAGCCGAGGCGGGAAGGGTAACGAATACTAGTGTGTGCAGCGGGCTGGAACCCATGGTGCGGGCAGCACGGGCGTAGATGGGGGGGACGTTCTTCATGCCGTTCTGGGTGGAGAGCAGCACGCTCCAGAGCGTACCCATGATGACCACGAAGAGCAGGGCTGATTCTGTCTGCCCGAACCAGATGCAGGCAAGGGGTACCCAGCACACGCTGGGGAGAGCCTGCAGCCCCAGGGCCAGCATGCCCAGCGTATCATTCACGCTGCGGAAACGCGCTGCCAGCATGCCAAGCGGCACCCCCAGGATGAGGCCGATGACATAGCCCACCAGCAGGCGGCGCAAGGTAATGAGCATGGAGAGGGGGATTTTTCCGTTGACGGAGTTATCCCACAGGTATTGAGCCACAGTGCTGGGCGGTGGCAGAACATAGGGTGACCACAGGCTGGTATCGAGCCCGAATGCGGCCATGTCTCCGGTGAGGGCTGCCCATACCAGCACGAGCAACACAAAGAAGATGATGGTGATGAGAACTCGTTTCATGGCAGCTTAGTCGGATTCGTTAGCGGTGTAGCCCTTGAGCGCAGAAGTGATGCTCTGCGAGAGGTCGGCCAGGTCATGATTATTGATATTACGAGGGCGGGCGAGATAAACCGGGAATTCCTCGCGCACCCGGCCGGGATGCGGAGAAAAGAGAATGACCCGGCTGCCAAGGCAGACGGCCTCGCGCACGTTGTGAGTAACAAAGACGATGGTCTTGCGGCGCTTTTCCCATACGTCCTGGATATCGCCATAGAGCCGCTCGCGGGTCATGGCATCCAGCGCAGAGAATGGTTCATCCATGAGCAGGATTTTGGGATTGGGTGCCAGCGAGCGGGCGAGTGCCACGCGCTGCCGCATGCCGCCGCTCAGTTCATGAATGTTGGCGTGGGCAAAGCGGTCCATCTTGACCAGGTAGAGATAGTATTTGGCTACTTCAAGACGCTCTTTATCAGTGAGGTTGGGTTTCTGCTTGAGTCCGAACATCACATTGCCGATGACATCCAGCCATGGGAAGAGTGCGTGTTCCTGGAACATGACCATGCGGTCACGCCCCGGACCGGTGATGGGGGTACCATCGATGAGTGCCATGCCGCTGTCTGGCTTTTCTAGGCCGGCAATGATGTTGAGCAGGGTGGATTTACCGCAGCCGCTCGGACCAACGAAGCAGACGAATTCGCCCTCATTGATGGTGAGCGATACATCATCCAGCGCGCGCACGGTGCCGCGGGAGGTGGTGAAATCCTTGCACACATGCTCAATACTGAGCTTGGCGGTGGGGAAATTGTGTATTTCCTGGTGTAGCTTCTCCTGTGTCATCAGTCTTGTCTGTAAATCATTTCATTGAGCGGTGGCACACGGTCGAGAAGACCGGCGGCCTGGGCATCTCTGACAAATTGCTCCAGTCCGGTCTGGTCGATTGTATCGGTGAACGTAAGCCTCTTCCATGCGCTGCGTACCAGTTCCGGATCCATGGGGGCCTGGGTGAGTTGTGTGAGCTCGTCTGCAACATGTGCCTGGGCGGCTTCCGGATTGTCAATAATCCATTGGGTCAGCTCCCGGTGGGCACGGATGATGGCAGCAGCTTCCTGCGGGTGTGCCTTGAGCCAGGCTACCCGCCCCACGAGTACAGTGGTGACAACACCCGGCTCCTGCACTAGAATGCGGGCTCCTGCCAGGATTTCCAGGGTGGAGACCCAGGGTTCCACAGTCCAGCTGGCATCAATATCCCCCTGTTTCATGAGCTGCAGCTGCATGGAATTCGGCGTGGGGGCAACACGGCAGTCTCCGGCTCCCTCCAGGGTGCATTTCAGACCATTCGCCGTCAGCCATGCCCGGCAGGAAACATCCTGCGTATTACCCAGTTGGGGGGTGGCTATGCTGCGGCCCTTGAAATCTGCGGCAGAAGTGATGCCGCTGCCCGGGGCCACCATGAGGGCTGCGCCTCCGTTTACGGCGCCTGCCAGCAGTCGAACTTCACGCCCGGCAGATACGGCATAGGCATTCAAGGCCGGGCTGGGCCCCACGTAGGTGAGGTCTGCGGTGCGGCCGAAGATGGCTTCCATGGCGGTCGGTCCGGCGTTATAGGTGTACCACTCAATGGAATAGCCGGGCAGGTAGCGTTCAAACCATCCATTTCCATGGCGGGTCATATTGCGCGCTACAAGTGCCTGGACATGGGTCACGTTAGGAAACCCGCCGATGCGGATAACCTTGCGATTCTGCTCCTCCTGGCTGCACCCGGCCATTACCAGCAGGGTACACATCAGAATCAGGCAGCTGAGTAGTCTTTTGAGCATTCCTTGAAGACTACCAGAAATGCTTGCTGTGGTCAAGCCGTAAGTGCGGCCGGAGGCCTGGCCGCAAGGGAAAATGCCCTGCCGTAATGGAAGGGCTGAGAAAAAGACTTCAGTTGGAAGGCAACGGGGCGGAATCTTCTTTATCAATGGTGTACTTCTGCCATTTAGGGAAGATGAAGACCGGATGCCCCGAGGTGATGCGCTTGCCTTCGCGGTCAACCACAATGCAGTGGGGAATGCCGCCGGTTGGTGGGGCAAAGCCGGGAACTTTGGCGGCATCCTTGTCATTTCCCATGACCGTCAGGAATTTAATGCCGAAGTTTTTGACGAAACCGGCAGCAGCCTTAGGTGTGTCGTCCTGGCTGAAGAGGATGATATCTACCTTGCCGGTAGCCATCATTTCCTTGTGCGTTTCTACGATTTCAGGCATTTCCTTCCGGCAGGGCCCGCACCAGCTGGCCGAGAACAGGTAGATGAAATAGTCTGCCTTATCATTCAATTTACCGCGTACCTTCTTTACCTTCCTTATGGTGAGGGCTACCGGGCTGGGGCCCTTCCGGGTTGCTTTCTCACTTGTCTTTTCGGGAGCATCTGTCTTGGCCTGGGTGGTGACCGGGGCAAGAAGCATCAGCCCGGTGAGGAGAACCAGCGCATTGAGGGTACGTTTCATCATGCAGGAAGCCTAGCCTGCTGCCTGCGGAAAGTCAAGCGTAAAATGTTGAATGCGTTACGCTGCTGGTGAGAAAACAATAAGCCCCCGCGGTAATGAAACGGCGGGGGCTTGATGAAATAGTATGACCGGAATCAGATTCTGCGTTTCTTGCGGAAGTCAAGTATGGCTATCTGCTTGGCAATGGATGCTTCGAGTTTGGCCTGTTCCTCACGGTCGAGGACGGAGGCTCCATCGCGGAAGGCGGCCTGGGCGCGCTCGAGCGCTGCTTCTACGGAAGAGGTGTCGATTTCATCCACCGAAAGGGCGGTGTCTGTCACCAGCAGAACATCATCATTGTCCACCTGCAGGAAACCGCCGCCGACAAAGAGCGACTCGGCTTCCTGGCCGGGGCAGATGTAGGTGAGTTCCCCATTCGCAACAGAGGTGATGATGGAGGCGTGTCCGGGGAGTACCTCCATTTCACCTTTGCTGGCCGGCACCCGGATGAGAGTTACCTCTGCTTCCAGCGCAGTCCGCATCGGGGTGATGATTCTGAATTGCATGGGCATGAGCGGAATCAGGCTTTCTCAACTGTATCAATGCTGCCCTTCATGTAGAAGTTCACTTCAGGCACGGAGTCCCACTTGCCGTCGAGAATTTCGGCAAAGCCGCGGACTGTTTCAGCCACAGGCACGTATTCGCCCTTGATGCCGGTGAAGGTTTCTGCCACGCTGAAGGGCTGGGAAAGGAAGCGCTGAATCTTGCGGGCGCGGCTCACCGTGAGCTTGTCTGTCTCGGAGAGTTCGTCCATACCCAGAATGGCAATCATATCCTGCAGGTCCTTGTAGCGCTGCAGGGTCTGCTGCACGCCACGTGCCACGCGGTAGTGTTCCTCGCCCACCAGCTCGGGAGCCAGTGCTTTGGAGGTGGAGGCCAGCGGGTCCACTGCGGGGTAGATACCCTGGGCGGCCAGTGCACGTTCCAGCACCACAGTAGAGTCCAGGTGGGAGAAGGTGGTGGCGGGAGCGGGGTCGGTCAGGTCGTCAGCGGGCACGTACACAGCCTGCATGGAAGTGATGGAGCCTTTCTTGGTGGAGGTGATGCGCTCCTGCAGACCTGCCATTTCTTCGGCCAGGTTGGGCTGGTAACCCACGGCAGAAGGCGTGCGGCCCAGAAGAGCGGATACCTCGGAACCGGCCTGGGAGAAACGGAAGATGTTGTCCACGAAGAGCAGCACGTCGCG
>JAEIGA010017712.1_pt1 | contig 10852 bp, 7 predicted proteins | sample 9270691 | NCBI WGS metagenome assembly JAEIGA01 (sample SAMN17057246, study PRJNA624740) | gut metagenome | biome: biome; isolation source: fecal sample | host: Bos grunniens | place: China: Xizang | collected 2019 | reverse complement strand
TTCTTTGGGACGAACCAAGGTGATGGCAGCAGGAATGGGAGTTTCTTCTTTGGTTTTGCTGGGGGTGGTGGCATCCACCAGAACGCCGGCACGCGAACCATCGCGATAAACGGTGCAACCTTTGCAACCACATTTCCAAGCCTCAATATATAAGGTGTTTACCAAATCTTCGCTCACATCGTTGGGCAAGTTGATGGTGACGCTGATAGAGTGATCCACCCATTTCTGAATGCGGCCCTGCATGCGTACTTTCTGCAACCAATCCACATCTTTCGAAGTGGCGCCATGATAAGGCGAACGCGCAATCAGTTCGTTCAGTTCTTCCTGGCTGTAGCTCTTTTCGGTGTCGAGCCCCTGCGCCTGCATCCACACTTTGAATTTTTCGTGGAAAACAATGAATTCTTCCCATTTTTCGCCGTTTTCATCGATAAAATCGTAGGTTTTGGCATCTTCGGTGGCGTTGATTTTTCTGCGGCGTTTGTACACCAACATAAAGGCCGGTTCGATGCCCGAAGTGGTTTGCGACATCAAACTGGTGGTGCCGGTGGGCGCGATGGTGAGACAGGCAATATTACGACGACCTTTCTTGGCCACCGCTTCGCGCAATTCGGGACTGGCATCGAACAAACGATTCAGGAAAGGATTATTCTTTTCTTTTTCAGCATTGTACACGGGAAATGCGCCACGTTCTTCGGCCAATTGAGCCGACGACAGGTAAGCGGCCACTGCCAGATTTTGATGCACTTTTTCGGCAAATTCGCAAGCCTCTTCGCTACCATAACGCAAATTCATGGCAGCCAGCATATCGCCTTCGGCCGTGATGCCGATACCGGTACGACGACCCTTCTGCGATTTTTCGCGAATCTTTTCCCAAACTTCGCGTTCGCAACGTTTCACGGCTTCGTCTTCGGGGTCGGAAGCAATCTTGGCTAAAATGGCATCGATCTTTTCAATTTCCAAATCGATGATGTCGTCCATAATTCGCTGAGCCAAAGCAACATGCTTTTTGAATAATTCGAAATCGAAATGCGCTTCGGGCGTGAAAGGATTATTCACATAAGAATAAAGATTCAGAGCCAACAGGCGACAACTATCGTATGGACAGAGCGGAATTTCGCCGCAGGGATTGGTGGAAATGGTGCGGAATCCTTGGTCGCTATAGCAGTCGGGCAGCGATTCTCTGATAATGGTGTCCCAGAAAAGTACGCCGGGTTCGGCCGATTGCCAAGCATTGTGAATGATTTTTTTCCACAGTTCAGCGGCGTTTATCTCTTTGGTATATTGAGGATTAGCACTTTCTATGGGAAATTGTTGCGTGTAATTTTCGTTGCCAAGAGCCGCTTTCATAAAAGCATCGTCGATGCGCACAGAAATGTTGGCACCGGTAATTTTTCCCATCTCGGTCTTGGCGTCGATGAAGTCGGTAGCATCGGGATGCTGAATAGAAATGGAGAGCATCAGCGCGCCGCGGCGTCCGTCTTGCGCTACTTCCTTGGTACTGTTGGAGTAACGTTCCATAAAAGGCACGATGCCGGTCGATGTCAGGGCCGCGTTCTTCACCGGCGAACCTTTCGGTCTGATGCCCGACAAATCGTGTCCCACGCCGCCGCGACGTTTCATCAACTGAATCTGTTCTTCGTCTGTTTTGATGATAGCGCCGTAAGAATCAGACTTTTCCAGTTCTTCACCAATAACAAAACAATTCGACAGCGAAGCAATCTGAAAATCGTTGCCGATGCCGGTCATGGGGCTGCCTTGCGGAATCAGATAACGGAAATGATCGAACAAGTCGAACAATTCTTTTTCGCTCAGCGGCGATGCATATTTCTTTTCGATACGGGCAATCTCTTTAGCCAATCGCCAGTGCATGTCGGCGGGCGTCTTTTCGTAGATGTTGCCGTAAGAATCTTTCAAGGCATATTTCGTGATCCACACTTTGGTGGCCAGCTCGTCGCCTTTGAAATATTCTAGCGTTGAGGCGTAAATATCCTCTCTGTCAAAGCTTTGTCTATCCATTTTTATGTTGTTTTTTTAATATTATTCTTCTTGCAATAATACGGATAAATCGTTGGCTCGGCAAATCAACTGCGTTTATTTATTGTAAAATTTTGAGGGAAATCCTACCTTTGTACACTTTGTTTTGCGAAGTGTTGATAGTCATTTTGTTACATCATTTATCCTGAATAATCATGTTGGAATTTATGAAAAATCGCGCCACGCTGCGCCAATATAGCGAAAAACCTGTCAGTGAAGAACTTCTCAACGAACTTCTGGAGATTGCCTGCCGTGCTTCTAATACCGGAAACATGCAGCTTTATAGCATTGTCGTTACGCGTGATGCTGCCGGCAAACAAGCTTTGGCGCCTGCGCATTTCAATCAACCGCAAGTGACCAATGCGCCTGTTGTGCTCACTTTCTGTGCCGACCTCAATCGCTATACCAAATGGTGCTTGCAACGCGATGCTCATCCCGGTTTCGACAATATTCAATCTTTGGCCTATGCTGCTATCGATGCCGTTATCGCTTCGCAGGCTTTCTGCACTGCCGCCGAAGCTAATGGTCTTGGTATCTGCTACTTGGGCACTACTACTTACAATGCCGACAAAATTATCGATGTCTTGCAGCTTCCTACTTTGGTGATGCCTATTGTTACCATTTCGCTTGGTTATCCCGCCGCCGAACCTTCTCCTTGTGAGCGTTTGCCTCTTGCCGCCATCCTTCATCAAGAGCATTATCACGATTATTCTTCCGACGATATAGATAAACTTTTCTTCGAAAAAGAAAATCTTCCTGTTAACAAACACTACGTCGAAATCAATAACAAACAAACTTTGGCTCAGGTCTTTACCGATATTCGTTACACCAAAAAAGACAACGAATTCTTCTCGGAAACTTTCATCGAAACTTTGCGTCGTCAGGGCTTCCTCAAACTTGTATAGCGCTCGATTTGTGATGCCAAGCAATTACTCCTTGATTAGTAGCCGGAATATCGAATGATTGGGAAGGATTAGAACGAACATCAAGGAGTTTTTTGTGCTCGTAAGATTTTTATTGTTTTTCGATAAAATTTTATTGCAATTTTTTGTTTTTCGATAAATCTTGTCTACTTTTGTATCGTTTAACGATAAAATCTTATTGAATTATGAAAAACAAATTATCAAAACGAATGGGCCTGATCAGTGCCTTTGTGATTTTTTTCGGAGTGCTTAACATGATTGCCTTGTTGCTGCGAACCGAGTCGGCTATAGGCATTTGGGGGATTTGGGAAACGGCTTCGGCTAGTTGGGATGGTGAACATCATGCGCTGAAAATACTTGTCCTCAGCGCCTATGCTTTGGCTGGCCTTGCTCTGAATGTGTTAGCGATGATGTTTATGCTGCGTTCTGTTAAATTGATGAAATCCGGCCTTTTCTTCTCGAAAGCTAATGTGGTTGTGCTGCGCTGGTCGGTGCTTGCGTATTTTGTATATGATTTATGCGCAGATAATTACAACATTTTATATGGCATGCCAAGATTTCTCGTGCAGTCCGATACTATCTTTCTGACTTGCATTCTGCTCGGTTTCGCCATGATTTACAACGCCGGCCTTCGTCTAAGCGAAGAAAATAAATTAACCATTTAATCTGAAATGCCATGTCAATTATTGTCAATGTAGATGTGATGCTGGCTAAGCGCAAGATGAGCTCCGGCGAATTGGCCGAAAAGGTGGGCATTACGGCCGCTAATCTATCCATCCTTAAAACTGGCAAGGCGCGCGCCATCCGCTTCTCGACCCTCGATGCTATTTGCAAGGCGCTCGACTGTCAGCCGGGTGATATCCTGGAATACCGCGAAGAAGAAGCAAATTCGTAAGGCACGCAATCTGCGGCGCCCGTTGCGTCTCATCCTCGGTCACGTACTTCAGTACGCTCCCGTCGTCTTCGACTTACGGCCGCCGCATCTCACGCACCTTTCGAATTTGCTGTCGAACTGTGAAAGGTACGCGATCTGCAGCGCCCGTTGCGTCTCATCCTCGGTCACGTACTTCAGTACGCTCCCGTCGTCTTCGATTTACGGCCGCCGCATCTCACGCACCTTCCGAATTTGCTGTCAAACTGTGGATGGCGCGCGATCTGCGACGCCTGCCTCGGTTTAGTTTGAATTTCTTGAAATGTATAATGTGTTGAATTTTTTGCAATTGAAATCATTGCTTTTGCTGGTGGTGTTGCTTGCCGCGGCGTCCGCCGCGGCAAGCACACCTGCACCTTCCACCCCGCACCCGGCGATGCCCGCTGCCGTTGCAGACTCTCTGTTCAACGCGGCCTTGCCTCAGGTGGAAGTGCTCGGAAAAACAAAACGTACTGTTCTGAAACCCAAAGCTAAGCGCCTGCCAGCTGTGGTCTTGCTGCTTACACCCAATCAGATTGGCCAAGCGAGAAGTGCAGATATTTTCATTCCTCGGCCCTTCAATTTGGAAGAAATTTCTTTTACCATATTATCGAACACCATTCCCGGCGCAGTGATGAGTGTAGAAATCTATCGCGACACTTGTCTTTCCATGCCGATAAGCTCACCGCGTCTCATCACTATTTCGCAAGCAAAGAAGCAGGAAATCAGCATTCAATTAGAAAAAGCGCTTCACTTATGTCCCGGCACTTATCGTTTTCTTCTCCGCTTTGTCGAATGCGATAGCGTCCACCTTTCGCAAAGTTTGCCCGCGAATTCGTCGATGTCCTCTCCGTGCATGAAGTTTCCCTTGTATCTGAAACAATCGCGACAAGCCCCATCTTCTCAAGACGCTTTCGATGAACAAAACATCGTCATTCCCTTCAAACTTGTAGGTTACATCTCACGCACTCTCCAAATTTGAATTGTTTTCGCAACAAGCGAGCAGATGTTTGCAAAGGAATTATTAAAAATGGGCGGAGAGTCGGAGTGAAGGCAAGGGACGTGAAGAAACGCGGCTTGTTAGAAGCACGTTAGGCGGCCGAGCGAAGCGAGGCGGGCTAAAAGTGCTGAGTCCCGCGTTTTAGTCCATTGCCAAGTGGAGCAGCCCATTTTTGCCAAATTCCGTGCAAACTTCTGCGAACAACAATGCGAAACAACCAAAGCGAAATTTTACTCGTGGCAAAACAAATGTCAGGGGTTGGGGATGAAGCGAACAAAAAGAGGAAACAATCATCAACAAAAAAAGGGACTGCAGTGATGCAATCCCTTTTGTTATGCGAAGATAAATGGATTATTCTTCGTTAGCTTCCAACTGCTTCTTCAAGGCAGCCAAAGCATCGATGTCGCCCAAAGTGGTCTTTTCAACCTTGGCAGCTACGGCTTCAGCAGCTTTTTCTTCAGCTTTCTTTTCGCTGGCAGCTTTCTTGGCAGCTACGCGAGCTTCCTTCTTAGCTTCATCTTCGTGGATGCGGCTGTGAGAAAGGATGATACGCTTAGCGTTCTTGTTGAATTCGATTACCTTGAAATCCAAAGTTTCACCTACCTGAGCCTGTGAACCATCTTCTTTGGTCAAGTGCTTAGGAGTAGCGAAGCCTTCGATGCCATAAGGCAAAGCGATAACAGCGCCCTTGTCAACGATTTCGGTGATAGTAGCCTGGTGGATGCTATCAACGGTGAATACGGTTTCGAAGTTGTCCCAAGGATTTTCTTCCAATTGCTTGTGACCCAAGCTCAAACGACGATTTTCCTTGTCGATTTCCAAAACAGCCACTTCGATTTCAGCACCAATCTGGGTGAATTCGCTAGGATGTTTGATTTTCTTGGTCCAGCTCAAGTCGCTGATGTGGATCAAACCGTCAACGCCTTCTTCGATTTCAACGAATACACCGAAGTTGGTGAAGTTGCGAACCTTAGCAGTGTGCTTGCTACCAACAGCATACTTGGTGTCGATGTCCTGCCAGGGATCTTCTCTCAACTGCTTGATACCCAAAGAAATCTTTCTTTCTTCGCGGCTCAAGGTCAAGATAACAGCTTCTACTTCGTCGCCTACAGACAAGAAGTCTTGGGCGCTGCGCAAATGCTGTGACCAGCTCATTTCTGAAACGTGGATCAAACCTTCGATACCAGGAGCGATTTCTACGAATGCACCGTAGTCAACCATCACAACAACTTTACCCTTAACCTTGTCACCAACAGTCAAGTTAGCATCCAAAGCATCCCAAGGATGAGGAGTGAGTTGCTTCATACCCAAAGCAATGCGCTTTCTGTCTTCGTCGAAGTCCATGATAACAACATTAACTTTCTGATCGGGTTGAACGATGTCATGAGGATCGTTTACGCGGCCCCAGCTCAAGTCGGTGATGTGGATCAAACCGTCTACGCCACCCAAGTCGATGAATACACCGTAAGAGGTGATGTTCTTAACGGTACCTTCCAATACCTGACCTTTTTCCAGTTTAGAGATGATTTCTTTCTTCTGGAGTTCGAGTTCGGCTTCGATAAGAGCTTTGTGAGAAACAACCACGTTCTTGAATTCTTGGTTGATCTTGATAACCTTGAATTCCATGGTCTTGCCAACGAATACATCGTAATCGCGGATAGGCTTAACGTCGATTTGTGAACCGGGCAAGAAGGCTTCGATGCCGAATACATCCACAATCATACCGCCCTTAGTGCGACACTTAACGTAACCCTTAACGATTTCACCGCTTTCGAGAGCAGCATTAACATTTTCCCAGCTACGTGAGGTGCGAGCTTTCTTGTGTGACAGAATCAACTGACCTTTCTTGTCTTCTTGTGATTCGATATACACTTCAACTTTGTCACCGATAGCCAAATCGGGGTTGTAACGGAACTCATTCAAAGAAACGATACCATCCGATTTGAAACCGATGTTAACGACAACTTCGCGTTTGTTCATACCGATAACCGTACCGATGATAACTTCTTTTTCCTTAACGGTGTTGAGGGTTTCATCGTAGGTCTTGGTGAGTTCTTCAATGGTAGCTTTGCCAAGTACGCTACCTTTTTCGTACGCTTCCCAGTCAAAGTTCTGGTCAGGTTCGAGTGCTACTTTTGCTGTTGCAGAGGCAGCTGCAACTTTAGCTTCCATAGCCAAATCTTTTGTTTCTTCGCTCATTGCAAAAAACATTTTAGGGGTTAAACATATTGATTATTACGCTTTTAACGATTAGATAAACTTTTTTCGTCAAAAAGCCCGCAAAGGTAAAACCTTTATTTCATTTGTGCAATATCTCGTTGTATATTTATAAGGTGTTCTTTCTATTTGCTTTTTTGGTTTGATTATTGAAAAAATAGCTTACTTTTGCGCCCGTTGTTATAAGACTCGCATCAATGAATTCGCAAAACACCTTATCATCCTATCTGGAAACCCTTGTCAGGGAATCTTTGCAATTGCTGCAGACGCAGTATGCCACCGACATGCTTACCGATTTGTATTGGCAAGTGGATTTGACCTCCGGCTCTTTTGCCGTGTGGAACGACAACCAGCAGCAACTGGCCAAGGCTTCTGTGAAGGAATGGGTGTCTGAAGATGTGGATAAGTCGGTGTCTTTGGCCGAGATAGAACAAGTGTTGCGCCAGATTCTTTCCAAACTCGAAACAGAAAACTTTTTGGAAAAAATCAATGTGCAGATGCCCTTTTCTATCTTGATGGTGGACGAAGAAATGGAAACGCTTAGCGAATTGTTCTTCCTCGACGACGAAGCTATGCCTTTGGATAACAATATTATACGTCATATCGATGACGAATTGGATTCCTTTTTCAAACAATTGATGGGCGATTGCTGATTTTGGACAATATTTATTTGGTGAATTTGCTGCGAGTTGTTACCTTTGCGCTCGGTTTTTCCCGGGTAGGGAAATGCGCTATTTTTTAACACTTGCCGAAATAGCTCAGTTGGTAGAGCAACGCATTCGTAATGCGTAGGTCGCCGGTTCGAGTCCGGCTTTCGGCTCAAAGCCTTGGTTCCTCGGGATTGAGGCTTTTTTTTGGATTATTTTATATTGTGTACCAATTTGTTACAATATAATTTTTAGTTCTTTGTTAATTTTGCGAGCTATACAGAATACTCTAAGCATTCTTGCGTGTAAAGCAAGAGTTTTTCTTTCTGTTATTAAACATTGTCAATAATTTGTTTCATGTAATAGGGGAGGGGTAAGATGAAAACCGAGCTCAAAAGAAAGTGTACAGACATGTTGTCCAAGATTGTTAGAACCAAGTACTTAAGTGTGTGGGTAATTGCCGCTATCGATGTATTGTTGTCGGTGTTGGTAAGTTTTCTCTGTTTGTCGACAGAAAAGTATATGTTGGGTTGGAATGTTTCCGGCGCCGATTATGCCATTCTGCTTTTGGCTTCGTTGATAACGAGTGCCTTGGCATTTTTTGCCTGTGGTTTGGCTCGTAAAATTATCCGTTATTCGCGACTGAAGGATGTTTTGGCATTCATTATGGCCTCGTTCCTGAAAGCCTTCCTCATGCTGACGCCTTTCTATCTGCGTCTGAACGAAGTAGTGGATGTCGACCATATGATTTTTGCCATGATCGTGGATGCCGGTTTTACCTTCCTGCTGTTGATGTTTGTGCGCTCGTTTATGGTGTATGTGTATGATTATCTGCAAGATAGAGAACGTCAGCAGAACTACAATATCCAGCATATCCTTATTTATGGCGTCAATAAAGATTCGGTGTCCCTTTCGATGCGTTTGCGCAACAATTCCAAATACAAAGTGGTGGGTTTCTGCTCTCGCAGCGAACATGTGAAGCGCTATAAAACCGAAGATGTTCCTGTATTTCAATACGATAGCGAAGAAAAATTTGCCAAGGCCTTGCGCCTGAATCATGTGAGAGCTATCTTGTTCCCCACGGCTTTCGATGTACAGAAAGAAGAAAATCGCTTGTTGAAGATTTGTGAATCGCAGAAAATCAAAGTATTGATTGCGCCTCCGATTGATGAATTCGGCAATCAGAAAGGTGTTTCGGCTATTCGCGAAGTGGAAGTGGAAGATATTCTGAACCGTCCGGAAATCAATATCAACATGGAAGCTGTTAAGGGAATGTTGAAGGATAAAACCATCATGGTGACCGGTGCTGCCGGCTCTATCGGTAGTGAAATCTGTCGTCAGTTGGTGAAAGTGGGTGCCGGCAGAATTGTGGCTTACGAACAGGCTGAAACGCCCATGCACAACTTGCAGTTGGAATTCCGCGACAAGTTCCCGCATCAACGTTTCGATTGTATCGTGGGTGACGTGTTGAACAAAGATCGTCTGAATGCTATTTTCGAACAATATCGTCCTCAGATTGTTTTCCATGCCGCTGCGTATAAGCATGTTCCTTTGATGGAAGAGAATCCTTGCGAAGCTATTCGTGTGAATGTGGGCGGTAGCAAAAACTTGGCCGATTTCTCTTTGAAATACAATGTGGAAAAGATGATTATGGTTTCCACCGATAAAGCGGTGAATCCGACCAATATCATGGGTACTTCCAAGCGTATGGCCGAAATTTATGTGCAGAGTCTGGGTAAGGCGGTGCAAGATGGCAGGGTAGAAGGCAAGACCAAATTTGTGACCACTCGTTTTGGTAATGTGTTGGGTTCCAATGGTTCGGTATTGCCTCGCTTCCGCGAACAGATTGCCAAGGGTGGCCCTGTTACGGTGACGCATCCCGATATCATCCGTTTCTTTATGAGTATTCCCGAAGCTTGTCGTCTGGTATTGCAGGCGGGCACCATCGGTCAGGATAATGAAATTTTCGTTTTCGATATGGGTGAACCTGTACGCATTGCCGATATGGCGCGTCGTATGATTGCGCTTTCCGGATTGCGCGAAGGCGAAGATATCAAGATTGAATTCACCGGTTTGCGTCCGGGTGAAAAATTGTACGAAGAAGTATTGAGCGACGAAGAAAATACCATTCCTACTCCTTACGAAAAAATACGTATTGCCAAAGCCCGTCAGTACGATTACGACGAAGTGATGAAGGCGCTTGCCGACATCATGGAAGCGGCCCAACGTGTACGGATTCCCGAAATGGTACGTCTGATTCGTCAGTTGGTACCCGAATACGTATCACGTAACTCGTGGTTGGAAAAAGTATAATGGAAACACAACCTTATTTTATACTCTTAGGAGGAAATATGCTTTGCCGAGGAATCTGCGAGAGATTGCAGTTCTTCGGCTATAAAGTTCTTGTTGTCGACTGGAATGCTTGTCCGGCCGTGCGTGGCGATGAACATTGGCAGATGGATGTGAAGGATGCGGCAGGCATTTTGCAGGCGCTCGAAAAAGCAGCTTACGATGTTGATGGCGCATTTACTTGTATCGATTTGGCGGTGCCTACGGTGAATGCCATACATCGTCGTTACGATCGCTCTTTGATGCCCGAGGCTTTCGATACCGTCTTGACTAAGGCGCGCATGCGGGAGGCTTGGCAGCAAGCAGGCATTTTCAATCGTTACTCCAAGACTTATGAACCTTCGCTTTGGGATGAAATAAGGGCTTTGAATGCCGAGAAAAAGTTGATTATCAAACCGAATGTGGCCGCAAGTTCTCGTGGTATCACTATTCTGGAAACATCCTCTGACGACGAACTTTTGCAAGCTGCCATCGCAAAGGCTTCGGCTACATCTTTCGATAAACAATGTCTGGTTGAAGAATTCGTGGAAGGTCGCGAGTTTACGGTGGATATGTTGGGTGACGAAGAAAATGTTTCGGTGTATGCCATTTCGGTGAAGTATCATTCGGCCAATACCAACCACAATCGCGTAGCGGTGAAACTTCACTGGAATTCAAATGTTTATCCCGACGAAGTTTACGAAAGAATTGCGGCTCGCGCCAAGCAGTGTTATCGCGCTTTGGGTATGAAGAATTGCTACGGACATTTGGAAATTATCATGAAAGCCGACGG
>JAEIGA010017711.1_pt1 | contig 10852 bp, 10 predicted proteins | sample 9270691 | NCBI WGS metagenome assembly JAEIGA01 (sample SAMN17057246, study PRJNA624740) | gut metagenome | biome: biome; isolation source: fecal sample | host: Bos grunniens | place: China: Xizang | collected 2019 | reverse complement strand
TATGAGCTCATTAAGCTGGCGGGTAAGTACGACAACCTTTTCACAAGGATCATTTCCGCACCCGGCCTTTGGCTTCAGCGTATTACGGTACTTGAGCCCGACGACGATATGATCGAGTGTGCCATTGCCGCGATGAATGAGGTCATCCCCAATGATGAAAGCGATAATTGGTAACCGAAAACGCTGTTCCTTTTGGGAACGGCGTTCTTTTTCGTTCATTCTGCATATAAATAAAGATGGAAGGAAGTTTTTTTTGTTGGGTATCCTTCTTGACAGAGTAGCAAAAAACAAATATAATAATATATTATAATAGAATTTTATTTTCTTTTTCAGGAAAGGATATACCAAAATGGAAATCAAGGTCGTAAAATTCGGCGGCTCCTCTTTGGCCGATGCCGAGCATTTCAAGCAGGTTGCCGACATCATCAAGGCAGACCCCGCCAGAAGATTTGTCGTCCCCTCTGCCCCCGGAAAGCGCTTCTCGAATGACATCAAGGTTACGGATATGCTTTATGAGTGCTTTGAGCTGACGCGTAACGGCGGTGATGTGAACGCGTATTTTCCCAAGATCGTTGAGCGCTACACCAGCATCATTGCCGAGCTTGGGATGAATTTTGATATTTCCGGTGAGCTTGAATACGTCAAGAATGCAATTATGCACCACTCGGGACGTGACTACGCCGCCAGCCGCGGTGAGTATCTCAACGGTATGATCCTTGCCAAGTACCTTGGCTTTGACTTTGTGGATGCCGAGAACGTCATCTTCTTCCGCAATGACGGAAGCTTTGACGAGGACAAAACCAACGAGGAAATGCGCCGCGAGCTGAAAAAGCACAAGTACGCGGTCATCCCCGGCTTCTACGGTTGTATGCCCAACGGCACCATCAAGACCTTCTCTCGCGGCGGCTCGGACATCACGGGCGCCATTGTAGCGCGCGCTGCCGAGGCCGATCTTTACGAGAACTGGACTGACGTTTCGGGCTTCAAGATGGCAGACCCTCGCATTGTCAAGGACCCTTGCACCATTGATACCATCACTTATCGCGAGCTTCGCGAGCTCTCCTATATGGGTGCTACCGTGCTTCACGACGAATCCATCTTCCCCGTTCGCTATGCAGGTATTCCGATCAACATCCGTAACACCAACTGCCCCGAGGATCGTGGCACTATGATCGTTCCCGGCACAAGCGAATACGATACCAAGCATATCATTACGGGCGTGGCAGGACGTAAGGGCTACTCGGTCGTTACCATCGAAAAGGATATGATGAATGCCGAGGTCGGCTTTGGAAGAAAGGTTCTTGAGGTGTTTGAGGATGATGACATCTCTTTTGAGCATCTTCCCTCGGGCATTGACACAATGAGCATCGTGCTTGAAACCAAATCCATTGAGGAAAAGCGTGAGCGTGTGCTCACCCGTTTGCAGAAAGCCGTTCGTCCTGACAGCATTGCGGTCGAGGACGGTTTGGCTCTGATTGCCGTGGTTGGACGCGGCATGGTTCGCGCCAAGGGTACGGCAACGCGCGTATTTGACGCCATTGCCGGTGCCGACGTCAACATCAAGATGATCGACCAGGGCTCCAGCGAAATGAACATCATCATCGGCGTGGAGGAGCACGACTTTGAGAAGGCCTTGAACGCCATCTACAGCGAGTTTGTAAAATAAAAAGAAAAACGGCGTTTGTCCCAAAGGACAAACGCCGAAAACGTTAACCCATATTTTCGGGAAGCTGCTTTCCGCCCAGAACGTGGAAATGCAGGTGCCCTACCGATTGGCAGGCATCCGCGCCGCAGTTTGTGATCACACGGTAACCGCCTGTGAGACCGGCCTCGGCCGCGATCTGCGGAATGGCCTCAAACACCTTGGCTACGTAAATGCTGTTCTCACCGCTCACCTCGTCGGTCGACGCCAGATGCTTCTTGGGAATGACCAGAATGTGTGTCGGTGCTTGCGGATTGATATCGTGAAACGCATACACATATTCGTTTTCATACACCTTTTTGGACGGGATCTCGCCCGCTATGATCTTACAAAATAAGCAATCCATATTGATTTTCCTCCTAGGGTGACAGTAGGTATCCGAACCCGTTTATAAAAGGCATATTTTGTGCTGGACTTCGTCAAAAAGCCTCGGAATATTGCCTATATTCCATCGGCCTTTTTCCTTGCCCAGCGCAAAATCTGCTCTTTTATAAATTCTTCGAACTGTCACGCCGCTATTTTTATGTGATTTTTGTGTTTGCCTTACGAAGCAAGGTAAGACCTTGCAAGTGAGGCAGGCGCAAAAAGCGCCAAAAAGAGCAAGCGACAGCGGGTTCGTATATCTACTGTCACCCTACGGTCTTTATTATACTCCGCCCTGCGCACATTGTCAACAGAAAAGGAAGCAAAAATGTATAAAATATTCGATATTCACACACATATATACCCCGAGACCATTGCCGAAAAAGCGGTCACAAACTTAAATCATTTCTACGATTTTGTTTGCGAGGGAAAAGGGACGCTTTCGGACATTACCGAATCCTCGAGCCTCGCTGAGGTGGCGGGCTGTCTGCTTCTCGGCGTTGCCACCAACGAAAAGCAGGTGGGGCACGTCAATGAGTATCTGGCCAATGCCTGCGGAGCCTATACCACCGACACCTTCCGGATGCTTGCCTTTGCGTGTGTCCATCAGGACACCCCCGATATGCCCGCACTTGCGGAGCAAATCGAAAAAATGGGGCTTCGCGGCTTCAAGATCCATCCCGATATTCAGCGTGTGAACATCGACGACGAGAGACTTTATCCTCTGTATGAAGCCATTGAGGGCCGTATGCCCATCGCCTTCCACTTGGGGGATGACCGTGAGGAATATCAGTTCTCTGCCATTGAGCGCTTGCTCCGCGTCAAAAAACGCTTTCCGCGGCTGGAAGTACTTGCCGCACATCTTGGGGGCTACCGCACCTGGGAAAAGAGCCATCGGCTTGCCGAGCTTGAGCACGTCTGGTTTGACGCCTCAAGCGCACTTTGGGCCATAAGCCCTGAGCGGGCGACCTCTCTTGTGCATGAGCTGGGCACCGACCGCGTAATGTTTGGCACCGACTATCCTGTGGCATACGTCAATTCCGAGCTTGAGCGATTCCTGTTGCTTGACCTCGACGAGACTGAGCGCCGCGCCATCCTGTGGGACAACGCGGCAAGATTTCTTGGCTTATGAGCATTCGGGATATCGATATCCGCGAGGATCTTTGGGAATATCTCGCGCAAACCGATAAGCCGATCCTGCTTTACGGAATGGGGAACGGAGCGGATAAAATCCTTGCCGTCTGCGAGACGCGAGGCATATGCGTGGCTGACACCTTTGCCAGCGACGGATTTGTCCGAGGACACAGCTTTCACGGAAAAACCGTACTTTCGTATTCCGAGGCCAAGCAAAAATATAAGCACTTCATCGTTCTGCTTTCGTTTGCCTCCTCACTCCCCGACGTGCTTGAGCTGATCCACCGTGTGGCCGCCGAGCAGGAGCTTTATGCCCCCGACGTACCCGTGTTTGGAAATACGCTGTTTGACCGCGCCTTTTTTGAAGAACACCGCGCGGATCTCCTGGAGGTCGAAGCACTTTTTGCCGACGAAAGGTCGGTGGATACGTTTGAAAAAATCATTCGGTATAAGCTGACCGGAAGTATTGCGTTTCTCGATGCCTGCGAGAGTGATGAGAAGGACACCTTCCGCTCCTTGCTTGGTATGGAGAAGCTCACGCATTACACCGATCTCGGCGCCTACAACGGCGACACCGTACGAAAACTGCTCCCTTTGGCTCCGAGACTTTCCCACGTCACTGCCTTGGAGCCCGATCGACGCAATTTCCGCAAGCTTTCGGAGTATGCCGAGACCGTACGGGATCGCGTAACGGTCGAGGCGCACAATCTCGGCGCGTGGTCGGAGAGGGACACCCTGTTTTTCGATGCCAGCGGCAACCGAAATGCAGGCATACGGCAGGATGGAAATGCAAAAAAAATCACCGAGGTGTCCGTAGACACGGTAGATAACGTTCTGGAGGGACGGCACACAGACTTTATCAAATACGATGTGGAGGGCTCGGAAAAGGAAGCACTTCTCGGAAGCAAACAAACCATAGAAGCCCACAGGCCAATGCTTTTGGTTTCCCTTTACCACCGAAGCGAGGATCTTTTCTTGCTTCCAAGACTTGTAAAGCAGCTCTTGCCGTCTTATGAGTTGTATCTGAGAAAATTGCCCTATATACCCGCGTGGGATCTCAATCTTTACGCGATTGAAAGGAAACACGATGTATAAATACGAGCTTCACCTGCACACAAAGGAAGCGAGCGCCTGCGCACGCTCAAGTGGCGCGGAGATGGTGGATTTTTATATAAAGAACGGCTACCAAGGTATGGTGGTGACCGATCATTTTTATCACGGAAACACCGCCATTGACCGAGATCTCCCTTGGGAGGATTTTATCACCGAATATTACCGTGGATACGAATCGGCAAGGAAGGCCGCCGAGGGATGCAATTTTGACGTATTCTTTGGCATAGAGGAAAAATTTGAGCTTTGGGACGAGTATCTCGTGCTGGGCATCACTCCCGAATTTCTGAAAGAGCACCCCGAGCTCCGCGATATGCGCGGCAAGGATTTCTTCGACTTTATGCACGCATCCGGCGCTTTTATCATTCAGGCGCACCCGTATCGCGAGCGCCCCTATATGCGCGCCCAGACCGTGATGCTCCGCCCGAATGACGTGGACGCCATTGAGGCATACAACTGCTGCAATACGCCCGACTGCAATCGCCGCGGCTATGAATACGCCAAATCGACGGGTCTGCCGATGACCGGCGGAAGCGACCGCCATACGGCGGATGGCGATTACTTCAGCGGCGTTGCCGTTCCCTTCCGTTGCCAAAAGATAGAGGATCTGATCGAGGCCATCCGATCGCACAGGGCCGAGGTCATAAACCTTGAGGAAGCCATAAAGCCCGAGCTTTGTGAGCCGAATTTCACGGTTAAGATGAGTGAATAAAGTTTTTTTCAAATCCCCCTTGATTTTACACCGCATACGCGGTATAATAGATTGTTATTATTTTATGTGAAAGGATATATGTTATGGAAAAGATGAAGGTTGGTGTTGTAGGCGCGACGGGTATGGTCGGTCAGCGCTTTCTGACACTTCTTGAGAACCACCCCTATTTTGAAGTTGTACTGCTTGCCGCTTCGGCACGCTCGGCCGGTAAGACTTACCGCGAGGCCGTTGGCGAGAGATGGAAGATGAAGGTGGCAATGCCCGAGAAGTTCGCCGATATGATCGTGCTTGACGCTTCGAATATCGACGCCATTGCCGGTAAGGTAAGCTTTGTTTTCTGCGCTGTCGATATGAAAAAGGACGAGATCCGCGCGCTTGAGGAGGCCTATGCCAAGGCCGAGATCCCTGTGGTTTCCAACAACTCGGCGCACCGCTGGACGCCCGACGTTCCCATGGTCATTCCGGAGATCAACGATTCTCACCTTGAGATCATTGCTGAGCAGAAAAAGCGTCTTGGCACCAAGCGCGGCTTTATCGCCGTCAAGCCCAACTGCTCGATCCAGTCCTACGTTCCCGCACTTACGCCCCTTCTGAAATATAAGCCCACCACCGTGCTTGCCACCACCTACCAGGCTATCTCCGGCGCAGGCAAGACCTTCAAGGAATGGCCCGAAATGATCGACAACGTCATTCCCTACATTGGTGGTGAGGAGGAAAAGAGCGAGCAGGAGCCTCTTAAGATCTGGGGTCACATTGAGAACGGACAGATCGTAAAGGCGGCCGCTCCGCTGATCTCCACCCAGTGCATTCGCGTTCCCGTCAGCGACGGTCATACGGCGGCTGTGTTTGTAAAGTTTGAAAACAAGCCCACCAAGGAGGAGATCCTTGAGGCGTGGGCAAGCTTCTCGGGCAAGGCTCAGGAGCTTGAGCTTCCCAGCGCTCCCGAAAAGTTCCTTACCTATTTTGAGGAGGACAACCGTCCTCAGGCGGCTCTCGACCGTGACATCTATGGCGGTATGGGCGTTACGCTCGGCAGACTTCGTGAGGATACCGTCTTCGATTACAAGTTTGTCGGCCTTTCGCACAACACGCTTCGCGGCGCGGCAGGCGGCGCGGTGCTGATCGCCGAGCTTCTCTACCGTGAGGGCTTCTTCAACTGAATTCATAGTTTCCTATAAAAAATCCGCTTCTCGGGTATGTGCCGAGAAGCGGAAATTATGCGGGTGTGGCGGAATTGGCAGACGCGTAAGATTTAGGATCTTATGTTCATTCGTGCAGGTTCGACCCCTGTCACCCGCACCAAGCAGTAAAAATCCGAACCCAAAAGGTTCGGATTTTTCATTTGATCTCCCTGGGCGAAATGCCGAAGGTTTTTTTGTAGGTGCGATAAAACTGCGAGTAGTCACCAAACCGGTATTTTTCACAAACGACGTTGGGGCTTAAGCCGCGAAGAAGATCGGCGTGGGCGGCGTATATCTTCTTTTGCGTGATGTATTTTTTGAGTCCGATGTGCATATTTTGCGAAAATAAATTTTGCACGTAGGAGCGCGAGAGCAAAAAATGTCGGGCAATGCGGTCGGCGTCCAGCTTTTCCTCCAGATGCGCCGAAATATAGGCGATCATTTCCTCCACGTGCGCAAGGCTTCCGCTATGCACCGAACGCATCTCATGCTTTCGATAGGCACAGTAGGTGACAAGCTCCAGAACCAGAGCCTTGGCGCAGATGTCAAAATCCTCCTTCGAATAGCGCTCCGCATACACATCCAGACGCGTGAAAAAGCCCTTGAACTCGGCATCCTCCTTGATGTTTATCATAAGCGGCGGCGAAAAAAGCGTCTCATACTGCACGGAGATCTCCGAGGGATCGATGCCGATGACATAATTTTCATACGGGCAGGAGTCGGTCGGAATCAGGTAATGATAGGTTGCCGCAGGAATGAAAAGCAGGTCGTAGGGCTTTGGCTTATAGACCTGTCCGTCAATGTTATAATCCGCTTCCCCGCTCAAAAAAAGAAGAAGCTCGCAATGATTGTGGATATGGTTGAAATATACGCTTTTCCGCGGCTTATCGATCCGCTTGTGCGAGACCTCCACAACGGATTTTCCGATCTCTTTCCGAAACATAACATCACCTCACATCCAGTATAACATAAAAAAGTAAAAATTGCAATAAAAATAATAAAATGTGCAATTCCATTTATATTTTTATTGTGATATACTAAGAAAAAAGCAAATCCAAACGGGAGGATTTTATTATTATGAAGAAACTGCGAATCGCCATTCTCGGTCAAGGCAGAAGCGGACGCAACATCCACGGTGCGTTTTTCCTTAGCGAGGCTAACACATTTTGCGAGGTGGTAGCCGTTGTGGAGCCGGATGATTATCGCCGAGAAAAGGCTGCGCGCGAGTTCGGCTGTGACACCTATACGGATCACACCGAAATTTTTGGACGCAAGGACATCGACCTTGTGGTCAATGCTACCTTCTCGCAAATGCACTACCCCATTACCAAGGATCTTCTGGAGCACGGCTTTAACGTTCTTTCGGAAAAGCCGTTCGGACGCTCCTACTATGAGTGCATGGATCTGATCCGCACCGCCAAAAAACACGGCGTTTTGGTGGCGGCGTTCCAGCAGACCATCATTACCCCCGCCTTCCTCAACGTCAAGAGGATCATCGAGAGCGGAAAGCTGGGCAAGGTGCACCAGATCAACATCAAGTATTCGGGCTTTGCGCGCCGTTGGGACTGGCAGACGCTTCAAAGCAAATGCGCAGGCGGTCTTTACAATACCGGTCCTCACCCCATCGGACAGGCCTTGGCCCTCATTGACTGGGACGAGACGGCAAGGGTGGCCTTCTCCTCGCTGAAAAGAATTCTCACCAGCGGAGACGGCGACGACTACGCCAAGCTAATCATCACCGCCAAGGATAGGCCCACCATTGATATCGAGGTCATTTCCGCCGACGCTTATGCCGGCGATTACGTGTTTAAGATCTACGGCTCAAAGGGAACGCTGATGTCCACCAACACCAATTACAAGTTGAAATATATCGAGGACTTCTCGGTCTATCCCGAGCGCCCCGTGGTGGAGGGCTTTTTGGCCAAAGCAAACGGCGACCCTGCCTATTGCTCGGAGAAGCTGAATTTTACCGAGGAGGAGAGCACCATTGAGGGCACGTCCTTCGATCTGGCAGTATACGACTTTTACAAGATGCTTCACGACGCCATTCTTGAGGGCAAGCCCCTGACGGTGACACCCGAGATGGCGGCGCAAACCGTTCGCATCATCGAGGCCTGCCACGCCGAAAATCCTCTTTCGGTTGAATTTGATTAAAGGAGACCGCTATGCCGATCAAAATCATTCGAACCGAAAAGCTTACTACATACGTATACGAAACACGCGGCGAAATGGGAAATGCCGCAGGACGGGCGGCGGCCAAGGCCATCAACGAGACCCTTGATAAAAAGGGCTATGCCAACGTCATTTTTGCCGCTGCCCCCTCGCAGAACGAGACGCTTGCCGCACTACTTGCGGAAAATGTGGACTTCTCCCGGGTACACGCCTACCATATGGATGAATATGCGGGACTCAGTATCGAGGACGGACAATCCTTTGCCCGCTATTTGAACGACCACATCTTTTCGCTTGCGCCCTTTGCCTCGGTCAACTACATCCCCGCCACGCTCCCTGCGGACGAGGCGTGCGAGGCTTACGCGGATTTGCTTCGCAAAAATCCGCCCGACGTAGTCTGTATGGGTATCGGCGAAAACGGACATATCGCATTCAACGATCCACCCGTCGCCAATTTTCACGACACAAAGCTTGTCAAAAAGGTAGCGCTTGACGATACCTGCCGTATGCAGCAGGTGCACGATGGCTGCTTCCCCACGTTTGATGACGTTCCGAAATACGCGCTGACGCTGACGGTTCCCGCACTTATGTCCGCGAAGCATCTGATCTGTACCGTACCCGCCCCCACAAAAGCCAAAGCGGTAAAGGCTATGCTTGAGGGCGAGTACGGCGAGGTCTGCCCTGCCACGGCGCTTCGCAAGCACGAAAATGCCGAAATGTTCTTGGATAAGGACAGCGCGGCAGAGGTTCTTTGAAATGAAGCTTAAAATTTTATTCAACGGCTTTCGCCACGGACACATCGATGGGCTTTACCAAAGGGTGGCCACCTCGGATATAGCGGAGATTGCCGGTTGTATCGAACCCCACAGCGAGGCGCGGGCAGCGGCCGAGAAAAAGCTCGGTGTGACCTTCTCAGACAAAAGCTATGAGGAGTGGCTTAAGACCGACATCGATGCGGTGGCCATCGGCAACGCCTACGGCGAGCGCGGACAAATGATTTTGAAGGCTCTCAGTGCCGGCAAGCACGTCATTGCCGACAAGCCCATCTGCACAAGCCTCAAGGAGCTTGAGGAGATCGCAAGCATTTCCCGGGAAAAGAACCTTAAGATCGCGTGTATGCTGGATCTGCGGTATCTTCCGCAAACTGTGAAGGCTTGCGAGATTCTGGATAGCGGCGCGCTCGGTGAGATCCGAAACATCTCGTTTAACGGTCAGCATCCTCTTGCCTACGGCACGCGCCCCACTTGGTATTTTGAAAAAGGAATGCATGGCGGCACGATCAACGATCTTGGCATTCACGGCGTAGATCTTGTGCGAATGCTCTCACATAAGGAGTTTGCGAGCATCGACGCGGCTCGCGTCTGGAACTCCTACGCCTATAGGGACAAGGACTTCAAGGATTGCGCCCTTTTTATGGCACGTCTTGAGGGCGGTGCGGGGGTTATGGCAGACGTCTCCTATTCTGCTCCCCTGCCGTCCGCCTTTTCTCTCCCCTCCTACTGGGAATTCCGCATCTGGTGTGAAAAGGGACTGCTTACCTTCAATTGGGCCGAGGCGGCGGTAACGGTGTATGCCGAGGGCCGAGCTGAGCCGGTAAGATACACAAAGTTGCCGGCAGAAGGAGACTATCTCTCCGAATTTGCCAAAGAAATTCAAAGCAATGCGCGAGATATGACCGAAAATATTCTCGCCTCCTCCCACACCGCACTTACACTTCAAGCACAAGCAGACAAAGAGGTACTGTTATGAAATATCGCATTCGAGGCGGTCGTCTGATCGTCGAAAACGGAGTTTTGGAAAAAGACCTTCTGATCTCGGAAGGAAAAATTGAAGACATCATCGACAAAGAAACAATCTCTTCCCCTGATTATCGGGACATCGACGCGAGCGGACTTTTTGTGTCAGCCGGCTTTGTGGACATTCACCAGCACGGCGGTGGCGGAAGCGACTATATGGACGGCTCCCCCGAGGACTATCTTAACGCCACCGAGGCACATCTTAGGCACGGCACGACCTCGGTGATGCCCACCCTGCTCTCCGCCGGTGCCAACGCGCTTGTTCGCGCCATCGAAAACTACAAATCCGCCAAAAAGGATCCCCGTGTTCGTGCAAATCTGCTTGGCATTCACGTCGAGGGGCCTTACATCTCGCCCGAGCAGGCAGGCGCACAGAAGCCCGAGCACATCCGTGTGTTTGACGAGGCGGAATACCGCTCCATTCTTAAGGCGGCGGACGGCAATATCAAACGCTGGAGCGTTGCTCCCGAGCTTGAGGGCGCAAAGCGCTTTGCAGAGGTTGCCAAGGCGGAAGGCTTTGCACTCAGCATCGCGCACTCCAATGCTGATTTTGACACCGTCATAGGGGCGTTTGACAGGGGCTACCGTCACGTTACACATCTGTACTCTGCCACAAGCTCCATCGTACGCCGCGGCGGATTCCGCGTAGCAGGTGTGCTTGAGGCCGCCTACTTTATTGACG
>JAEIGA010017710.1_pt1 | contig 10852 bp, 9 predicted proteins | sample 9270691 | NCBI WGS metagenome assembly JAEIGA01 (sample SAMN17057246, study PRJNA624740) | gut metagenome | biome: biome; isolation source: fecal sample | host: Bos grunniens | place: China: Xizang | collected 2019 | reverse complement strand
TTAAGCTGGACGAAGAGAAGCATAATGTAGCTGTCAACATTCGATGTGATAGCATGGTGGATGCTTATTTAAGCGCACCATCTGAAGCGGAGCTTGAGAAACTTAAGAAACGTTTATATATATCCTTGGCGGAGAGATGTAATGAGCGATTCTGGCTTATTACAATAGCTCCAATGGATAACGTGCACAAGAGCGCTTATCAGGGAGTGTATAAAGCGAAGTTACGACTCGATCATTCACAAGAAGATGTGCCTTTTGATATAGATGACGATACATCTGTTGATGACATTTTGAGTGCGTTTATTTCCTCTGGATTTGATTTTAATACCCTTGAAGGATGGGACAAAATAAAGAAGAATTAAGGCAATTACTAGCCTTTATTGAGACTCTCACCAAGCAACCCGGTAACGAGGAATTTGTTGCCGGGCTTCGTGCTTTGGTTGTTGAAGAAACTCCATCGGGAAAGAGTACCGATGAACAGCTAAGCTCATATCTGCGTCTGCAGCGTGAAAAATTCAGGGCTAAGGCAAGGAGGTACTATAGAAATATAGCCAATGGCAACCTTCGTAATCAACTGGTTGATGATCATGCATGGATGCTTTGGTATAAATCGGTTGACGATGTAGTCAGTTACTTCAACCACGTTAATCTACAGGTAGAGAATATTGTAAATTTCTATCTCTCAGAAATTGATATACATGCTAAAATTGTGGCCGATCCGACAGCATTCACCACTCATCTTGTAGTGAGTCCTAACGGCAAATATGCGATTGACATTAATTGCAATAAAGACTTTTTTAGAACCACATCTCAAGGTCTCGCAAAAGTTCAATATTCTAAGGTCAAATCGCTGTGGAGCAAGATATGGGCTTGGGGAGTATGTTCGGGAAACGTCGCATTCGTTCAATCTCAAGCCTCTAACATAGCAGCGATCATAAATATAAGAAACGACAACAATCATCGTGATTCTAAGGTCACAAGTCCAAGTTCAGATTACTGGAAGAATCTGGAAGATGATTCTAACTATGGCTTTATCCTGATGATTTTAAAGATGTTCAGGAATAGTATCATAAAGTAACAAGCAGTTTTATGCCAGCAAACAAAAATGCCCTGATCAGATATAGGTACCTGGATGAGCTTCTCTCATCTAGAGTGAAGTATTATACCCGTCAGGAACTGACTGATAAAATCAACGAGCAGCTCGCTACTCCTGTCAGCAAAAGATGTGTGGAGAAAGATCTGATAGACATACAGGAGGAGTGGGGAATTGAATATGATGAGAAGATATTCGATGGCAAGAAGTACATTCATTATGCTGACCCGGGATTTTCGATATTTAACAAAGAGCTATCAACTGAAGAACGCACTTTGTTAAGGTCTATTTTAGATACGGTCGGACAATTTGATGGACTGCCAAACTTCGAGTGGTTGGAGCAACTGCGAATGAAAATTGCCAAAGGAGGTGACTCGGTGTTGTCTTCAAGCTCTGTGGAAGATACGTGTGATGGTAAAATCATCGAGTTCAGCAGTAATCCTTATCTGAAGAACTCAAACATGATTGCCGGCCTATTTCAGCACATCGCATCAAAGCAGGTAATAAACATCGAGTACAAGCCATATTATGCAGCTGAGTCAATTCCTGAAGTCGTAAGTCCATATAGATTGAAGCAATTCAATGACAGGTGGTACCTGCTCTGTTGCAGAATGTCAGATGGAAGGTTCAGCAACTTTGCGTTGGACAGGATGGTTTCATACACTCTGGCCGAGGGAGTTGAATTCATGCCATGCCCAATAGAGATTGATGAACATTTTGATGATATCATTGGCATAACCTACGTCAAGGATGCCCCAGTCGAGACAGTTGTCTTTGCAGGTTCTCCAAGAGAAATACAATTCATTATAACCAAGCCCCTTCACTGGACGCAGAAGAGACCGTCAGCTGAGGAACAGGCACGCCTTCACGAGCAGTATCCCAATGTCCCATCTGACTGGATCTTCTTGACGATAGAATGTAAATGGAACTTTGAGCTCATCACAACACTGTTTGCATTTGGTGAACGCATCATGGTGCTGTCGCCGGAAAGAGTTGTTTCTGACATATCCAAGAAACTGAACTCTATGAGGGAGTATTACAATTTATAGTGTTACGGGTAAATGTGTTATAAAAGCCTATCTTATGACGACGTTCTTCTATGCCACAGAGGTACTAGAACAACATCTAATCAGCAATAATACAAAACGTACATAATATGAGAAGAATCATTACCCTGACCCTTGCAGTCCTCTGCCTTACACTGCAACCGATGTCAGCTCAAAAGGAAGGCAATGACAACTACAAGTACTACAAGGCTGTAGAGCTCTATGAAGAGCAGAGGAATCCTCAGGAGGCAAGGAAGCTTGCTGTGGAGAATCTCAAAGACAACCCCAAGCACATCGCCAGCTATCTTTTGATCGCAAAGATTGACAGGCGTGATGAAGATTATGCATCTGCTTTAAGTGTCATGGATGAGGCTATCAAGCATAACCACAAGAACAGTGGTTATTCAGCCGCCTTTCTGCTTTGGTGGAAAGGTGTCATCTATGACGAGCTCGGCGATACCCAGCGCGCTGTGGCGACTATGGAGAACGTGGTGAAACTCGCTAGGAAGACAGATAAGGAAAATCTCCCTACCATGATGCAGAACCTCGCTCAGTTCTACTATGATGTGGAGAATTATGATGCTGCAGATAAGGTGTATAAGGAGATGATTAAGATCGATGAGTCTGATCTTTTGCCTAGGGTTGGTCTTGCCAGGAACCTGAATGCCAGGGAGAAGTATGATGAAGCGCTTGCTATTTTGGATGAGTGCTATAGATACAATAAGAACTATCCGGAAATATATCGCTTCAGGATGCAGTCGTACGAAGGCAAGAAGGAGTATAAGAAGATGATCGACGCGATGCTTACCCTTTATGAAAAAAGCGAAGATCCAGACTATATCACTATAGATATGTTGAAGAAGGATAAGAAGTACTCGATAGCTGTGCTTAAAGAGAAGATTGCTTCAGAGAGCGACAATGTTTTCTGGAGAATGGCGTTGTCCGCCTTTTACACTGAAAGCTATATGTACTCGGAGGCACTTCCTATTATCAACGGACTTATTGATGAATATGGAGTTGACGATAGCCTTTTGGACGAACGCGCGAGCTGCTATGATGAAATGGGAATGCAGGAGCTGGCTATTGACGACGTCAATAAGGCCCTTGATATATGCGAGGAGGAGGATCGTCCATATTTCTATATGAAAAGGAGCAATATATTTCGATATGCTGGCAGATATGAGGAAGCAGCTGAAGATGCTGACAAGTATGTCGAGAGATATCCTACAGATTCATATGGTTACTACCTGCGCGGATGGTGTAAGGAAAAGATAGGCGATTTAGCAGGAGCAATGGAGGACTATAATGATGCTGTCGCAATGAGTGAAGGTGATGCATATATATTCATGGCCAGGGGCAGTCTGTATCTGAAGAATGGAGATGAGGAGAAGGCTGGAGAGGACTTTGAGACAGTTCTTGCAAAGGACACGACAGTAAATAGTGAAAGCTGTCGTCATTTTGCTCTTCTTCTGTCAGGCAAACCGGAAGAGGCTGTACAGTGGATGGACAAGATCATTGAGTTCGACAGTGATTATCCTGGCAACTGGTATGATAAGGCCTGTCTGCTTGCTATGATGGGGCGCGCCGATGAGGCTATTGAGGCACTCCGTGTGTCGCTGGAGAAGGGATGCAGGTCTTTTACTCATATCGAATATGACAGTGATGTCGATTCAATCCGCGAGAGAGAAGACTTTAAGGCACTCATTGAGCAGTACAAGGAAAAGCTTGCAGAGGAGCTGCTTAAGGTGGGAGGAAATGTCGAGCGAGAATGTGAGCAGCTGACGTCAGAAGTAGATATGAAGAAAATGTATGGAGGTACTTATGAGGTTCCATGCTCGGTCAATGGACTTCCGTTGAAGATGATCTTCGACACAGGAGCCTCTGATGTCACCATATCTTCGGTAGAGGCGAACTTCATGCTCAAGAACGGTTATCTCGCAGACAGTGACATCAAAGGTAAGCGTAACTATACAACCGCCAGCGGTGATATACATGAAGGTACAGTTATTAGACTTAAGGAGGTCAAGCTTGGAGAAGCAGTGCTCAGGAATGTTGAGGCTTCTGTTGTACATAGTCAGAAGGCCCCTCTGCTTCTTGGGCAGAGTGTTCTGGAGAAGTTTGGAACAATAACGATAGATAATGTCAATTCGAAACTTCTTATCAAGCAGTAGAATGGGAGGGAAGAAAAATGATAAATTGATTGTCCGATTGAAGAAAGGTGAACAAGAGAAATGAGCTTTGCTAATATACGCTAGTTGATTATATGAGATTTTTCAGCCACGTACTCGCCATTGAGGACGCTGAGATGTATAAATATAAATTTCTGATGCGATGATTGTAGAGCCAAATAAAGATGTAACTTTGAGATAGAATTCTACGATATCTAAAACAATAATATATGGAAAATTTAAAACAGCAGTTTAAGGAAAAGCTTCTTTCTACCAACAGGGATGGTATGGAGAACGTAATCAAGCACCTTGAGCGTCTTGGCTTCTTTGTAGCTCCCGCTTCTACCAAGTTTCATCTTAACGTAAAAGGAGGACTGATGCAGCACTCTTGGAATGTATGCAATACAGCTCTGATGCTTCGCGAGCAGATGATTCAGATGAAGCCTGAATTGGCAGAAAAGCTGCCTGTAGAAAGCGTGATCATCGCGTCGCTTCTTCATGACGTGTGCAAGTCCAATATCTACAAGGACGCGATCTTGAACAGGAAGAATGATCAGGGCTACTGGGAAAAGGTCCCTGGATATGAAGTGGACTACTCAAGCCTTCCTCTTGGACATGGCGAGAAGTCTGTAATCATGCTCCTCACTCTCGGCCTGAAAATGACCAGAGATGAGATGTTGGCTATTCGTTGGCACATGACAGCATGGGAACTTGCCTTCCATAGTCCGGAGCAGAAGTCAAATCTCCAGATTGCAAGGGAAACAGCTCCGCTTTGTACAATCGTTCAGGCAGCTGACGGCCTCTCAAGCTCATTGCTGGAGGAGTAACTACGATGTTATGGAGTCAAGTAAGGCAACTGACGTTTAGACTATAAGGTTATCCAACCAAACCCAATTCATGGGCTCGGTTGGATATATATTTATTCTTCAGCAGGCGTTTTCTGATGTCATGCCATCTTTTCCTCGCATTTGCATAGGAGATGTCGCAGATCTCAGCTATCTGTTTCTGAGGTACCCCGTCCAGATTCAGTTCGTAGATCTTTCTGTCAAGTTCTGACAGCTTCTCCACTTCGTGTTCGATAATCTCCAGACCCTCACCAAAAGTCGTGTCGAACTCCCTTCCTACACCTACTCCAGAGCGGCAATACTTCCTGCCAGTCTCAATATCAGCTGTGTTGAAGTAACCCTTCTCGACGTTGATACGCTCCATCGGTACTGTCGCCATGTTTTTCTTCATCGACTTTCTCAAGAGAGTCATAAGGTCGTTATATGCGATCGTACAAGCCAGACCGCATACGTTCTTATTCTCTTTAACATAGTTATCCTTCTTCTCATAGACAGTCATAGTAGCATTCCAAGCTATCTCGTCAAGGTCATCCCACGATATATAGACAGACCCCTCCTGATGATAAGCTCTGATGATGTTTCTGAAAGCAGCATCGTGAATCTGGTTAAGTGTTGCTCCGTTGATTGTCTCATTGAAAAGTGTTCCTGTCATGTAAGCTCCTTCTTTAATGATTGGTTATGTATAGTGATGATATGTTTTGCCGCATATTGCTATGCAGCCAAAGTGTCTTTTATATGTAGAAAGGGGAAATATGTCTAATCTACATGCAAATTTACGCCAAGCTTGCGCCAAACTATGGCGCAAGCTATGATAAAATTAGATTTTTTGCATTTATTTGATGATTATAGAAACAATCATCTGCTTTTTCGACATCTGTTTATGAAAGAGTCTCAATCGCTCCAATAATGTTATCGCAGTGCGAGCACTCGGAGAGTATGGGACTGAATATTTTAAAGAAGGCTTCATTGATGGCCTGTTGCTGATTGTAGATCTGATCCTTCAGATCATTCAGCTGTTTCATATAAGACTTCTGGGAGAGTCTTCCTTCCAGGAAGTCCTTCTTAATAGATCTTTTCTGCGTATTGAGGTCAGCTATGACACAGTTGCACTCATCTTTTGTACTGAGGAATACCGGCAGAAGATTTCTGATTTCTTCTCTGTTGTTCAAGATGACCTGATAGTCATGATAGAGTCCTTCCATCAGTTCTCTGAGTCGCGTCATGCAATAGTCGTTAGCTACTCGAGTGCCGATTTCTGTGGTATATATCATAGGAGCCATCAGCATTAGTTTTCCTGAAGCACTCAAATCCATGTCGTCCTTGATGAGCTTCACACAGATCTCTTTAGGATGTATCCTGACTACACCCTCTACGATATCTCCATCAATAATGCATGTAAAAACATCTCCGTCCTGAATGATTTTTTTCTCTACCATATACTTTTTGTTAAGGTTTGCTAATATATATACGTCATATTTCCGAAGATGTTACATATATTATATAAATTGATCAGCACAATATACTTTGTTGATCGATACATTGTTTCCAAGATGTTCAAGTTCCTGGCGGATCAGCTTAAGGGATTCAATGATACGAGGAAGCTGGTCGTACAATTTTTTGTAGGAGACGTAAAAGGTCAGCGCTCTGTTAGGAGTTAAAATCACAGACACTTTAGCTCGATGAGTCTGTCCTATGAAATGATGCTTCAGGCCAGCTTCATGCATAGCTGCCTTAATTGCAGCCCTCGCTGTGGCAACTTTGATCTCCATGGTGAGTTTCTTTTGCTTGAACTCATAAAGATTTTTTTCGATAGCGGAAAGGATTTCCGGCTTGATGTCATGCCAGATGTCTATGACCTCCTTTCTGTCTTCGGCTGTCCAAGGCTTATATCTGCTCCATTTGTTGACCATCTGGAAGCGACGCTTCAGGTACTCTAGGGCCCTGTCAAGATATTCGTTCATAGGCCTGTCGATACCAGCGGCTATGTCATATTTGATTGCCTCCTTGAGACTTTTTATGATACCTTCCGTGTGTGTTGTATAGTCCATTGCTTAGCAGTTTAAGGTTTACGCAATCTGCATTACGCAGGTTCTGCCTGTCTTTTCCATCCATTTTTTGTGGAGATTATGGCATTCTTCATTCTCGCACACCCAAAGGAGGCCCGTCTTGAACCCATTGGGGATAGTCGGCTCTGGTGCGAATCCATCGGTAAGGATGACCAGTCCATCGTAGCCGTTCTCATGAGCGTAGTCAATCGGCTCCTGGAAGGATGTGCCTCCACGTCCTATGATGGCAACGTCTTTGATTACCTTCCTGAGGTTATGAACAGCACGTACGCCATGGTCAAACTGGATTACATCGATGGATTCAAATCCATATCTGAAAGCACTGTTGATCACTCCGTAGAAGTACTTCAAACTTTCGGTGGAGATCGATCCGGAGACATCTACTGCCACCAGAAGTTTCGTGTCAAAACGACGTACCGAACCCATATTCTCGAATCCTGTTCTTCGATTTGGACGCATTCTGGTAAGCTTTCTTTTGGATGAGATGATGCTGGCGCGGAAACCTGCAAAGATATTTCTCCAGTTGATCTTAGCCTTTACACTAGCTTTGAGAAGCTCTGCGAAGTTGCCTCCAAGAGAGCCCCAAGATTTGGTTGTGTTTATAATCTCATTGATCATCTGAACAGTGAGCTCATCCTCATCCCACAGCTCCGCAAGGTCGCGGTGTTTGTCTTGAGATGTTTCCTGCTCGTCTTCATCATCTTTCCCCTGCCCTCCGGAAGAGTCAAGCCTATCGACCATACGTGCATACCATTCATAGCTCATACCTGTCTTCAAGCCCAAGTCCTCAGGAGTTTCTATCCTGAAGCGTGGATGTTTGTAATTGTCGCCGACCACGAGATTGCTGCCCAGACCCATGGCTTTCTGGCTGCAACCATCTGGGCTTCTCTCATAAGGATGTTTGAGCAGAAGCCTGACTGCCTCTGCTCTAAGTGCCTCCTTCAGAGCAGAATTGCTCATCTCTCTGACGATATCCGGATTGTACTCCAGCTTTTTTCTGCCGCTTCTCAAAGGACAGGACATCTGAGTGTTCTGTACCAATTCGTGTATGCAGAGTACCTGGAATAACGGACTTTCAGTGACGAACCATTCTTCCAGAATCTTTGTGTATCTCTCCTGCATTCTATTTCTTGCATTTTATGTACGAAACAAGCATCATGACCAACATAGGACACTTGGTCGCGATAAATCTTATTGCCTCCTGATATGTTTGTTGTGCATATATGTTGGCAAAGTGAGCTGCTCCCTCTCTACGATTCTTGGTAAGGTATTCAAAGTATGACATCAGGTTGTCTGTGTAGACCTTGACGTCTTTCTCCTGTACCTTCTCTACCTCAAGGTGGCGGAAGATGCCCTCGTTCACAACAGAAAGCTGGTGAATGCCGTATTCAGTAACCTTGTCTTTTACCTTTGCCTTGTCAAAACCAGCAAGAATTTCACGGCCGGAGAGAAGTCTCTTGGTTGATGCATTCTGGATGAAGGCTGACGCTGCCTTAGGCCCAACAATGGATGAGATGATCTTGGTGTCGATCTCCTTGAGTTCATCTTTACCCATGATGACATCTGACACCCTCTTCCATGCGCGACGGTCTGGAGTCTTGTCAAGACCCGTGTCTGCGCCTTCCTTAGCGTCAGGATCCTTGTCGAGCCACATGCGGTTCTCGTCGATGAATCCGATGACACGTGTGTCAAGCTGAGCCTTACGGGCCCAAAGAAGCCATTCCTCCGCTGTCGGCTTGAAGTTGACGATGTTGAATCGCGACACAAGGGCAGGGTCAAGATCTGTCAGCTGATACTGATCACCTGCATTGACTGCACTGATGATACGGCTTCCCTCAGGAAGGAGTTTTCCTGCAAGTTTGCGGTTAAGTGCAAGGTCCATCACCGTCTGGAGTATTTCAGGACGGGCTCTATTGAGCTCGTCAAGGAAGAGCACAATAGGCTTTCCGTCTACTGGGAACCAGTACGGAGGCATAAATTCCGTCTTTCCTGTCATTTCATCTTTGGTCGGAAGACCGATAAGGTCACCAGGGTCAGCCATCTGTCCGAGGAAGAGGGCAACGACAGACATTCCCTTCTCCTTGAAGAACTCGGTAAGGATCTCAGACTTACCTATACCATGATTACCAACAAGCATTATGTTATGAGAGGCTGGGGTTGCCTCGAGGAGCTGCTTGAGCTCGATAGTATTTACTGAAATATTACTCATATTACTTTATCAAAAACCTATTCTTCTTCCTGAATTCAACTTCTGGATACTCTCTGCTTGGCAAAATGTTACAATCTTTTCGATGTTAGGTGTTGCCCCTGACAGGATGTAATCAACGTCCAGCTTGCGGGAGATGTTCTCAATCTGACCACCGGTGAAGCTGTAGTCTGTTGCCAGCTTTGTTGCATCGTCTTCAGAGAGCTCATCCACCATAGATTTCCATATCTTGGCCTTGACGCCGACCTCAGGGGCTTTGAAGAGAATCTTGTAGAGGAATCTTCTCTCGAAGGCCTCATCAAAGTTCTCTGTCAAGTTAGTTGTCGCGATGAGAATACCATCAAGGACCTCCATCTCCTGAAGGATCAAGTTCTGGATGGCGTTGTTCATCTTGTCGGTGCTGCTTTCCTCTCTGATTCTCTTTCCGAAAATTGCATCGGCTTCATTGAAGACCAAAATCGGAGCATTGTCGCCTGGATAATCATTTACAATGTTCCTATAGGTCTTGAACAACGCCTTGATGTTCTTCTCGCTGTCACCAATCCACTTACTCTTGAGCTTGCTCATATCCACCATAAATACATCTCGTCCTGTTGCCTTGGCAATCTGCAGCACCGACTCAGTCTTACCTGTGCCGGCCGGACCATAGAATAAGCAGCAGAATCCGCTGCGGAATCCCTTTTCTTTAAGCCTGCTCTGCACCTGAGCGAACTTCTCCGGACTGAGAAGCTCAGTGAGCTTTGCTACCTGTTCTCCTTCGATGTCATTGTAGTACATCTTCTTTACCCTTATGTCAGAATTTGGTATCAGCTCATCTTTTGGGATGCTTGTTTTTGAATGTCCGCCATTGAATTTGAGTTCAGACAAGAGTTCATCCTGGATGTTCTGAGGAATCTGATAGCTTTCCCTGTTCTCCAATCCATCCATACAGAAGAACTCTATCAGCCCCTTCTCATGGAGTGCGCTCTCACCCTTGCGCATAGCATCAAAGATAACGTCATTCATTCCGAAAGGATCATCGAAGAGTCTTGAGAGCTCGTCAATGCAGAATTCATTGTCGTCGAATGAAATGATTCTGTGGAGCATATAGAACATTATCACCGTTTCTACCGAAGAACCGAGGTTGGCGATGCCCAGCTTATGTGCAGCCTGCACGAACTTGTTGTCGGGATTGCTGTTCATAATGTCACAAATCTCCTGAAGGCCGATTTCAGAGGAGTTGACTCCTCCTGTAATGTCAGCAAAGATATTGTGAAGCTTATTGAATATGCTTCTGGTAGAAAGACCTTCCAATCTCTCTGGCTCAATGGCTGAATTGTTCTGGATAGCCTTGACCACTGATTGACTCACGCGATATCCAAAACTGCCGTTTCTTTTCTGTCTCACTACGACGAGGCGTTTCTTGGCAAGCTCGTCGATCTCCTTCTT
>JAEIGA010017709.1_pt1 | contig 10852 bp, 21 predicted proteins | sample 9270691 | NCBI WGS metagenome assembly JAEIGA01 (sample SAMN17057246, study PRJNA624740) | gut metagenome | biome: biome; isolation source: fecal sample | host: Bos grunniens | place: China: Xizang | collected 2019 | reverse complement strand
TAACGCTACACGTTTCTCGGATATAAATCCTTCCCTGGTCAGTTCCAGGCCCACGTCAACTTTCTTAATTCTCTCATAATAGGACATGTATTTTCAGCGCAAAAAAATAAAAGGGCTTGTTAGGCCCTAATATTAATCTTCGTCCTTATAAGCTCTATCAGTCTGATAAATAATTGTTCCACATCTGTCGCATTCGCATCTAACCTTACCAGCAAACGCAACTAGTATTAGTTTCCCCTTACATCCTTTAACTTTACATTCTAAATTAGTATTCTTCATAAAATATCCCCCTTAAATTAAATCTATTATAGATAGAATGATCATTAATATTATTAAACATCCTCCGTATGCTTCTAAAAATTCCATAGTATCTCCTCCATTTTTTTTTTCAAAAGTGAAAAGGGCCTGTTAAGCCCTAATCCTACCATCTGCATGAGCTGCATTTACCATAAGTGTAATAATCGTAAGAATCTATTTGTCTTCCGCAAGATGAACAACTGTAATAAAATCCTCTAACTTTCATTCCTTTATTCATTTTCTTTAACATAATAAATCTCCTTTTATTCATTATAATATATACTTCTCATAACAGTGCATGTAAATCTCGCGTACTTATTCGTATGGAAAATATCCGATTCTAGCTAGCTCCATGTTAATGTTTCTAAGCTCTGTACGTAAAGAATATAAATATGTCCCTAACTCAGTACTAACGTCTTCGCAATTGTTGTTTTTGATATTCTCGCATCTTTCTATCTCGTCTAACAAACTTCTTCTATAGCCTAATAATGTTCCTATTACATCTGTTCTATACATAATAAATCTCCTTTAAAATAATTCTTTTATTATCTCTTCACACTCACCTTGCTCGATAAATGTCATTAAACCCATGTTTTTGTAATCGTCGATCTCGCTCCAATAAGAGTCGTAATAATCAACATCGCCATTATCATCTAAGAAGTAAACCCTAATACCTTCATAGGTTTCTGTAACAATCATCGAGAACTCAGACCTTTCAAAATATCTAAACTTCCAATAAGCGGTCATAAAATCTAGTCGTCTATTTCCTTTTCATAGAATATGCAGAATCCTGGACAGTATTTCTTGTTTCTAAACGCACATTTTTCGCATGCTAATCCTTCGCATACGTCCATCTCATTCTCGAAATTCTCGACCATTATTTTCATAGCTTCTTCTAATATCTTTTCATTTGATATTATTACGCCACCCATCATAACTCCACTTTGCATTTAATACTCACTCCTATCTCCACAATTAATATATACTTCGTAAATATACCAGTCGTACAGCTTATCGTAAACTTTTCGTTCACGTTCTGTCCAACCGTCGTGTAATCCCTTCATTGATAATCTTTCTAGTAATTCTTTATAGCATACTACTTGTTTCATTGTTCACACCACACAGATCTATCTAGATCGAAAAATACTATTGCTGGAATATCGTGGAATGTTCTGAAAGTAGACAGGTATAGCAACCCGTCATTAGCTTTCATATCATCTATAACACTCCACTCAGACCAATGAGATTTAACAACACCATGTGCAACATCTTTCTCCATAATCTTTATTCTTGAACCCTCTTCAGTAACCATTAATTTTCTACCATCTTTTTTCTCAAAAACCCAAACCTTCATTATAGCCTCCTAAAATTTTCATAACATTTTATTACATTGTCCATAAGTCCTAGAACCGTAGCAGGTCCTGTGTGACCATATCCACTCGCGATCTTATTCAGTGTAAATAACATTACGTCTTCTTTATCAATATCTCCAACACCAGGCATGTCGTCGCCTTTAGCCATGCTGCAGTCTATTATGATCTGTTCTTTTAAGCTGAAATATGAAGCATCAAATATAGCTCTTCTACCGCATCCAGTGACTATTACGTCCGAAGCCTTCATTATAGTTCTTACTATCTCATCCGGACCTCTAGAGTGCAGTATAGTAGGTATTCCGTCTCTTTGTAATATCATTTGAGATAGTGGTTTACCTATTAAAGGACTTCTTGATACTATAGCTACTTTTTTTCCGCTTAAAGATATCTCGTTCTCCAAAAGTCTGATGACTCCTTTAGCTGTAGCAGGCTCTAACGCATCTACATCTCCGTTTACTAGTTTGCCCTTTTGTGTAGGGGTTAGTCCGTCTACATCATATCTAGGGTCTAAATATGACATAGCTTCTTCTGCGTCTAAGTGTTCTGGAACTGGAAGCTGTAATATAGTAGGAGTATCGGCAGCCATCATATATTGATTTAGTTCGTCTTGTGTTGTGTCTCCTGGTAGATTGAATACTGTAGTAGTTATCCTTAATTCCTCAGCTTTCTTAACTTTGTTTCGTACATACAAGTCTGTATCAGGTCGTTCGCCTACTCTTATTATCAACAAGTTTAACTCTAAAAATGGATTCCTCAAATATAAGTCAAATACTCTATCTGTTAATTCCTCTTCCCATCTGTTTAATATCTCTTTACTTTTTATTTCTTTTCCCATAAAACCCTCCATTATTTTAAAGCTACACTCTGTTGAGCGTAATTATTAACAGCCATAAATTGATCATGCTTAGTCAAAGTATCGTTCTCACGAGTATCTATATAGTAACGTGTGATTCCGAATCTAGCGCATAGGTCCTTGATACTTCTTTCTAAAGACATTATAGCATTTTCAGAAAAGTCTTGATTTGTTCTTACATAGTTTTCTGTATGAGTCTTAGCATAATCGATCATAGCAGTCGTTTGATTAGCATCGAAATCTCTAGCTAAGATTCCATTAGATTCGTCCACATAAGCAGTATCGAAATCTATTGAGAAATCTTGAACTCTTAAATGACTTTCGTGTAATACAACAATTAAACATCCGTTTTCCACTTTAACAGTTACATCTGATAAGTCGTACACTATATTGTAGTTGTATTTAGCTGTAAAAGTAACATCCTTGTAAGTTAATTTATTCCATAAAACTTTCATAGGATTGTAAACTCCTGGGTAATCGTAAGTGATATATTCATCTTTGTTTGTAAAACGGTATGAAGTTTCTATAGTTCCTTTTGAAACGATCATAGTACTCATTTCCACCAAAGTTTCTTTAAGAAGCTTGCTGCTTATAATAAGTTGTTCGACCTCTTTATGAGCTTTATCTGATTGTTCTATTCTAGATTCGATTATAGTCTTCTCTCGTTTATCATGATATCTATCAGTTATAATACTACCCCCAGTAACTCCAACAACTGTCGCTACCACTAAACCAGCAGCGATTGCACGACCTTTCATTAAATATAACCTCCTTACATAGTTGCTTCGTAGAACTCGTTCAAGTATGGCAAGTTAGTAAGCATGACGAAGCATAACTCTCTAAATTCATTCAATTTGTGATGTCTTCTGTCGTGTATAATAGCCATTATAGTTTCGTAATTTAAATCCAAAGTTCTCTTTTGTAAATATGAGGTTGGTAGTAATTGAATCATACAATACCAAGCGTCCTTATCAGTTCTACCAGACTGGTTAAATCTGTCGCGGTATCCGTTTAAAGAATCTATAGTAAGTCTTAAAAGATTAATTCCGCATTCGTCTAATTGATCGTGTGCGAAATCGTCTAAAACAAACTCTTTAGCGTGAATTTTGTGCATAGTACTACAGCTATTAGCAACTGTAGATACTTTATAGGTGTCGTAATCCTTCCACCAATATAAAGGTGCTGTGACATCCATTTGAACGTGTATCATTCTTAAGAATTTTCTATGAGAAGTCCCAGCCTTAATAAGTCTTAGACAAAGGTTTAAATCATTAGGACCTATTTCTTGTAAAGCTCCTTCTGGTGTAAATATGCTATCCTTTAAATGCCAGCTATTCAAGGGGTTACGCATACCCCTTAAAGCTCCTTGGAATCCGTCAACACTAATATTCTCTATCTTAATCATAATTTCACTCTCCTATTATTTTTTATGAAATCTGGATACTTTTCAAGTTCATTTGGTTTCATGTATTTCCATTTATAACAAACGTAATTTTCGTTTACGCCCCATTCGTGTCCGTTCCACCAAGATTCTATGATGCCAATGTTTAAATGACCTGCTTGTTTATCTCTGATTCCTACCATTAATAAATATTTTCCTTTATTCTTAGGTTGTTCCTCGTTACACATAAACCATCTATTAATATCTAACATAATAATTCTCCCCCATTTTTTTTAATTCTATCTATATGTCCATGCATATACTACATAATCTTCTATTAACATCGGGATCTTTATGATCCATTCTCCATTTTCGTATTCCAATATACTCTCTATAGGACTTGATAACAAGTCGTTTCTCTTAGTTAATCTAACTCTATAAACACCATCTTCTTCAGGTTTTTCTATGGCGTATAAGTGCCATCTGTTGTTAATCATTCTCGTCACCTCCTCTTATTAAATAATAGATAAACATACCAATATTCCAAATAACATCAATAATCATTAAAACGATTAATATAGGAACCAAAACAACCATACTAGAAAGATCGACTATCCAATGGACGTTATCGAATCTCTTATACAACTCACAAATCGATAGTGTACATAGTGTTAACGTGGCATTCGCTACAGTCATTGATAATGTAAAAGCATTTCTAAATATAACTGATGAAATAGCGAATATGCACGCAAGAGCAATATAGTACATCCCAGCAATAAATAAAGCTTCTGTTTTTTCATTTTTCATAATAAATCCCCCTGAATATAAAATATTTTTGACAAAGCCTTAAAGACCTTGTTAGGTCTTCAATTTGAAAGGTTCTTCGGTTTCGTCCCGAAATCTCTCTTACATCTTTTGTGAGTGTTTTTGCAATCATATAGCTGCGTCCATTAAACTAGTCTCCTCCTTTCATAAAAGGGAATGTGAATTTCGCGTGATAAAAAGAAAGAGCCCTTGTGAGCTCGTTCCTTTAGAATCTAAACACTATAAAAACAAATTTGACTAAAGCTTTTACGATTAAGTAAATGATACCTATCTTTATTCCCCATTCTAATACGAATAATAAACCGCTTAAAATTATTGAAGCGAATCCTATTACTCCAAAGAATATTAGAAATAAACATAATACTCCAAAAGTTACTAAAAATCCTAAAATACCTAATATTGTCATAATAATTCCCCTTTACATTTTTATTCTTCTCATAATAGGGAATGTGTTCTTCGCGTAGTCAAAACGAAAGAGCCCTTGCGGACTCTCGTCTTTAGAAATCAAATTCTTCAGCGATTTCTTCTGAGTTAGAATTGTTTTTCATTTTTAATACTTCTTCCATCTCTGAATTAATTCTATCCATTTCTATTTTGAATTGATAATTATACTTATCTTCTTCGGCTTTCATCCATTTCGCACATGCGTATAGATTAGCTCCTAAAAGAATACCAGTGCTAATTAATATTCTTATAGCATCTCCATTAGTTAATCCAGCGTTAGCTTTTAAAAATTCTCTAAATTTTTTCATAATAAATCCCCTTTAAATTTTATTTTTCTCATAATAGGGCTTGTAAATTTCGCGTACTATCTTCTCTTAGTTACATGATTGATGAATAGGATAATTAACCAAACAGGTCCGAATATAGCATACAATAACAAATGACCTAAAATTCTAAGCATAAAACTACCTCCATTCAAATATATCAGGGAAACGTTTTCTTAGTGTAGCTCTGGCTGTATTTATAGCACCTCTAACTTGATTTCGTGTTAACCCCAAAGTCTCCATTATTTCTTCGTAAGTTTTACCTTTCATATATTCAGTCATAACTTCTAATTGTCGTTTGGATATTCCACCGTTGTTCATGAACTCGATAACTTCGCTCAAAGAATCTTTAAAATATGAATCCCTTTCGAAGTCGCTAGTGTCTGTTAAATGGGTCCATTCGCAAATATCTTCTTCTTTTCCGTGATATCTCTTCCCCGCAGCAAATTTAGTCGAGCATATTCTCCACATACATAAATTGGCAAAAGATAAGAATGAACATTCTCTTTCACAGTTATAGTGTTCATAGGCATTCCAAAAGCCTAAAATACAATCACTTAACGCATCCTCGTAACTCATCACAGTTGATAACTCACTTTGTATCATCTTAGCTCTGTATCTTATATATGGCGTGTACTTTTCATAAACCTCTTCGAAAGTATACTCTACTAATTCGTCGTTGATTCTTAATTTTTTACTTGCCATAATGAACCCCTCCACTTATTTTAAAAATAGTACCATGTTTTTGTCTATTATGGAATTTAGCTTAAATATAATGTCGTAGAAATCTCCTTTAGACAGACCAGACTGTTCTAGTAAATCGTAAATTTCTATATTAACTCTTAATCTTCCGTCTTCCATTTTCTTCTCTAATTTAGCATCCTCTATAACTCTTTCGATATACGTTGTCATCCAAGCGATTTTTAATTCTCTTTCCATAAATATCCCCTTTCAAAGAGGCTCCGAAGAGCCCCAATTATAAATCACATTTACTCCATCCGCATGCCTTACAACTGTTACAACCACCTTCAAATATCAATGGTTCTCCACAGCTAGGACATTTACTTTTGTTTTCCAATTTTTCACCCTCCGGCTTTTTTACTTTTCCTAATTCGTCTTGCATTTCGTCGTACATAGACCTCAAAGCATTCGCCACAGCGACTGGACAGCAGCTTCCTTTAGACGTATCTTTCTTTGTAGCCATTCTAACCGCATACGATGGACATGTTCCTGATGACATAAGTTGGTCTAAAATATCCTCTATAGATACTCCGCCTCTCGCCGCTAAAGATATCATTCTAGACAATCCTATCATGAAATTATTACAGCCTCCTGAAGAACCCTTACTCAAATACGTCTCCCTTAACTCTCCAGTATCAGGATCGAAAAATGCCTCACAGTGTAATGTTCCGCATCCAGTTATAAGTGTTCTTTTCTTACCTACGCAGCGATCGCTAGCTTTTATAACGTGTCCTCTTTCTAATTTTTCTTCCTCCTGCTTCCTCTCATTTGTAGAAAGTATTGGTAATCTAGCACATCCATCTCTAAATATAGTAATACCCTTAAGTCCTCTCTTCCAAGCTCTCAAATATAAATCGGCAACGTCTTCCACAGTTGCATCATTACTAAGGTTTACAGTAGAAGATATAGACGCATCGATATGATCTTGCCAAGCGCCTTGCATGTTTATTCTGTCGTTATAATGTAAATCCTTCGCAGTTATAAAATATTCAGGAAGATCTTTGTCGTCTGAAATATGATTTGCTTCCATATAAGCTTTGACGATAGGAGTGTAAACCTTGTAATATACGTCTTCTCCGTGTAAAGATTCTGTCTTACGTTCATAATAATTAGCAAATATAGGTTCAATTCCTCCGGAAACTCCCAACATAGTTGATAAAGTTCCAGTTGGAGCTATTGTTAGAAGTTGAGAATTGTGTAATCCGTAATCCTTAACTAAATTAAATACATATTCGTTGGTATTTTCTTTTAAGAACTCAGAATATAACACCGCATCTCGATCGTACATAGGATATGGCCCGCGCTCTTTAGCTAATAGTGCAGATTTTTCTAAAGCGCACTTAGCCATATGGAATCCTATAGCATTACAAACGTGTAGAGCTTCTCTATCTCCGTAAGTCAAACCCATCTTAATAAGCATGTCCGCTAATCCAAATATACCAAGACCTATTTGTCTCCAATCTCTTACTGAGTCACGTTGTTCTTGTAGTGGGTGAAGTGGTAAACCTTCGTCCAAAACATCGTTTAAAGCACCGACTGCGATATGAACAGCTCTTCTGAAGTCAACATAGTCGAACTTGCCGTCTTTTACAAACTCGGCAAGATTCAAACTGCCTAACAAGCAACTTCCTCCAGCCGGTAGTGGTTCTTCCGCACAAGGATTTGTTCCTGCGAATTGGAAGTTCTTATCTCTTTCTAACAAACACCTCTTCTCGATGTTATCCCAATATAGAATTCCAGGTTCTGCATAGTCCCAATTAGTTTCAGCAAGCTTCAAAAATATGTCACGAGCGTTCACTGTCTTAGTTATCTCCTCGCCAGTCTCCTCTCTTACGAATCTCAAAATATAATCTTCACCTTTTTCAACAGCTTTCATGAATTCATCAGTAACTCTTATTGAGATGTTGGCTTTTGTAACTCTGTTAAGGTCTGTCTTTACAGATATAAATTCTTCTAGATCTGGATGGTCTGAAGATATACTTAACATAAGAGCTCCACGTCTTCCGTTTTGTCCTATTAAACCAGTTACTAATGAATATAAGTCCATGAATGATACAGAACCAGTAGTGTACTTAGCAGTATTATTAACTTTAGCACCTCTAGGAGCCAACTTAGATAAGTCAACTCCGCAGCCTCCTCCATAACTATAAGTTCTAGCAAGTTTAGTTGCACATTCAAATATACTTTCAATACTATCCTCAGGCGGAGCTATTACATAGCAGTTTGATAAGGTTATCTTTTGTCCTCTCTTATCCATACCTCTATTAGATAGAATTCTTCCTCCAAATAAGAACTTTTTGTCTATAATAAGATCACGAAGATCTTTGTTTCCATCTGATATTCTGTCCAACCATTCGTCAAAAGTTTCGCCATCTTTTTGATATTTACCTTCCCAAATATCGATTCCTAATTGATTCTCGTTACCTAACCATTCTTTAATGTTCATATTGAACCTCCCATAAAATATAATTTTTATTATTTATTACTAGAACCTAAACAATCAGTCCCTCTTTCAGATTCATGCAATAATAGATCGTACATAGTAGTTTCGCGCACTCTCATCACAGGTACTGGTAGAATAAGAAACTGCGCTATGGCTTTAGAATATGGGTAAAATATACAATCATATAGTCTTACTATCTTTCTAGTTTCTTTTTCAGATAATTTAGATATAACTACAGGCACTGTGTTCGTATTCGTGATTGGAATCCACCATTCTCCTCTATAACCGGAGTCTATAACACCAGCTCCGTATTTCATTCCTCTGCTTCCTGTACTACCACGTTCTTGTAATTGTACATACCAGCATTTATCAAAAGCACTTGCTATTCCTGTTGGGATCATAGCCGTCTCGTGCGGCATTATCACTCTAAAGTCTTCGTCGAAGCATGCGTAAATATCGTATCCAGCGTCTTCGTCTCTTTTACTTGGTATAGTGGCCCTCTTATCTAATCTTGCAAATATAATTTCATCTTTTTTCATAATAACCTCCTAACAAGCTTTGTCTTCTTCGGCCGGTTCAAAATATGGACAACCATCCAAACCAGCCTCCTCAAAATCCTCCGCGCTTAAATCGCATTCGTCATAATATAAACAATACATACAATATTCAAATACTTCGTTCACGTTTTGAACCTCCCTCACAATATTTCTTTTCATTAAATATCTTTTTCTCTTTAATCGCTCTAGATATAGCCAAATCTATCCCCGAGCGGCTCTTTAAAATATAATAGTATAAGTCTTTATAAGGTGTGTTAAGTCTATCTATTCGTCCTGAAGCCTGTTCCATAACCTTATAAGAGTAATTTTGCGAATAGAATATAATAGTGTCGGTCGTTATACAGTTCCATCCCTCGCATCCAGCGGTATACTGAACCAAATATACCCATCTTTTTGTGTCTGGTACAGGTTCATGAGCATGTCCATTCCATTGCGCGATAGCGGTGTTTTTTGAAAATCTCACCCCGAGCAAAATTTCCAATTCGTAATCGAAGTTGTAAAATATAATCAAGCGGTCGTGTTTCTTAGAGAGTTTTAGCACAGCTTCAGCTCTACTCTCATGCGAATTGCAAACTTTTCGAAGTAAATAACACAGCGTTCCCGGATTCTCTATAGGTTTATCTTTGTAAGGATCCCATCGATTTTTATTAATGTCTTTATACTGTATCTTATCGTATTCTACATATACATCTTTGTAGTTTCTAGTAGTGTTTCTTTTATAATGCATGTCTACCAATAATTGTTTCCTATAATATAGCAGTTTGTTAGTACCTATAAATTTCTCTATCTTGGGAAATTTAGAAAATCGCGAATATACAGCGTGTTCTCTAAGAAATTCAGTTCGGTTTTTATAAAATCCATTAGCGATGAACACCGGAATATAATCAGACCAAGTATCACCAGGCGTAGCAGATAGCAATATCCATTGGTTACTTTTAGCTATTTTCAAAAATGATTTCACCCAGGTTCCGCTTCCGACAACTCTTTGTTCGTCAAATATAAAGAACGCTTTCTTGACGTTAACATACTTCTTTATATTGTTCCAACTATCGATGACAACCTTCTGTTTAGGATATATCGATAGCTTTGGATCTACGTTCATATTAAACGTTATTAGTTCTCCATCCCACTCATGAATATCTCTTTTGTGAGCGGTAGTTATGATATATAAATCACACGGATTCTTCATCTTAGTGTAATATTCAGTGTTAAGTTTTCCGCCATGAAGTGTATAAAAATATGCAAGGGAGGTTCGAGACTTACCAGTCCCAACCCCTCCACATAATATACAACCGTTTTTCATCTTGGCTATAGCGTCTACTTGATAATCGTACATAGACACTTTAGAGCTCTTTCTAGCCATTGTAACCTCCTTTTTAGAATGGAGCGTCTCCCATATCCATTGGGTCATCGAAATCGTATTTAGAAGCGAACTTGTCTTCTCTGATTTCTACATACATAGTTTGTACGTATGCCTTAACTCCAGTTTTTCCATTTACTTCCCAGTTATACGGTCTTATGATCACGTCAACATTTTCGATCTCAGCGAAGTCTAAATTACCGATTGTAGATTCGTCTAACAAGGTCTTCTTTCTACCAGCAATCATATAAACCT
>JAEIGA010017708.1_pt1 | contig 10853 bp, 16 predicted proteins | sample 9270691 | NCBI WGS metagenome assembly JAEIGA01 (sample SAMN17057246, study PRJNA624740) | gut metagenome | biome: biome; isolation source: fecal sample | host: Bos grunniens | place: China: Xizang | collected 2019 | reverse complement strand
GCGACCAAGTGTAGTCCGAGATAAGGTTATCGTCGAACTTGTAATATATAACACTATGTACTAGGATTTGCCGTCGCCGTCGGTTGATTAACTCGGCAATTTGCTCGTCTGTCATTTGCTACCTCCGCAGAAATAAAAGAGTCCTGGTTAAATATAACCAAGACCCTTTCGTCTTTAGACACCATAGAACTGCTTAGTTTTGATGAACGCATCGGTCATCTGACTCCGAAGTTCAGGGCATACAGTGAACATGCGATTCATCCCAGTGCTTATGAGTTTAAACTCGTGCCAGGCGCCGAGCTTGTAACCTAATACAGTGCCCGTTACACTAGCTGCGAGTATACCACAGTAAGCGGGGATATCATCTTCATGCTTCTTGTAGAATTCCTTAGCCTTCTCTTTAATGTTCATGATACGTACCTCCAAGTACTAAATTTGTTTTTATGTGCCATTAAAGAGCTTGTAATTTTCGCGAAAAGAAAAAAAGAGAAGAGCCCGAAGGCTCAACTCTTCTCACACATCTGTTTTATCAGATATTCGAATACGCGTTCTGAAATATCTCCATCTACATTGAAGTCTAATACAAGAATTGCGTTGTTATTACCATTGATAAAATCTTCGTTTATTTCATCATCTAAATTGAAATCCACAAAGTTATCACCGATAGGATTTTTCTCATCGTAAAACCATCCGACCTTATATCCGTATTCAACTTTTGGTATGCTAAATAATTCGTATACTTCGTTCAGATATAGATATCCTCTTTCTTGTAATCTCTGATTAGCATATCCCTGCATCAATCGTACGTAAAAATGGGCATCACATGCTGTACAACAGCTACGAAAGTTCTCATACCGTTCGATAATACGTGCATACGGGCTAAATGCTTTTACGTCTTTTTCCTCCGGTGTATCTACATTAAGTAGATTTCTAATTTCTTCATCATCGATTTTAATGGTAATATTAATCTCCATAATATCTCCTCCAATAAAAATATTTTAGTTTGCATAAAGGAGGATGTTTATGTCGCGTCAGCTATGAGTGTGAGTCTATCTATTGGCACCGTACCCAGTCTGCCGGCGTTCGTCTGTATAACAGCTTTATCGCCGTCTTTACCAACCCCGAGTTGGATTATTGTTACTTCCTTTCTACGTGATTTTACGCATTCGTTACAGTAGGAAGCATCAATTGCCCAACCTAAATCAATACAGCTACTACAATGGGATGGCTCAGCATAAATAGCTTTCATTACCATTTAACAAACCTCGTTTCATTAAATTTCTTTTTTTCTTTTAAAGCACGAGAAATAGCCAAGTCAATGCCTGACCTGGATTTTATGTGGTAGTAATATAAATCGGTGAATGGAGTATTAAGTCGGTCGATTCGTCCGGAGGCTTGCTCCATAATTTTGTAAGAGTAGTTCTGACTGTAGAAGACGATAGTATCAGTCTTGATGCAGTTCCAGCCTTCCGCTCCGGCCGTGTACTGGACGAGATAAACCCAGCTAGCACTGTCTGGGATCGGCTCATGTTTATGTCCATTCCATTCAGCGATGTCCACGGAGTCTCCATAATATAATCCTTTCAGAATCTCGAGTTCATAGTCGAAGTTGTAAAATATAATCATCTTAGGATGCTTCTCAAATATTTCGAGAAGGGCTATCTGCCTGGACTCGTCCGTATTTACAATCTTTCGCCAAACGTAGCACAAGCCGCTGGCGTTTTGTATAGGCTCGTCCTTAAACGGGTCCCAGCGAAGCTTGCCAGCATCTCGATATGCACTAACATCATAGCGTACGTAGACATCTTCATTATGGCGCACAGTCTCACGTTCGAAATCCATATCAACTAATATCTTATTCCTCAGTCGAATCAGTCTACCGGTGTTTACGTATCTATCTACTTTAGGGAAGGATTTATTAACCCATTTATAAACTATGTGCTCTCTATCAAATTCTGTTTTGTTTTTATAGAAACCATTAGCTATAAATACCGGACGATAGTCTTCCCATTTATCTCCTGGTGTAGCAGACAGCAATATCCAGTCATTAGCCTTAGCGATCTTTAAGAAAGCTTTGACCCATGCTCCTGTGCCGACTACTCGCTGCTCGTCAAATATAAAGAAGCTATCTCTGACATCCTTATACTTGCCTATGTTATTCCAGGAATCTACTACAACCTTGTGGTGTTTATAGTAAGCGACTTCTGGATTAGTGGTTATGAGAAACGGTCCGAATTCATCTTCCCATTCGAGCTTGTCTCTCTTTTGAGCAGTGGTGATAATATAAAGGTTTTTCGGATTTTTCATCCGGGTATATTTTTCAGTACCAATCTTGCCGCCCTGCTGAATATAGTAATATGCGAGAGAGGTCCGAGACTTGCCCGAACCTACTCCTCCACATAATATACAGCCATTCTGCATCCGGTTAATGGCATCTAGTTGGTAATCTCTTAAACTTATTCCTGACAAGGGGTATCACTCCTATGCTATATCAGCAATACTTTCAACGAAACAGTTGTAATACATGTAGCGCTTACCTTCGAAGTCGAATACGACATAGCCTCCAGAATTATCCTCAATATCAATCTGACCTTCATACTGCGCTATAATGTCGCCGTCTGCTGTATAGACCGTTACGATTCTATCAAGACCGTTATTAAGTTCACTCCGCTCGTCTACAAGAGCTCTCTGACCGCTTGCTGTGTTGGCGTAATACCATCGGAAGCCAAAGAATATACCAACGATTACGAGGAATGTTGCAAGTGTCGTGACGATTTGCGCGGGTACGTTATCCCATATAAATGCTATTCCGAGACCGCCAACGAGAATCATTAAAGCGAAGAACGCGAATCCTATCCATCCACCAATAGTCATACTTTTTTTCTCCTTTCAAATATAAATGTCGAGATACATGACACCGTCTTCGATCTTAGTTATGTATGTATTTACTTCCTTGTTCAGGATGTTAGGTTCTATAGTACGAATATCATACTCACCGTCGTACACAGTAAGGTTATTACGCTCATGAATCGATATAACTCGATTACGGAATTCAATTTCTTCTATAATGTGTTTTACTTGCATTTTTTCTCCTTTTTCTTGATATAAGTTTTTCTATGAAGTTATTAACAGCTGATAATTTGCCATTATGTCGTGCAGGAAATACGAAGATGCTACGAAAATATGGGCATTCTTCATCCTCCCCGACGAATATACAATTGCAATAGCCATCGTCACGAATATTATCGCATTCATCACAGTTGAAATCGGGACAGATATTAGACCAATCCCAATAACAAAGAGCACAAGTATCATCGTTTCTCAGCATCGTTACCCTCCATTTCCTGATAGTCCATAGCCTGCTGCTTTCTTAAATCGGAGATCTTATAATTGATAGAAGGCGCATAACACTTAGTGATCCGTCTCTTTCCTTTGTTCCTGGTCTTAGCAGAGCACATAGGACAAGAGCAATGAATCTTGTTCTTAGAATACTGGTGCAGATTATCATACATCTCGCGGCCGTCATAGCTGAGCTGCCTGTCAATCTTGCGTTTTCTAAGAGCCTTCTTCTTAGAAAGGTATCTGTTCTTTCCACCTATCATTTTTTTCTCCTTTCAAATAATTAGTTATTCTTTGTATCTAAGTGTTTCTCGACAGTGTACTTTCTTACAACGATTCGATGAACATCGTCTTCTTTTTTAAGACCAAAAATCTCCATAATAGTTTTCCACTCACTGTCGGTCCAATCGCCACGGTCTAATATGCGTCGTTCTGAAGGCCGGTCGTAAGTAGTTTCAATCATGTCTATCATTTTTTCTCCTTTCAAAAATAAGAGCCCGTCCGTAGACGAGCCCAGCCTCACATATACAACTTCCCATCATAGGGTCGTTTCTCCTCAATCATACTGTACCAACAAGAACTGTGAATATACTGTTTCAATCCCGTTCTAGTAACTACTAGCTCGGCGTTACTCTGTCCTGGGTTTTGCTTCAAGATACTATCAGGTACTTGCTCCACTTGCTCACCACACAACGGACATCTGGTAATTGTGATTAGTCGTCTTCCCATTTTTGGTCAGCTCCTTAGTCGTTTTGTAAATGAACTTTTAATTTAATATCGGTTAAAACGTAGTCCCAGCTTGTACCGAAGTGCGTAATCCCCCAGAGATACATATCGAGATCTTCGTTATAAAAGATAATCTCGTCTGTATACTCTTCTAGGAATCTAACTCCAGATGCGGTGATAATATAATACTGGTAGATGTCATAAAGATATCCATCCTCATTCTCCTCCTTACCAGATTCAAGCTGCCAATTCTCATAGCCAGTCTCTTCAAAAATATAGTTGTTTAAAATCATGTCGCCGACAATCTTAGAAAGTGTGAGGTAATCTAAATACCCGTGCTTCAGTCCGTATTCAGACACCTCATATCCATAGGCTTTTCCGTTGTACAACGTAATACTTCTTTCTTCTTGTCTGCTCATGTTGATCCACTCCTGTGGGGTTATTTTGGTACCGGAGACGGGACTCGAACCCGCACGCCTTGAAGACATCGGGACTTAAATCCGATGTGTCTGCCATTCCACCACTCCGGCAAATATAAAAAGAGAGAAGACCTCGTATGAGATCCTCCCTCTTAGATAAAAAGAATAACCTACGTAAGTTTGGACCTCACGTAGGTATGACCTTTTTGGGCGAGTAGTCATTCACTCATTAACATTGTCGCCAGTTCATCTTTATCCTCCTTTCGACTTTAATAACAACGTAAATAGTATACTCTCCATTAGAGAGTTTGTTATTTTCGCGAATGTTTAATAATACCAGAGTTCGAACGTAGGAGATTTAACGATGTCAAACAGAACAAGAAGCTGATGAAATTTGCTGTTAGTATTATACTTACGCCAAGAATTCCATTTCTTGAAACGTTCGATAAATCTCTTCATACTCTTACTCCTCAGGATACTCTTCCTCAGCAAGACGCTCTGCGAATCTATCAAGCATCTGAGTTACCTCAATACTCTGCAGATATGCAGTACGGCCAGTCTTACCATTGACCTCCCAGTCATAAGGACGAATATCCAGACTGACGGACAGAATGTCGACGTCGTCCAGCAGCTCAATAGTATCCTCGTCCAGCTTAGTGACTCGGGTGCCGCTTCGCAGATATACGTTAGGTCCACGGTCATTGAACTTAACCTTAACAGGCAGAGTCATGAAGTCTCCGTCATCATCTTCTCTGCCAGGCTTAGACTTTACATTCCAGCCGTCCTTAAGGAGCTTATCTCTAAGCTCCTCGTCAGGAATAACCAGGGAGAAATTACGGTCGCCTTCACGGTTAAACTTACCGCCTACGCCAGCGAAATTTCTATATACGATACGTGCATCATCAATCTGAAGAATACCTCTAGGTGCAAATGTTACATGCATAATATTAATCTCCTTTACAAATATAAATTATCGAACTTCAAAACAGCCTACGTCCTCGAAAGGATCGCCTGCGCTAAACCAAGGCGGAAGGTCAGGAATATAAGGATCATCTGAGACAAACCACTCGAAATCGCCGTACTTAGAAATATCTTCGACTGCTGCATCTACGAGTTTGTCATAATAACTACGGTCTATGTCAGCTTCCTTACCCATAGTCTTGACATACTCAGCCTCCAGCCAGAAATATCCCTTAGCACCAGTGGCGGCTCCATACTTGATATTACCATCCTTATCCTTACTTTCACGAAGCAGTTCCTTACCGCCACAACCAGGTTTGATAGGACAGAAGAGACCGACCTTACCGACAAAATCGGGAGTGTCACATTTCTTAATCTCTGCTTCCTTCCCGGTCTCAGGGTCAATGAAAGTCTCGACACTGTCAGGATTATTGTCCCTCAAATATAAAGAAGTACTTACACTCTTAGCCTCGCACATATCATCAAATTCGATAGGCTCCTTGCTGAAGAGCGTCTTGAATACGTAAGGAATCTGGAACTGGGTACCAGTAGCGGTCCACTCACCAGCGTGCTTGCCATCTTTATACTTGGCAATATAAACAGCGTCATTGACGAGACACATACGGTCATAAGTAGCCTCATGTTCGAAGGTGTAGCCATACATCTGACCGTAATCCATAACAAACTTGATGATCTCAGGAGTAGCATCAGGAATCTTAATAGAGTCGGTCTTAATATGTGCGACACGGTAGCCTCGTCTCTGGACCTCGTGCTTCAGGTTGACCATGAACAGTGCGCCACGCTTGGCCACAATATTATCGATATTGCGTCTATCATGGAAAGGATGATCGAAGCTTGCTGCAGTCAGGCCGTAGACAGAATTGATAGCTATCTTCAGAGCCTGAGCAAGGTCAGCAGCCATACTCTCATCATCCAGATACTTCGCAAGAGCACCATTCAGCATCTTTCTGGCAGCATCGAAGTCTTTATGTTTAATAGCAACACGAGCATCTCTAATTTCCTGGAATCGCTTAGTATACTCAGGTCCAAAGAGCTGCTCTGCTATGATACTGGCAGGATGCATAGAAGCAATATCCAGCAGCGCAATGTTGCCGTACATACCCGGCTCGGCATACACGTAGCCGCCCTCTCCTACTTCCTCGCCACGATATGTAGATTTGCCTGCTTCGTACTTATATCCAGGGAACACAGGTCTGCCGTTCTTATCGAATACGGTGTAGTCCCAGTCGCAGTCCATGCTCGGGAATACCAGAGAATCGTCAATAGACTTCTCGTCGCCCATATTACGGTAATTGAACTGGTCCTGAGGCTTACGATTGCTACCAAATATAATCTTAGTAGTAAGACTATTAGTAGTGTCGTTAACTGTCAGGCCTGCCACGTCTGCCAGGATCTTACGAGCAGTGAAATCAGGTTTCAGATGGTTGAAGACTGCCTCAGTTGCAATAACGTCATTATCACAATACTCGGCTACCTCAGGCCATCTCTCCTCGGGCACCGGCTGGTCCCACGGGAGGCCAAGCTCCTGGTGGTGGATACCCAGCTCAATCTCCCACTTCTTGAGAGACTGCTTCTTTGCCGCAAAGTCGTAAACGTCCGTATATGAGACGTTAAAGGCCTCGCTAAATAACGCGCCCTTGGTACCCTTCTTCTCATTAATAATCCGAGTGGACAGATTGAAGAGTTCTTCGTTGTTGTAGCCAATCAGTCGACCGTAGAGAATATGATTATCGTAACGGCGACAATTGAATCCAACCAGACGGAATCTCATCAATTCCTCAATATCCTTCGGACTAGGATTAATCATACGAACGACAGGTTTACCCTCACCCTCCATCTTCCAGTTTACAAGGAAGAGGTTAGGGAATACCTCAACGTCGTAGAATATAAGCGGCGCGTCAGGATTCTCCATATTGGCAGACGCTTCTTCTGACTTGAAGTGCATCTTCTTCACAAGCTTGAGACAGTACGCCGCCTGGTTAGTACTTGTACTTGCGAAGTTGATGACTGCATTCTTCAGATCAGAGACATCGTAAGGCATGCCGCTAGAATATGCATCTTCGAGAATCTTATAAATATAATCCACGCTAGGTTTAGTCGCAGCATGGTATTCTTTATTAAGATTTCTCCTTATCATTGTGCGAAGGGCTTTCTCGTTCTTCACACCTTCCCAATTTATCAACTTATCAGCTCCCTTAAGTGGCAATCCAGAGTTTATAGTAGCTATGGGTAAATTGTTGCACTTGGATAACTTCCTTCGAAGAGAACTGTTACCTGAGAATACCTTGACCTCGATATACTCTTCGTAAATGCGACTAAGTTTAGAAGGATCTCCTGTGTAAATATAATGGAGGTGGATACCTGCACCAGATTTACTGAGTTCCGCGTACGTAGCCGGCCATTTACTAGCCTCTTCCAGATTCTTTTGGAAGCACTTTTTACCATGCTCATCCGGAATATCAAAGTCAATTACAATATGATTCTCAGGAACTTTAACATAGTGCAACTTAGACGTATCCAAATCGGATAGCTTCGTCTTGACTTCTTCCCATTTTCTTAAAGGTGTTTCTTTTGCCGAACCGTACTGAGCCGCGCAGTCAGAGCACTCTTCGTCAAATATAGACTTAGTGCTATTGAACTCGATAAGAGGATGACTGGGAGTAATGGGTTCCTCCACCGGACTGTCTTCCTCAAATATCTCAGTACGGAAACCATAGTAACAGCTCCTGAGACTGGAGCCGTCTTTGGTCACCACACGTTCTTTGTAATCACGGAAATAGTTCTTAAGTTCCTCTTTAAAAGGACGCTGCGAGAATGGATATGATACTTTTGCTTCGTCGCAATATACCTTATACATCTCCCAAGCAGCCTTAAGAGTAGTTCCGTCATCACGCTTAAATATGTGGTATGAGTCAATAATGTAGTTGTAGAAGTCGTTGGACGCACTCATCATTGACATAGGAATATAATCGTCATAAGCACCGGGATTCTCTAAATATACGTCACGGCAATGCCAAGCAATCGCGCCGAGCTCGAACGTGATCTGCTTCATTATCTGCTTATATTCTCTCGGGTTTAACTTGTTACCAGAAGGTGATACGTCTATCAGTCTTCGGAGCAAACCCGATTTACCGTCCGTAATCTTTACAGGTTTATTGGTGCCCATGAACAGGAAGCACTTGAAACGATTTGCGTAAGTAGACTTGAACTTCTCATTAACAGTCATAAGCTCATGAGACACCAGACTGTTCAAGCGAGTGTTATCCTCGATCTTAGACAGGTCGCCGTCGTGCTGGATAGCAACAAGCGGATTAGTCTTGAATGCCTCTAGAGCGAAGCTGTTACTAGTTGAGCCCAATGCCTTAGCATCAAATACTGAATAATACCCGTCGAAGAGCTGCTGTATAATATTCAAGACAGTCGACTTGCCTGTACCAGCAGCGCCATACAGAACCATGAATTTCTGTATCTTCTTTGAATCGCCAGATATGATCGAGCCAATAGCCCATTCAATTTTACGACGTTCTTCGGGTGTATACAAAGTAGACATCAGCTTATCGTAAGCGGTGATCTCACCCTTCTCGAGAGGGTAATTCAGCCTCTTACTCGCATAGTCTTTTTTATTTGTTTCAGCATTTGAGAATATAAGTGTCTCATCGAGCATCTCGAATGTGTCTCGCTTTTGCTTCTGGCAGTATTTATGCCAGGAGTCAATCGAGCCTGATTCGGAGTCCCACATATAGGACACTTTGACATCGACATCGTGCTTCTTGACATACTCGTTAGCGAACTCAGTAAGCTCTCTATCGATTAACTGGATAACGTCGTCTTCATCCGTAGACCACAAGCCACGATCTTCAACCCAGACGGCGTAGAAGTCACCGCCTCGAATCATGAGATCTTCAGTTTTTGAAAGCTTAAATCGTGGATATATTTCTACCGGGCCACGTTTTGAAGCACGCGTCGATATAGCTAGAAAATCCAGCATTACATTCTACTGCCTCCTTTCGCTAGTGTGTAATGTCAGGTCATGTAATGCCGCCTAAAGACCACCACATTTGATTCCATATCTCGACATCACGCAAATCATGAGGCGGATTCTCAATAGTGAACAACCCGCCTCTACCATCTGCTTCGTATTCGCGATGAAGGAATCTGTCCAGAATATAAGTTACCTCCGACTTATCATATCTGGATTCAGTCATACCACCGAGTCCGAGACTGGTAATCATACGCCAGAACCACTGACCAGTTCGATCACCTTTTGCAGGATCGTCCATAGTCTCTTCGCAGTGGACTGCCAGACCGATCATCATCTCTAGAACACTACAAGGACCATCAAGAGCTTCTAAAATATAATCCATGTCAGGTTCATAGTCTCGGTCATAGACATATCTGCTTCGCATGCTGATACCGTCATACGCTCGGTTTTCATCTTTAGGTATTAAAAATATAAACTCGGTATTGTGGAGCTGCATCAAGAGCTTTCTGAAAGAAGTCTGCTTAGAATATCGCTGTCCACATACCAAGTCTGACAACCACTCAAAGTAGTCGTTTCGAATCTTGTTTTCGGTCATCCAACGACGTCAGAATACTTCCTGAGATCGGCCAGAATTTCGTAATCGATCTTGCGTCGGTCATCTCTAACGAAGACAGAGTCGTCCTCATACTGACCGAAAGTGGTCAAAGACTCAGCGCCAACCAGATCGTCAATATCGTCGACAACCTCGTCATTCTCGTCGGTAAGTACACCATCAGCGTAGTAGGTCAAACTTACGGACTCGTAATTAGCTATCTCACCGAATTCTTCAGGGCTGATCACATAGGGTTTTTCCACGTCTTTCACCTCCTCTTCAATTGCGCTACCGTATCTAGAGGCTATGGCCTTATACTGACCCATCATAATTTCCCTTTCGGTGGGGACTTCAGAATCGTCCTCACTTTCAGCCTCTTCTGCAAAGAGAGGAACATTCTGGCTGTGCTTCATATGCTCATATGCAGCTCTGATTTCCTCATTTGCGATACGCTCGTACTTAGTCTTAAGTACTCTCCAGGTAACCGCAGAGCCAAGAGCGGCTCCAGCGGTAAATATAAAGAACTTACTGATGTTAGTATTCATCTTCATTCTCCTCATTTTTAATAGATATGACTGTCAAAGCTAGGGTACCGAATAACACGGACATGCCGATGAGTACTCCGCCTATAATATGTCTCCGTTGCTTATCTTCTAATATACGTGACACGGTCAATAGAGCATACTCTAGTCTATCCATTCGGTATCAGTCCCTTCCGGGTGGGACAGTACTGCGATACCCGTTACTAAAAATAAACTCGCCATTGCTGCTAGAAGATACGAGATACGTGTTTTCTTAGCGTTCATGTTACATC